>WOYI010518446.1_pt1 | contig 37625 bp, 37 predicted proteins | sample 6423411 | NCBI WGS metagenome assembly WOYI01 (sample SAMN13441803, study PRJNA592873) | oil field metagenome | biome: oil field; feature: oil-well bore; material: oil-contaminated soil; isolation source: oil-contaminated soil from oil-well borehole | place: Germany: Wietze | collected 2016-10-18 ...
GGCAGGAATTTCAGCGTGGCCGGGTTCGGCGTGGATTCGGTCTGGATGAACATGGGGGCGCCTCCATTGCCTTTCCGATATGCGCCCGGGTGGGGCGCGAGTCAAGGTTTGGAATGATTCCAAGGTGCGCCCGCGCCCGTGCCGGACCCCTGCGCCGCTTGTGCTTCCGGCGTGCTGCCGCTACCGATCCGGACCGGAGGCCCGCGATGTCGCTCACCGTCTTTTTTTCGCCGTCCTCGCGGCAGCGCTCCTGCACGCGACATGGAACGCGCCGGTGCGGATCGGGGCGAGCCGGGCAGGCACGATGATGGTTCTTTCGGGAGTTCAGGGCCTGATCGGCGTCGCCGTCGTGGCGACCCAGACCTGCCGGCCGGCGCGGTCTGGCCCCGGCTTGTCGCCTCGGGCGCGATCCATTCGGCCTACAAGATGTTCCTGACCTTCGCCTTCGGTTCGGCCCGCGCGGCGGCCGGATACACACTGGTCGACGGCCTCGGTCGGACTGATCGCGGCGGGCGTGATCCTGACCCGGCTCTGACGCTCAGCCCCGTTCGGGGAAGAGCTGCTGCGCGACCCCGGCGAGGAGCAGGTAGATCGAGGTGATCGCCAGCCCCCAATGCGCAAGCTCCCCCGCCGCGAAATCGACCCAGGCGGCGCGGGCGGCGAAGGCCACCCAGGCCAGCGCGATGGGCAGCGTGATCCAGCGCCAGCGCTCGGTGCGGACCGGATGGACGAATTTCAGGTTGGTGAACATCGTCGCGGCCAGTGCCACGATGATCGCCAGCATCAGGTAGAAATTCGGCTCGAGCGCGAAGAGGACGATCACCACCATGTTCCAGCAGGCCGGGAAGCCGGCGAAGGAATTGTCGGTCGTCTTCATCCTGGTATCCGCGAAGTAGATCACGCTCGCATAGGTGATGACGATGATCGCGCACCAGCCGGTCCAGCCGGGCAGGAGGCCGGACTGGAAGAGCGCGAAGGCCGGGATGAAGACATAGGTGAGATAGTCGATGATGAGGTCGAGAAGCACCCCGTCATAGGTCGGCCACATCGTCTTGACGTGATAGTGCCGGGCGAGCGGCCCGTCGATGCCGTCGACGATGAGCGCCACGACGAGCCAGAGGAACATCAGGCTCCACTTCTCACCGACCGCCGCGAGCATGGCGAGCATCGAGAGGACCGCGCCGGTCGCGGTGAAGAGGTGGACGGACAGCGCTTTCATCTGCGGGGTCATCGGATCACTCGTTCCTCGGGTTCAGGCACGCGGATGTGCCTTGTCGTAGACTTCCATGAGCCGCGCGGTGTCAACCGCCGTATAGGCCTGCGTCGTCGAAAGCGAGGCATGGCCGAGAAGCTCCTGGATGGCGCGGAGGTCGCCGCCGGCGGTCAGGAGGTGGGTCGCGAAGCTGTGGCGGAGCGCATGCGGCGTGGCCGAGGCGGGCAGGCCGAGGCCAAGCCGCGCCTGCTCCATCGCCTTGGCGACGAGGCGCGGGTTGAGGGGGCCGCCACGGGCGCCGCGAAAGAGCGCTGCGGCGGGTTCGTCCGCGACCGGGAAGGGGCAGAGCCGGACATAGGCGGCGACGGCGGCGCGGGCGGCGGGCAGCACCGGCACCATCCGCTCCTTGTCGCCCTTGCCGCGGATGCGCAGCGTCTCGGGCAGCGGGCTGTCGGCGCCGGTGAGGCCCAGGGCCTCGGAGATCCGCAGCCCGCAGCCGTAGAGCAGCGTCGCGACGGCGGCGTCGCGGGCCGCGATCCAGTCCTCGCGCGGGGTGCTGCCCATGAGGCCGATCACGTCGCGGGCGCCGTCCTCGGACAGCGGGCGGGGCAGCTTGCGCTGGAATTTCGGGCTGCGCGCGGCGAGGATCGCGGTCGGGTCGAAGCCCTCGCGTTCGGCAAGCCAGCGGGTGAAGCTTTTCACCGCCGACAAGGTCCGCGCGAGCGAGCGGGCCGAGGTGCCGCGCCCGCGCTCATGCGCCATCCAGGCGCGCATGTCGCCCTGGCTCACAGTCGCGAGCCGCTTCGGCGCGATCCCCTCGCCGCGGTGCCGGGCGAGGAAGGCGAGGAAACCGGACAGGTCCGCCCGATAGGCCTTCACCGTGTTCTCCGCCGCCCCGTCGAGCGCCACGAGGTGGTCGAGCCAGCTGGCGAGCGCGTCGCGGAGCGCCGGGGTGAGGGCGAGGCTCATCGCCCCGGCTCAGGCCAGCCAGCGCCGCATCGCGCGTTCGAAGACGCCTCCGAAGAAGGTCAGAAGGTCGGTGCCCTGGTTGGCGCGGAACTGGTGCGGGTCCTCCGCCCCGAGGGCGAGCATCCCCGGAAGGCGGCCCTGGCCGAGATCGAGCTTCAGCGCCGCCTCGGACCGGATCCAGGTGCCGTCCCGGCCATAGATCGTCTCCGATTCCGCCATGGTCTGGCGCAGGACGACGCTCCGCGCGGGGCCGGACCGGCCGCCGGCCATGTAGCTTTCGACGAAACCCGGTTCGGCGACGCAGAGCACGTCGCCGAGCCGGCCGAGCGCCGGATCGTGCTCGGGCTGCACGGTTTCCAGCACCAGCCTGACGCAATCGACGCGCAGGATCTGCGCCACTTCGCCGCCGATATTCTTCAGGAAGCCCTCGAACTCGGTCGGGTCGAGCATCTGCAGGATCGCCCGGTGGATCTGATTGGTGCCTGCGAGGTTCTCGTAAGCCGCCGCGATGACCGAGCGGTGGGTGTCCTCGAGCCGGTCGAGCCGCGCTTCGAGCCGTTCCATGGCGATGCCGCGCAGGTCGACGATGTTCGCGCCCATCGCGCGTTCATTGGCCGCGATCAGCGCCTTCATCAGGTCGCGATCCTCGAGGATCACCTCGGGTTCGGCGATCAGCCGGTCCCGGACTTCCGCCGCAATGTTCGCCGTTTCGGCCATCTCTGCCCCCGCCTGTCTCTCGCTTTCCACCGACTCTAGCAGCCCGTCCAAACGATTTCTGCAACTTTTTCCATGTTCCGGACGTTCCGGGTGCAACCGTTGCAGCGAGGACTCCCGGAGCCGCTTCGGCGGTCAGAGAATCTTCTGTCCGGTCTGCGCCCAGTCCTTGAGGAACTGGTCGAGCCCCTTGTCGGTCAGGACATGGTTCGCCATCGACTTGATCACCGAGGGCGGCGCGGTGACCACGTCGGCGCCGATCTTGGCGCAGTCGATCACATGGTTCACCGAGCGGATCGAGGCGGCGAGGATCTCGGTCTGGAAGTCGTAGTTGTCGTAGATGGTGCGGATGTCGTGGATCAGTTCCACCCCGTCCATGTGGATGTCGTCGAGCCGGCCGATGAAGGGCGAGATGAAGGCCGCCCCGGCCTTGGCGGCAAGGATCGCCTGCGCGGCCGAAAAGCAGAGTGTCACGTTGACCTTGTGGCCTTCCGATGCGAAAGCCTTGCAGGCGGTGAGCCCGTCCCAGGTCAGCGGCACCTTGATCGCGATATTGGGCGCGATCCTGGCAAGCTTCAGGCCTTCGGCGATCATCGCCTTGGCCTCGGTGGCCACCACTTCGGCAGAGACGGGACCCGAGACCATGTCGCAGATCTCTTTCGTCACTTCGAGAATGTCGCGCCCCGATTTCAGGATCAGCGAGGGGTTGGTGGTGACCCCGTCGACCATGCCGAGATCGTTGAGTTCGCGGATGGCGGCGGTATCGGCGGTATCGACGAAGAATTTCATGGCTGCGGTCCTGTCGCTGGCAAGGGCTGTCGGCCGGGCTTTTAGCGCAAACGCCGCGCCGCAGGAACCCGGGAAAGGGGTCCCCCGTGTCCGGGATTGAGTTTTTCGACGAAGGCGCGCTCGTCTCGGTGCTGACGACGGAGCCTTTGGGCCGGGCGCTCGACTACCGGGCGCCGGAGGGCGGCTGTTTCGCAGGCGCCTTCGTCGAGGTGCCGCTCGGTCCGCGCCGGGTGCTGGGGGTGGTCTGGGGGCCGGGCGAGGGCGGCTACGATCTGGCCAGGGTGCGCCCGGTCACCCGGGTTCTCGACGCGGCCCCGATGGCCGAGGCGATGCGCGCCTTCCTGATCCGGGCGGCGGACTACACGCTGACGCCGATGCCGGCGATGCTGCGGCTCGCGACCCGGGCGCCGGGGCTCGCCGATCCGCCGGGGCCGCGCAAGGTCTATCGCAAGGGCTGGGCGGAGCCCGACAGGATGACCGACGCGCGGGCGCGGGTTCTGGACATGCTGGATGAATACGGCGGCGCGGCCTTCACGCTCGGCGAGCTGGCCGGGCTGGCGGGCGTCTCGACGAGCGTCGTCAAGGGCCTCGTGAAGCAGGGCGCGGTGGCCGAGGAAGAGGCCGCGCGCGATCTGCCCTATCCGCGGCTCGATCCCGATCTGGCGGGCAAGGCGCTTGCCCCCGATCAGGCCGAGGCGGCGGCGCGGCTTCGCGCCGGGGTCGCGGCCGGGCTCTACGGCACGACGCTGCTGAAGGGCGTGACCGGGTCGGGCAAGACCGAGGTCTATCTCGAAGCGGTCGCGGAATGCCTCAGGCAGGGCCGGCAGGCGCTGGTCCTGCTGCCCGAGATCGCTTTGACGGCGGAATTCCTCACGCGGGTCGAGGACCGTTTCGGCGCGATGCCCGGCGAATGGCATTCCGGCGTGACGATGACAGAACGCCGGCGGCTCTGGCGGATGGCGGGCGAGGGCAATGTCGGGATGGTCGTCGGCGCGCGCTCGGCGCTCTTCCTGCCGTTCCGCGATCTCGGCCTCATCGTCGTCGATGAGGAGCATGACACCTCCTACAAGCAGGAGGACGGCGCGCTCTACAATGCCCGCGACATGGCGGTGCTGCGGGCGTCCCTGTGCGACGCGCAGGTGGTGCTGGCCTCGGCGACGCCGTGCCTTGAAAGCTGGGCCAATGCCGAGGCCGGGAAATACCAGCGCATCGACCTGACCTCGCGCTTCGGGGTGGCCGAGATGCCGGAGCTTCGCGCCATCGACATGCGCGACGAGCGGCTGGAACCGAACCGCTGGATCGGCCCGACGCTGGTCTCGGCGGTGGGCGAGCGGACCCGGCGCGGCGAACAGTCGCTTCTCTTCCTCAATCGTCGCGGCTATGCGCCGGTCACCATCTGCCGCGCCTGCGGCCACCAGATCGGCTGCGAGCATTGCGACGCGCGGATGGTCGAGCACCGGTTCCTCAAGCGTCTCGTCTGCCACCAGTGCGGCGAGACGAAGCCGATGCCGGAGGCCTGCCCGAACTGCAAGGCCGAGGGGCGGCTCGCCCCGGTCGGTCCGGGGGTGGAGCGACTGGCCGAGGAAGTGGCCGCGCGGTTTCCCGAGGCGCGGGTGGCGGTGCTGTCCTCGGACCTTTTCGGCTCCGCCCGGGCGCTGAAGGAGAAGATCGCCGAGATCGCGGGCGGCGGCGCGGACATCATCATCGGCACACAGCTTGTGGCGAAGGGTCACAACTTCCCGCTGCTGACGCTGGTCGGGGTGATCGACGCCGATCTCGGGCTTCAGGGCTCGGACCTGCGCGCGGCGGAGCGCACGTTTCAACTGATGCGGCAGGTCTCGGGCCGGGCCGGGCGGAGCGAGAAGCCCGGCGTGGCGATGCTCCAGACCTATCAGCCCGACCATGCGGTGATCCGGGCGATCCTCTCGGGCGACGAGGAGGCATTCTGGCGCGCCGAGGCGGCCGAGCGGCAGGCGGCGGGGATGCCGCCTTACGGCCGGCTCGCGGGCATCGTGCTCTCGTCGCCCGACGTGCAGACGGTCTTCGACTTCGGCGCCGAGCTTGCCCGCCGCGATGGCCCCTTGCGCCGGATCGGCGCGCAGGTCTTCGGGCCGGCGCCGGCCCCCGTGGCAAGGGTGCGCGGCCGCCACCGGGTGCGGCTTCTGGTCAAGGCGGCCAAGGGCGTGGCGCTGCAACCGGCGCTGGCCGAATGGGTCGGTCAGCTGAAGCCGCCGTCGAACCTGCGCCTTTCGATCGACATCGACCCGCAGAGCTTCTACTGACCGGACGTCAGGCCGCGACCCGCCCGGCCCGCTGGTCAACGACGAGATCGGTCGCGACCGCGCCGACCCACATCGCGAAAAGCGCCATCCATGCCGTCCCGGCGAAGATCGACCCGCCGGTGACGCCGGCGCCGATGGAGCAGCCGCCTGCCAGCATCGCGCCGAAGCCCATGAGGACCGCGCCGAACATCGAGCGGCGCATGTTGCTTTCGCCCTCGAAGCCCTCGAAACGGAACTGCCCGGCCAGAAGCGCCGAAAGCCCCGCGCCGATCACCACGCCGGGCACCAGCCCGACATCGAATTCGAGGACCCGCACCGGCTCGAGAAAGAACATCAGCGTCGAGGCCGAGGGGCCGGAGAAGGTCACGGAGCTGATCGTCACCGGCTCGAAGCTGACCTGCGCCAGCGCGTAGGTGGAAATCCAGCCGAGTGCCACCGAGAAGCCGACGCCCGAGGCGAAGACCAGCGTCGCGGCGCCGATCCGGTTCCGGCGCGAGAGATAGAGCGCGAGAAGCGCGATCAGGAGACCAAGAACGAGCCCGCTTTCGCGCGGCAGCCCGCTCCATCCGATGAGGTCGAGATTGCGCCCGCCCGACGTGACCCAGAGCCCGGCGAGCCGGTCGCGCAAGGGCGCGAGGACGCCCTTGAGGCTCATCTGTGCGACGACCGCGAAGATCAGCCCCGAGACGACCGACCGCAGGTTGCCCGACGAGGCGAGGACCAGAAGCCGGCCGGGACAGCCGCGCGACAGCACCATGCCGATGCCGAAGACGATCCCGCCGATGATCGCCCCGGTCCAGGACCCGGTGATCGCCATCATCCGCGCCTCCTCGACCCGCATGAAGCCGAGAAGCTCCGCCCCCTGGACCCAGACGACGGCGGTGGAGAAGCACAGGAGCCAGACCGCCACGCGCGGCCCGAGACGGCCGCGGGCGAATTCCACCGTGGCGGCCCGCAGGCAGAAGCGCGAGCGCTGGGCCGCGATGCCGAAGACGATGCCGGTGACGAGCCCCAGAAGGGCGGCCGCCGGCGCCTCGCCGATCCGCTCCACGAGTGCGAGAATGTCCATGGGCGTTTCCTCCCCTCCCGGACGGATGCGGGATCATGAATGTGTGCGCCTTGATCCAGATCATTTGCCCTGTGCGAAACCCCGCCCGGCGCTGTGCGAAACCGCCCTCGCCACGGCGGGGAAAGCGGCGTATGTCGGGCAAATGCGTGTTCCGACGATCACCCTGAAGGACGCGGCCCATCTGCCGCGCTGGCGCCAGCCGGCCTTCCTGCTGTTCCTGATGGCGGCGGCGATGCCCATCGCCTTCTCGACCTGGTCGGCGCTTCTCAACAACTTCGTCAAGGAGGCGGCGGGCTTCACCGGGGTCGAGATCGGCTGGCTCCACACGGTGCGGGAGATCCCCGGTTTCCTCGCCATCGGCGTCATCGTGCTTTTGTGGGTGATGCGCGAACAGGTGCTCGCGGTGCTGGCGCTCGGGCTCCTCGGGGCGACGACGGCCGTCACCGCGATGTTCCCGACGCTCGGCGGGATCCTGACGATCACGCTCCTGTCGTCGATCGGGTTCCACTATTTCGAGACGGTCAACCAGTCGCTGCAATTGCAGTGGATCGACCGCAAGCGCGCGCCGCAGACGATCGGCTGGATCGTCGCCATCGGATCCGGCGCCTCGATGGTGGCCTATGGCCTGATCGTGCTGACCTGGAAGACCTTCGATCTGAGCTACGGCCTCGTCTACGGGATATCTGGCGGCCTCACGCTCGCCATCGCGATCTTCGCGGCGCTGGCCTATCCGCAGTTCGAGGCGCCGGACCCGCAGCACAAGCATTTCGTGCTGCGCCGGCGCTACTGGCTTTATTACGTCATGCAGTTCATGGCCGGCGCACGGCGGCAGATCTTCGTCGTCTTCGCGGCCTTCATGATGGTCGAGCGCTTCGGCTTCGAGGTGCACGAGGTGACGGCGCTCTTCCTCGTCAACTACTTCGTGAACATGATCGCGGCGCCTTTCATGGGCCATGCGGTCGGGCACTACGGCGAACGCGCGGCGCTGATCTTCGAGCATGGCGGCCTTCTTCTGGTCTTCCTCGCCTATGGCGGCATCTACTGGTTCGGCTGGGGCGTCTTCGTGGCGGCGGCGCTCTATGTCATCGACCACCTCTTCTTCTCGCTGGCCTTCGCGCTGAAGACCTATTTCCAGAAGATCGCCGATCCGCAGGACATCGCGCCGACGGCGGCGGTCGCCTTTACCATCAACCACATCGCGGCGGTCTTCCTGCCGGCGGCGCTCGGTTATCTCTGGGTCGTCTCGCCCGGCGCGGTCTTCGGGCTTGCAGCGGCGATGGCGGCGGTGTCGCTGCTCCTCGCGCTCCTGATCCCGCGCCACCCCGAGCCGGGATTCGAGACGATCTTCGCCCGCGGCCTGCCGGTGGCGGCCGAGTAGGTGGCGGCCGAGCGGGGCAAGTCCGTCACCGGCAGCCTGACGCGGCATGTCATGGTCATGTCGCTTTCGGGGGCGATTGGGCTGTCGTTCACCTTCCTCGTCGATTTCCTGGCGCTCTGGTGGATTTCCCGGTTGCGGGTCGAGGCGAGGATCGCCGCTGTCGGGATCGCCGGGACGATCCTCGCCTTCATCTTCACCGGCGCGCTCTTCGTCGCCAACGCGACCTTCAACAACCTCGCCCGGCCCCTGTGGTCGACCGCCGCCAACTGGTTCCGCGACGGCCTCCCGATGCTCCCCGCCGGCATGGCGCTCGCCGCCCTTGCCGGGGCCGAGGGCGTCGTCCGGGCCAACGCGCGCGTCAATGTGATTGCCGGGACCGTAGCCGCCTGGCCCGCCTGGCGCTATATATGGTCCCTGAACCGGCCGCAGCCCGTCGCTGCCGCCGCCGCGTAGGAGAGAGACATGCTGAACGCGCTCTTCGGAAAGAAGCCCGACATGCCCGCGAAAGACGAGGCCCTGCCCGGCCGCGCCGAGCCGATCCCGACCGCGGAGGAGCATTTCATCTTCCACCGCCCGCTGAAGTCGCCAGTGCCCGAGGGCATGGAAGAGGCGATGTTCGGCATGGGCTGCTTCTGGGGCGTGGAACGCAAGTTCTGGCAGTTGGACGGCGTCTGGCTGACGATGGTCGGCTATTCCGCCGGGATCACCCCCAACCCGACCTACAAGGAGACCTGCACCGGCCTGACCGGGCAGAACGAGGTGGTGCGGCTGATCTACGATCCGAAGCTGATCACCTATGACGACCTTCTGAAGGTCTTCTGGGAAGGCCATGACCCGACGCAGGGCAACCGCCAGGGCAACGATGTCGGCACGCAGTACCGCTCCGGCATCTACACCTATACCGGGGCGCAGGCCGAGGCGGCGGAGGCGAGCCGCAAGGTCTATGCCGACCGGCTGAAGGCCGCCGGTTACGGGGCGATCACGACCGAGATCATACCGGCCGAACCTTTCTACTTTGCCGAGGACTACCATCAGCAATACCTTGCGAAGAACCCGGCCGGCTATTGTGGCGTCGGCGGAACCGGCGTGAGCTGCCCGATCGGCCTCAGGGCCTGACATGGCCCGCTCCCCGCGCGAGATCATTGCGAGCGGGGAGTGGTATTCGTGCCTTGACCTTGCCTGTGAGGAGATGCGCCGGCGCGGTCGTCTCGCGTGACGTCGCGGCAGGATCACGGGTTGCAGTCATCCCCGCCCGGGGGCTATAGCGCCGCGCAACGCTGCCGCTTGCTCCCCCCGGGAAGGACTGCCCATGCCGACCTATGCCGCCCTCACGACCCTGCCGGACCGCGAGCGCGCCGAGGCGCTGGCCGAGGCGATGGAGAACTTCCTGCCCGAACCGACCGGCATCGGCAGCTTCGAGATCGAGGACGGGTCGGGCCGCTACGAAGTCGGCGTCTATTTCGAGGAGGAGCCCAATTCGATCGAACTGGCGCTGATGGCCGCGATCTATGGGGCGCAGCCCTTCGCGGTGTCGGAGGTGCCGGAAACCGACTGGGTCGCACATGTGAAGCGCAACCTCCAGCCGGTCGAGGCGGGGCGGTTCTTCGTCCATGGCAGCCACGATGCCGACCGGGTGCCCGAGGGCAAGGTGGCGCTTCTGATCGAGGCGGCGATGGCCTTCGGCACCGGGCACCACGGCACCACGCTCGGCTGCCTTCTCGCGCTCGACCGGCTCGACCGGGCCGGGTTCCGGGGCCGCAATGTCGCCGATATCGGCTGCGGCACGGCGGTGCTGGCGATGGCGGCGGCGTCGATCTGGCCGGACCCGGTCATCGCCTCGGACATCGACCCGGTCGCGGTCGAGGTGGCGGCGGCCAATGTCGCCGCGAACGGGTTGCAGGGCCGGGTGACTTGCGTCGAGGCGGCGGGCTTCGACCATCCCGGCTTGCGCGCCAGGGCGCCCTTCGACCTCGTCTTCGCCAACATCCTGAAAGGCCCGCTCATCGCGCTGGCGCCCGACATGGCCGGCGCGATCGGTCCCGGCGGATACGCGATTCTGTCCGGGATCCTCAATCCGCAGGCCGACGCGGTCGCATCGGCCTATAAATCACAGGGTTTTTGCCTGGTTTCGCGCGACGAAATCGGCGAGTGGACGACATTGGTTCTCAAACGTAATCAATCGGCCTGACGTCACGTCGTGCCGCATTTTCGCCACAAAGTCTCCTCACCCTCGTCACTTGCGGGGGCACGAAACTTGGGAGATCGACATGGTCGATCGCAATTTGCAGAATTTCTACGGCCGGCTCGGACGGATCGAACGGATCCATGACGCCGGCGGCGGCTTCGAGGCCGACGGGACGCTCGGCATGTCCTACTACAACGCGCGCCGTCGTCCGCTGCGCCGGGCGGGATTGCTTGGCCCGCTGGTTCTGGTCGCGACGACCATCGTCGTGATCAAGGCCTCGGTCTTTGCCACGATCGGCGCCGAGCGCTACGAGGAGCGGCTTGCCGCACTCAGGGCCGGCGCGAGTGTCGAACAGGTCGGCGCGTACGTGCTGCAGGCCGATCCGCTGACGGTGGCGGTTGCCGGGCAGATCCGCAAGGCGCTCTACTGACGCCTTCCCGCAAGGGACCTCCAACAAGAAAGGCCGTGTCGGGCTGCCCCGGCACGGCCTTTGGCGACCGAGATCGCGGTCTGAGGTCGATCAGGCGCGCGTCGCGATCGTGTCGATGTCGCCACGGGTCAGGCCGATATCGTCGAGCTCGCGGTCCGACAGGCGCGACAGCGCATTGCGGGTGACGCGGGCGTCGTTCCAGGCCGCGAAGGCCGAGACGAGCGTGCCGAAGAAGCCGGTGAAGTGGCTGGTCGAGCGGTTCATTTCATAAACGGACATGGTCATTTCCTCGAATTTTCACGGCGCATCGTTTTTGTGCGTCTGTGCTTCGATCCGTCAGATAATTGGGCGGCCCGCGATCAGCAAGAGCACCGCCTGCAGCCCGGTCATGCGTTTTCTGCATGGGTCGCGGATGCTGTAACCTTTTGTAAAGAAGCCGTTTCTGCGGACGCGAAATCTGTCGTATTTCGCACTTGCAGCGACGGATTTCGACCTCGCGCGTAACGCCGCCGTGACAGCCGCGGCACCGGCATTCGGCCTTTGCGATGTTCGCTTTTCGTGCTAGTCGTGGGAAAAAAGCAACAGAGGAGGGGCAGATGCGCGTCATCGGCATTGATCCAGGGCTTCGCAACCTCGGCTGGGGCGTGATCGAGGCTGCGGGATCGCGACTGAGCCACGTCGCGAACGGCGTCATCCGGTCCGAAGGCGACGACCTCGCGGCGCGTCTGCTGTCGCTCTACCTGGCGTTGACCCGGATCGTGGCCGAGCATGCGCCGGATGCCGCGGCGGTCGAGCAGACCTTCGTCAACAAGGACGGCGCCGGGACGCTGAAGCTCGGCCAGGCGCGGGGGATCGCGATGCTGGTGCCGGCGCAAGCCGGGCTCGCCGTCGGCGAATACGCCCCGAACGCGGTCAAGAAGGCGGTGGTCGGCGTCGGCCATGCCGAGAAGGGCCAGATCGCCCATATGGTGCGCTTCCAGCTTCCCGGCGTGGTGCTGGCCGGACCCGATGCGGCCGATGCGCTGGCCATCGCGATCTGCCATGCCCACCATCTGCAAAGCGCCGGCCGGCTGGCGGCCGCGCTGAAAGGGGCGGCATGATCGGGCGCATCGCCGGGGTGATCCTGCATCGGGCGATGGATCACGTTCTCATCGACGTGCGGGGGGTCGGCTACATCGTCCACGTGTCGCAGCGCACCGCCGCCGGATTGCCGCCGGTGGGCGAGGCGGTGGCGCTTTATACCGAGCTTCTGGTGCGCGAGGATCTCTTGCAGCTTTTCGGCTTCCCGACGCTTCTGGAGAAGGAATGGCACCGGCTGCTGACCACCGTCCAGGGTGTCGGCGCCAAGGCCTCGATGGCGATTCTCGGCACACTTGGAGCGGAGGGCGTCGGCCGCGCCATCGCGCTCGGCGACTGGACGGCGGTGAAGGCGGCGCCCGGCGTCGGCCCGAAGCTCGCCCAGCGGGTGGTGATGGAACTGAAGGAGAAGGCGCCGACCGTCATGGCGCTCGGCGGGGCGCTCTCGGTCGATGTGGCGGAGTCCGGCGAGGTGGTCGAGGCGACGGCGGCCAAGCCGGCGCCGCGGACGGCGGCCGTGCCCTCCGCCTCGGCATCCGCCACGTCCGACGCGATGTCGGCGCTCGTCAACCTCGGCTACGGCCAGGGCGAGGCCGCCGCCGCCGTCGCCGAAGCCGCCGGCGCGACCGAGGGCGCCGAGGCGCCGGCGCTGATCCGCGCGGCGCTGAAGCTGCTCGCGCCGAAGGGGTAGGGGATGGAACCCGATCCCACCCTGCGCCCCGCGCCGCAGCCCGAGGATGCGGACCGGTCGCTCCGGCCCCAGACGCTCGCGGATTTCGTCGGGCAGGAGGAGGCGCGCGCCAATCTGCGGGTCTTCATCGAAAGCGCCCGGCGGCGGGGCGAGGCGATGGATCACACGCTCTTCCACGGCCCCCCCGGCCTTGGCAAGACGACGCTGGCGCAGATCATGGCGAAGGAGCTCGGCGTCAACTTCCGCATGACCTCCGGCCCGGTCCTGGCGCGGGCGGGCGATCTTGCGGCGATCCTGACCAATCTGGAAGCCCGCGACGTTCTCTTCATCGACGAGATCCACCGGCTGAACCCGGCGGTCGAGGAGGTGCTCTACCCGGCGCTCGAGGATTTCGAGCTCGACCTCGTGATCGGCGCGGGGCCGGCGGCGCGGACGGTGCGGATCGAGCTTCAGCCCTTCACGCTCGTCGGGGCGACGACGCGGCTCGGCCTCTTGACGACGCCGCTCAGGGACCGGTTCGGGATTCCGACGCGGCTTCAGTTCTACACGGTGCCCGAGCTCGACCATATCGTGACGCGCGGCGCGCGGCTGATGGGGATCTCGTCGGACCCCGAGGGGACGCTGGAAATCGCCAAACGGGCGCGGGGGACGCCGCGGATCGCCGGGCGGCTTCTGCGCCGGGTCGTCGATTTCGCGCTCGTCGAGGGCAACGGGCGGCTGACGCGCGAGATCGCGGACAGCGCGCTGACCCGGCTCGGGGTCGATCACCTCGGGCTCGACGGGGCGGACCGGCGCTACCTGACGCTCGTCGCCGAGAATTATGCCGGCGGGCCGGTGGGCGTCGAGACGCTGTCGGCGGCGCTGAGCGAGGCCCGCGACGCGATCGAGGAGGTGATCGAGCCGTTCCTCCTCCAGCAGGGGCTGATCCAGCGGACGCCGCGCGGGCGGATGCTGGCGGGGAAGGCCTGGACCCATCTCGGCCTGGCCGCGCCGAAGGCGCCGGGGCAGGGCGATCTGTTCGTGAAATGAGGCATGTTTCACGCGTGAAAGCCGCTCAATACATGGACGGAAGGTGAATCCTGCGGCGTTAACCTGAAGTTAACCGGATTCCGCGCCCGGACCGCGCCCACCCCTGATCCGCCCACCCGTGATCCGGCGGCATCGGCCTCCCGCCGGTCAGGGCCGCGCGACGAGGTGGCCCTCGCCGATATCGGTCAGCACCACCCGCGCCGGCCCTTCGCCGAGGGGATGGACCGGGCTCGGCACCTCGCCGGAAAGCCGCGCCGTGGCCGGGCGCTTTAACGCCGGGTCGGGGACCGGCACCGCCTCGATCAGGCGCTGCGTATAGGGATGCTGCGGATTGCCGAAGATCTGCGCCCGGGTGCCAAGCTCGACGATCTGGCCCAGATACATCACGCCGACGCGGTCGGAGATGTTCTCCACCACCGCCATGTCATGGCTGATGAAGAGAAAGGCGATCCCGTATTCCTTCTGCAACGCGCGCAGAAGCTCCAGCACCCGCGCCTGCACGCTCACGTCGAGGGCCGAGACGCTTTCGTCGGCGATGATGAGGTCGGGGTTGAGGGCCAGTGCGCGGGCGATGCAGATGCGCTGGCGCTGGCCGCCGGAAAACTCGTGCGGATAGCGGCCGAGCTGGTCGCCGGTCAGCCCGACTCGGCCCATCAGGTCGGCGGCGCGGGTCTGGCGTTCGGCGGCATCGCCGATCCCGTGGATCAGGAGCGGCTCGGCGATCTGCTCGCCCGCGGTCATTCTCGGGTCGAGCGCCGCCATCGGGTCCTGAAAGACCATCTGGATCCGCCGGCGCAGCGCCTTCATCGCGGGGCCGGTCAGCGTGGCAAGCGGGCTGCCGCCGATCTCGATCAGACCCTCATGCGGCACAAGGCCGACCATCGCCTTGGCGATCGTCGACTTGCCGCAGCCGGATTCGCCGACGAGCGCGAAGGTCTCGCCCTTGCGGATGTCGAAGCTGACATGTTCCACCGCGTGGACATGGTGGGTCGTGCGGCCGAGGATGCCGCCTTTCAGCGGGAAGCGCACGGTGACATCCGCAAGCCGCGCGACGGGCGCCGCGGCGACCGCGGCCCGCGCGGCACCCCGGCCCATGCGCGGCACGGCGGCGAGAAGGTCGCGGGTATATTGCGCGGCTGGCCGGGCAAATAGATCGGCCGTCGCCGCCTCTTCCACCGCCTTGCCGTCACGCATGACGATCACCCGGTCGGCCATTTCGGCCACCACGCCCATGTCGTGGGTGATGAGGATGATCGCGGTGCCGGTCTCGCGCTGAAGGTCGCGCAAAAGGTCGAGGACCTCGCGCTGCACCGTCACGTCGAGCGCGGTCGTCGGCTCATCCGCGATCAGCACCTCGGGGCGGAGCGCGAGCGCCATCGCAATCATCACCCGCTGGCGCATACCGCCGGAAAGCTCGTGCGGATACTGCGTCATCCGCCGTTCCGGCTGGCTGAGCCGGACCGCTTTCAGCGCGGCGAGCGCGCGGCTGCGCGCCTTCGCCCGGCCGACCGGGTCGTGCGCCCGGATCGCCTCGGTCAACTGGGTGCCGACGGTCATCACCGGATTGAGGCTCGTCATCGGCTCCTGGAAGATCATCGCGATCCGGTCGCCGCGGATGGCGCGCATCCCGGCCTCGCCGAGCGCGGTCAGGTCGGTCGGCCCAAGGCGGATCCGGCCGCCGGTCACGCGGACGGCGGGCGGCGGCAGAAGGCCCATGATCGCAAGCGAGGTGATCGACTTGCCCGAGCCGCTTTCGCCGGCGATGCAGAGGGTCTCGCCCCGCCGGAGCGTGAACGAGAGATCCGAGACGAGCGGTGTCACCCCCGCCTCGCTTCTCACCGAGACTGTCAGCCGCTCGACCGCGAGGACGGGCGGGGCGTCCGGGGCCAGATCGGCCCCGGACCGGCTTGTCTGCGCATCATCCGGCGCAAGGCTCATTCGAAGACGCACCGGGGGAAGTAGAAGCTGACCACGCAGTTCGGCATGTCGACGATCTCCGATATGCGCAAGTCGCCGCAGACCGAGCAGAGCATGTAGGCATCGAGAGGCGACAATCCCCGCTCTGCCGACAGAAGGTCGATCATGTTCGCCACCGCGTCGCGCGCGGCGGTCATGAGGTCGGGCCCGATCCCCGTCGTTGCCTCGTAGCCCTTGGCGTCGAGGTGCCTTGTCACCGGCCCCGGCGTGGTGAAGCGCGGTGTCTTCAGGTTCGCGCCCTTCACGAGGTCGAGCGTCAGCACCACGTCCATCGGGCTTTCGATGGCCGTGCCGCAGACCTCGCCGTCGCCTTGGGCCGCATGGGTGTCCCCGACGCTGAAGAGGGCGCCCTCGACCTCGACCGGCAGGTAGAGCGTAGTGCCCGCCGCAAGGTCGCGGATGTCGAGATTGCCGCCGACCCGCCGGGGCGGCACGACGGAAAGCAGCCCGGCCTCGGCCGGGGCATTGCCGATCGTGCCGGCGAAGGGCTTGAGCGGGACGCGCGCCTCCTTGCCCCAGAGCGCCGGGACAAGGCTGTCGGGATCGTAGGACCAGATCGTCAGGCCGGGGTCGGCGAACTGGTCGGCGAGAAGCCCGAAGCCCGGGATGTTCGCCGTCCAGCCGAAGCCCTTGCCGTCGAGGGCCCTCGGCGTGAAGCCCTCGATCGTGATCTTGAGCGCGTCGCCGGGCTTCGCACCCTCGACAAAGACCGGCCCCGAGACCGGGTTGATCTTGCCGAAGTCGAGGGCGATGACGTCTTGCAGCGTCGACGACGGGCCAAGCTGGCCCGCCGAACTGTCCTGGCAGTGGAACTGGATCGTCGCTCCGGGTTCGGCGCGCAGCGCCGGGGCGAGGGAATTATCCCAGCCGAAATGGTGCTGCGCGCCGTGGATCGTGTAGTCGCAGGCCTTGCACATCTTACTGCTTCACCCAGACGTAGTCGTAGTTGACGGGGATCGAGACCGGATCGACATAAAGCGCATCCTCGCCGCCCATGCGTTCGGACTTCATCGTGTAGCGTTCCTCGTTGAAGACCGGGACCCAGGGCGCCTGTTCCATCACGCCCATATAGGTGTCGGACCAGAGCTTCAGCCGGGCTTCGGCCTGCGCCGGGTCCGACAGGCTGTCGGCCTCGACCGCCATCTTGTCGAGGGTCTCGTCGCAGAACTTCGACCAGTTCCAGCCGCCTTCACCGGCACCGGCGCAGCCGAGGATGGGCCCGTAGAAGTTCGACGGATCGGGGAAGTCGGCGATCCAGGCCATGCCGCCCGACCAGATCATCGGCGCGGTGCCCGCGCCCCCCGCCTCGATCACGTTGGCCTGTGCGAGGGACTGGATGCTCGCCTTGATGCCGATGGCCGACAGGTCCTGCTGGATCGCCTGGGCGATGCGCGGGTTGGGGTCGGTGTTCATGACGTAGAGATCGGTCTCGAACCCGTCGGCAAGGCCCGCGCCGGCAAGGAGCGCCTTCGCCCCCTCGACGTCGTAGGGGTAGCCGGCATAGCCCTCGGTATAGCCCGGCATCGAGGGCGGCAGCGGCTGGGTCGCGGGCACCGCGCGGCCGTTGATGATCTGGGTGATCCGCTCCTTGTTGATCGCCATGTTCACCGCCTTGCGCACGTCGAGTTTGTCGAAGGGCGGAATGGTGACGTTGAGCGTGATATAGCCGGTGTGAAGCTGGCCACCCTGCACGACGCGCGCGGCTTGGGCCGGATCGCCCATCACCTCGGTGAATTTCGCCGGCGGAATGCCGTCGCCGGGCACATCGACCTCGCCGTTCTGAAGCCTGAGAAGCGCGACGACCGGTTCCTGGCCGACCTCGAACACCACCTGGTCGAGATAGGGCACGCCGTCGCGCCAGTAGTCGGCGTTCTTCTCGAAGACCAGCCGCTGGCCGAGCGTCCATTCGCCGAGCTTGAAGGCGCCGGTGCCGACCGGCTTCTTGCCGAAATCGGCGCCCGCCTCGTCCACCGCCTCTTTCGCGACGACGCTGGCGAAGTTGAGCGCCATGACGTGGAGGAAGGTGGCGTCAGGCCGCGACAGCGTGATCTTCACCGTCGCGGGATCGACCACCTCGACGCCTGAGAGTCCATCCGGCCCGGCATTCTCGAACCCGGCGATCGAGCCGAAGAAGCCCGCGCCGGGAGATTGCGTCGCCGGGTCGGTGACGCGGTCGAGGGAATACTTGACGTCCTCGGCCGTCATCTCGCGCCCGTTGTGGAACTTCACGCCGGCGCGAAGGTGGAAGGTGTAGGTCAGCCCGTCCGACGAGATCTCGTAGCTTTCCGCAAGGCCCGGGCGCAGCGTCGTCGTGCCCGGCACATAGTCCATCAGCCCGTCGAAGAGCGACTTGATCATCGACCAGTTCTGCCAGTCGTAGCCGATGGCGGGGTCGAGTGTTGCCACGTCGTCCTTGTAGGTGATGACAATCGACCCGCCGGCTTCTGCGTTCGGGTCGGGCGTATAGTCCTGCGCCGTGGCGCGCATCGCCAGGGCGAGCATGACGGCGGTCGAAGCAAGCAGTCTTTTCATGTCTTCTCTCCTGTTGGTCATTTCAGTTTGATGCGGGGGTCGATCATCGGCGCGATCAGATCGGCCAGAAGGTTGCCAAGGACGATGGCGCAGGCCGAGACCAGCGTGACACCCATGATGATCGGGATGTCCACGCGCTGGATCGCCTGCCAGGCAAGCTGGCCGATGCCGGGCCAGCCGAACACTGATTCCACGACGACGATGCCGCCCATGAAGATGCCGATGTCGATGCCGATCATCGCGATCACCGGCAGGATCGCGTTCGGCAACGCATGGGCCAGCACGACGCGGGCACGGCTCAGCCCCTTGGCGCGGGCGGTGCGGATGTAATCGGCCCTGAGCACGTCGAGCATCGAGGAGCGCATCATCCGGCTGTACCAGCCCGAGCCGAGGATGCCGAGCGTGAGCGAGGGCAGGACGAGATGGGCGAAGGTGCCGTAGCCGCCGATCGGGAACCAGCCGAGCTTGACCGCGAAGACGTAGAGAAGAAGGAGGCCCACGACGAATTGCGGTGCCGAGACGGTGACGAAGGAGAGCATCATCAGGCTGTGGTCAAGCGTCGTGCCCCGCCTCAGCGCCGCGAAGATGCCCATCGTCAGGCCGATCGCAAGTTCGCAGGCGATTGCCCCCAGCATCAGGAGAAGGGTGGCCGGAAGGCGCGAGGCGATCAACTCGGCCACCTCGGTCTTCTGCAGGTAGCTGCGGCCGAGGTCGCCCTGCACCATGCCGGCGAGGTAGCGCGCGTACTGGACCACGAAGGGCTGGTCGAGCCCAAGCTCGCGGCGGATGTTCTCCACCGTCTGCGCGGTGGCCGAGCGTCCGGCGATCTGGCGCACCGGGTCGGCGGGCAGGACATAGAGCAGGACGAAGGTGATGAAGCTGACGCCGAGAAGGATCAGCAGCGATTGCAGGAGGCGGCGGAGAAGATAGGCGGCCATGTCAGTCGCGCCCCCGCTGCATCGGGTCGAGCACGTCGCGAAGCGCGTCGCCGACGAGGTTGAAGGCCAGCGCCAGGAGGATGATCGCCGCCCCGGGGATGAAGACCAGCCAGGGCGCGGACTGGAAATAGGTCTGGTTCTCGAAGATGATGTTGCCCCAGCTCGGCGTCGGCGGCTGCACACCCACGCCGAGGAAGGAAAGCGTCGCCTCCAGCAGCACGGTCGTCGAGATGCCGAGCGTGCCCCAGACGATGATCGTCGGCACCAGATGCGGCAGGATGTGGCGGAAGAGGATGCGCCCGGTGCCGGCGCCGAGCGTCCTCTCGGCCGCGATGAAGTCGCGTTCGGCGAGAGAGCTCGTCTCGGTGTAGATCACCCGTGCGGTCTGCACCCAGTTCACCAGCGCGATGACGATGGCGACGATCCAGAGCGAGGGATGGAAGATCGCCGCAAGGCAGATCGCGAGGAGAAGCGCGGGAAACGCCATCATGAGGTCGGTGAACCGCATCAGGAGCGATCCGATCCAGCCCCGGAAAAATCCCGCCGTGATCCCGATCAGCGTGCCGATGACCAGCGCCAGCCCGTTCGCCGCCACCCCGATGATGAGCGAGGTCCGCGCCCCGTGGAGGATGCGGCTGAGAAGGTCGCGGCCGAGAAGGTCGGTGCCGAGAAGAAATGTCTCGTTCGGCGGCAGCGGTGCGCCTTCCAGCGTCAGCCCGTCGAAATGCTGTTCGTCGGGCGCGAACGGGGCGAGGAGGGGGGCGAAGACCGCGCTTGCGACGACGATGACGATCAAGGCAAGGCCGAGGAGTGCCAGCTTTCGCTGCATCAGCCGGGCGAGGGCGCCCTTCGGGATATGCGCCTCACCTGCGGTTGCGTCGGTCATCGCCATCGTCCTGCCGGTCCGTCCCTCGCGCGACCACCCGTGCCGCGGCTTCCTCGAAGCTGATCCGCCAGGCCATCGCCATCTGGCGGAGCTGATCGTAGGCCGCCGCGTCGTCCTTGCCCGCCCGCGCCGCAAGGACCGTCACGGCGCGGACCACCGTCTGGCGTTCGTCAAGCCGCCGCCTGAGGTCGGCGATCTCGACCGACAGCGACCGCTGCACGTCGAAGGCATCGCGCGCGATGAGAAGCGCGGAATAGGCGCCGTTGTCGCCCACGGGTTTCAGAAGCTGGGCATGTGCGCCTGCCCGCAAGGCCCATTCGATCCGGCCCGGCGCCTCGGAGCCGATGAGCGCGATCATCGGCATCGGGCTGGCGCCGGCCGGCCAGGGAAACTGCTCGTCGTGCCCCATGTCCGCGTCGAAGAACACGAAGTCCGCGCCGAGCGCCTCGGGCCCGAGATCGGGCCAGGCCTGCCGCACCTCGAGCCCGATGGCGAGGAGTTGGCGTTCCAGCGCCTGCACGACGGGGTGTGGACGGTGCAGGATCACCGCTTTCGCGCCCCCGAGGTTCTGGATGCGCAGCGCGTGGCGTTTCATGACACCACCCTGAGGTCCGGGGCGGCCAGTGCCGGGCGCGGCCGGGTGAGGTAGGGGTCGCCCGCCACCGCCGGCAGCGCCTTCACGGTGCGGAAGGCGCCGCCCTCGACCCGCGCGATGAGGACCGGCAGACAGGTGTGATGCGTCGCCGCGTCGATGACGCCGGCGGGTGATTGCCGCAGGAGCGTGCCGAGCGGCAGGTCCTCGGCGCCGGGGCGGCCGTTCAGCATCCGGGCAAGCTCCCGCACCGCGGCAAAGGCCGCCGCCTCGTGCGAGGAGGCGAAGCCATCGCTGCCGGGCCAGCCCGCCGCCCCGCGAAAATAGGGGCCGGCGGCGATGAGCCCGTCGGCGGCGTATTTCAGCGCCGGGAACTCGGCCTCGGTAAGGTTGCACGACAGGATCGGGCAGCGCGACGCGGCGAAGGCCGGATCGTCCTCGGCCAGCCGGTGCATCGCCTCCAGAAATTCGTAGGTCGAGGTGCCGACGAGGTTGTTGAGGACGAAATCGGGCCTCGCGTGGCGGATCTCCTCGACCATCCGCCCGATGTCGCGGGAGCCGAGGGGCAGGTAGCGCTCGCCGAGGATCTCGCCGCCGGCGGCGGTGACGTATTCGCGGGCCAGCCGGTTCATCTCCCAGCCCCAGATGTAGTTCGATCCCGTCAGATAGGCGCGCCGTCCGTGGGCCGGCATCGCCCAGTCGAGCAAGGGAAGCAGGTGCTGGTTCGGGCAGGCATGGGTGTAGACGACATGGTCGGAAGCCTCGAACCCCTCGTAAGGCAGGGGATACCAGAGCGTGCCGCCGTGCCGTTCGAGGACCGGGATCACCTCCTTGCGGCTCCACGAGGTCACGCAGCCGATGACATGGCGGGCGCTGCTGTTGCGCAGGATGTCGTCGCAGTGGGTCCCGTAGGCATCGGCATTGCCGCCGGGATCGCGTTCCACCGGCACGAAGCTCAGATCGAGGGCGGGGTCGCCGTTGACCGCCGCCATCGCGGCGAGCGCGCCGGCGCGGCTCGCCTCGGAAATCAGCGAGTAGCCGCCCGAGCGGGAGTAGAGCAACCCGAGTTCGATGCGCCGTTTCCTGTCGCCCATGGATCCCCAAAATCAAAAAACCCCGAAGCGGACCTAGGGGTCTGCGTTCAGGGCCTGTCTGCCGTCCGGCTCTTCGCCGATATGTGTTCAGACTATAGAGGTCTGAAATCCGGTCAAGTAGGTTCGGCCGGAAGGGCGGCGGCTTTCAACGGTGCCCGGGGAATGGGCGGTTTTTTCGGGCGGTGCCCGGAAAATGTCGCCCGTATGCGGCCGGTGCGATCCCGCCCGGGTGCCGCGGGTTGAGGCGGCGGGGGAAAACTTCTATGCCTCCGGCGGGGATATTTGCACCAAGTGGAAGCCGGGACGTGACAGAGGACGAGATTGCCGCGCTTTTTACCCGGGGGTCGGGTGACTACCTCTTCGCGCGCTGGGCGCGGCCCATCGTTCCCGTCGTCTTCGGGGTCAGCGACGCGACGCTGGCGGTGGTGAAGGGGGCGATCGAGGCCGTGGTGACGCTGGCCGGGCACCGGATGGCCGAGACCGATCCCGAACAGGGCGCGAACCTGATGATCTTCTTCCTGCGCGACTGGTCGGAGCTTCTGGAGGTACCCGACCTCGGCCGTCTGGTCGAGGGGCTGGAACTCGTCTCGGCGCGGCTCCGCAAGGAGGGCGCGACGCAATACCGGCAGTTCCGCTTCGAGCAGGACGGCGCGATCCGCGCCTGCATCGCCTTCGTCCGCGTCGACGCGGCCACCGCCGATCTGCCGGCCGAGACGGTCGCGCTCGGCCTTGCCGCGCAGGTGATCCTGCTCTGGTCCGACCACGCCTTCCGCGACCGGTCGCCCCTCGGCCGGATCGACGGGGGCGAGATCCTCAGGCCGGAGATCGCCGGGGTGATCCGCGCCGCCTACGATCCGGCGATGCCGGAGGTGGCGCGTGAGGCGAGCCACGCGCTGAGGCTCGCGGCGCGGATCGCGGCGGCCTCGTAGAGCGGTCCGGGTTTTTCAGGAACCCGTGATGCGGCCAGAGGTCCGGGTGCAGGGTGATGCCTCGTGCATGTGGTCCGACCCGATGGAGCTGGTCGTGTGCCGAAACCGTGGCGCCCGGCAGTCCGAAGCGGACCTTCCGGCAGGTGTGTCACGCGTTGGGCGGGCGCCAGCCCGCCGGGACGCGCAGGCGCTCGCCCGGCGTTCGCCTTGCTTGCGGGCGAAGGCGGGGCCGCTTCGTCCGCGTGTCGAAGGAACCCGCATTCGAAACAGGGTCGAACGCTTCAGGGTCGCCGGGCGGAGAAGTAGTTGAGGAGCGCCGGGACCCGCACCCCGTCCGGCCCTTCATAGGCGCGGAAGCGGCCGGCGAGGTCGGCGGCGATGGCGATGCGGTCGGCCTCGGTGCCGCCCTTCTCGCGCAGGATCCGCGAGACCGGGCCGATGCCGGTCGCGAGATCGGCGGCCTCCTCGGCCGGGCCGGCGACGTGGAGATGGCTTCCGGCCTCCTCCCCGGCGATCCCGGTGAACCCGGCATTGGCGAGGATATCGGTGACATAGTCGATCTCGGCGAAGGCGAACTGGCCCGGGGCGCGGGGATCGTCGGCGGGAACGGGGCCGAGCCGGGCCACGCCCGCATCCTTCGCGTCGCGGTTCCAGGGATTGGCCTCGACCCGCGCCCAGGTGACGAAGTGGACGCGGGCGCCGGGCTTCAGCGCACGGGCGAGGTTGCGAAAGCCCGCGACCGGGTCGGCGAAGAACATCAGCCCGAAGCGCGACAGGAGGAGGTCGTGGGTTTCGGGCGTGAAGGCATGGGTCTGCGCGTCGGCGAGGACGAACGCCGTCCCAGGCCGGCCGGCCGCGCGGTCCCGCGCCACGGCAAGGAGCGTCTCGGAGATGTCGAGCCCGGTGGCGCGGCCCCGAGGTCCGGCGCACTCGGCGGCGGCGAGGGTCGAATCGCCCGCGCCGCAGCCGATGTCGAGAACATGTTCGCCCGGCGCGATGGCGGCGCGGGTCAGAAGCCCGGCCATGATCGGAGCGAAGAGCGCGTCGAGCCGCGCGTGATGGGCGGCCCATTTCAGTCCCGGACCGGTGGTCCAGAACGCGGCCTGTCCGGCATTGGCGCCGGCGAGGGGATCGGATGAGGTCATGCGCGTCTCCGGCGCTGAGTTAACCACGGGCCGGGCGCTCAGGGAAGGGCCGCGTGCGACGGGCCCGGCTCGCGCTCAGCCGGTGATCTGCACCTTGCCGACGAGCCGGGCGCCCTTTTCGGACGAAAGCGTCTGCGCCTTCACGTCGGCCTTGACCTCGGCGTTCTTCTCGAGCGCGAGTTCGCTGCATTCGATGCGCCCGGAATGTGTGCCCTGGATCGTCACCGCATCGGCGGTGATGGCGCCCTGGACCCTGCCCGAGACATGCACGTCGACCGACCGCGAGGTGATGTCGCCCGTCACCTTGCCCTTCACGTCGATATCGCCGTCCTTCGAGACGACATTGCCGTCGATGGTGAGGTCTTCCTCGATTACCGATCTTGTCATTCTGGCTCCTGCCTGGCGCTGCAGCCCGGGGCGTTGCGGGCGGTGATCTGCACTTTGGCTACAGGAGAAGGGGCATCCCTGCCAAGCCCAGTTTCGCCCCGATGGGCGGGAAACGGCGGATCGGGGCGCCCGCGGCCCCCCTGCCTTGTGCCCGTTACCGGCCGCGCATAACGTGGCCCGCGGACAGGGGAGCCGACACGCATGACCCACAGCCACCCGCTTCGCGTCTACTACGAGGACACCGATCTGGCCGGGATCGTCTATTACGCGAACTACCTGAAGTTCATCGAGCGCGCCCGCACCGAATGGGTCCGCGGCCTTGGCGTCGATCAGGCGCGGCTGAAGGCCGAGGAGGGGATCGTCTTCGCCGTCCGCCGGGTCGAGGCCGACTATCTCCGCCCCGCGCGGTTCGACGACGAGCTGGTGGTCGAGACCGGGGTCGAGGCCTTCACCGGCGCGCGGATCGTCCTCGAGCAGGTGGTGCGACGGGGTGGCGAGGCGCTTTTCCACGCGGTCGTGACGCTCGTCTGCCTGACCGAGGCGGGGGCGCCGGCACGGCTTCCGGCGGAACTTCGCCGAAGGCTGGCGCCGGCTTTGCACTGATGGCGGCGGTTTCGCGCGGGCGGTGACGCAGATGTGTTGGCATTCCCCCTAAAAGCCGGATAGAATCAGGAATAAGAGAGCCGCGAGAACGTGGCCCAACCGGCGAGCAGTGACCCATGGATACCCAAACCCTTGCGATGGCGCAGGAGATCGACTTCTCCTTGCTTGCGCTTTTCTGGCGCTCATCCTTCGTCGTCAAACTGGTGATGATCATGCTGACCGTGGCCAGTTTCTGGTCATGGTCGATCATCGTGCAGAAGTTCATCTCCTACCGCCGCGCGCGGCAGGAGGCGGCGATCTTCGACCGCGCCTTCTGGTCGGGCGAGCCGCTGGACGAACTCTTCGAGAAGATCGGCAGCCAGCCCGACGGGCCGAGCGAGAAGATCTTCGCCTCCGGCATGGTCGAGTGGCGCCGCAGCCACCGGCAGGACGGCGAGTTGATCGCCGGCGCGCAGGCGCGGATCGACCGGTCGATGGATGTCGCCATCGTCAAGGCGACGGAGAACCTCACGCGCGGGTTGCCGTTCCTCGCGACGGTGGGCTCCACCGCGCCCTTCGTCGGCCTCTTCGGCACGGTCTGGGGCATCAAGGTCGCGTTCGAGCAGATCGCGATCAGCCAGAATACCTCGCTCGCCGTCGTGGCGCCGGGCATCGCCGAGGCGCTGGTGGCGACGGCACTCGGGCTTCTCGCCGCGATCCCGGCGGTGATCTTCTACAACAAGCTCTCGACCGACAGCGACCGGATCATCGCCGGCTACGAGGCCTTCGCCGACGAGTTTGCCACCATCCTCTCGCGCCAGCTGGACGGCTGATCCGATGGGCGCGGGAGTGATCAAGGGCGGCGGGGGCGGACGGCACCGCCGCCGCGGCGGCCGCGGCAAGGCGGCGGTGATGAGCGAGATCAACGTCACGCCCTTCGTGGACGTGATGCTGGTGCTTCTGATCATCTTCATGGTGGCCGCACCCCTGCTGACCGTGGGCGTGCCCCTGGAACTGCCGAAGACCGCCGCTCAGGCGGTGTCGACCGAGCAGGAGGAGCCCTTGACGATCTCCGTTCAGGAGGACGGCACGATCTCGGTCCAGAACACGCCGGTGCCGGAGGCGGAGCTGATCTCCAGGCTCACCGCCATCGCGGCGGAGCGGAATGACGACAAGCTCTTCCTGCGCGCCGACGGCAAGATCCCCTATGCGCGGGTCGTGCAGGTGATGGGTGCCCTCAATTCCGCCGGATTCTCCAACATCGTCCTCGTCACCGACGCGGGCGGGCCGAGCTTCGACGGGCAGGCGGGGAACTAGGGCGGATGCCCATGGACCGGTCAGAACGCATCGGCATGATCGTCTCGGGGGTCGCGCATCTGGGCGCGATCCTCTGGCTGATCCTGGGCGGGATCTTCTTTTCGCACGACCTGCCGCCGCCGGTCGCGACCGCCGAGGTCACGCTGATGTCGGAGGCGGAGTTCAGCGCGCTTCAGGCCGCCGCCCCCACGGCCCCGACCGAGGCGCCGCCGGCGCCCTCGGTGCCCGAACCGCCCGCGGCCGAGGAAGCTCCGCCCGCGCCGGTGGCCGAAACCGCGCCGGAACCCGCCCCGCCGGCAGAGCCGGAGGCGCAGCCCGAACCCGACACCGCGCCCGACGTGACCGAGCTGACCCCGCCCGAGACGGTGGTCGAGGACACGCCGCCGACGCCGCCCGCGCCCCCCGTCGAAAGCCCCGCCGACACGGTCCTGAGCGAGGTGCAGCCCGACCCCAGGGCCGCGCCGCGCGTCGCGCCCGAGCCGACCGAGGCACCGGCCGACAATGCCGATGTGGCGCCCGAGGCGGTAGCCGAGACCACGCCCGAGCCCGCGCCGGAGCCGACCCCGGTCGAGCCCGAGGAGGCGGCGGCGCCGCCGGAAACCGGCCAGGTGCTGGAGACCGAGGCCAACAGGGAGCAGACCGAGCTCGCCTCGGCCGCGCCGCAAGCCTCGGTCCGGCCGAAATCGAAGCCTGAAAAGCCGAAGCCCGCGCCCGAACCGGCCGCCGAATCCGCACCAAGGCCCGCACCCGCCGCGCCGGAGCCGGACGCGCCCACCGATGATGCCGTCGCCGACGCCCTGGCCGAGGCGCTGGCGGGCGAACAATCCGACACGCCGGCGCCCGGCACCGGCACCGCCGCCTCCGGCCCGCCGATGACGGGGGGCGAGAAGGACGCGCTGGTGGTCGCGGTCAAGCAGTGCTGGAATGTCGGCGCGCTCTCGACCGACGCGCTCAAGACCGTCGTCACCATCGGCGTCAGCATGGACCAGTCCGGCATGCCGATCAGCAGCTCGCTGCGCATGATCGGCTACGAGGGCGGCAACGAGGCCGCCGCCAATCAGGCCTACGAGGCCGGCCGCCGTGCCATCATACGCTGCGCGAAGACCGGCTATCCGCTGCCGCCGGAGAAATATGACCAGTGGCGCGAGGTTGAAATCGTTTTCAATCCTGAAAAGATGAGGATGAAATGACCCGCGTCGCGCCGGCCCCTGCGAGGCCGCAACCCGAAACGCACCCGACCCAATGGGTCCGAAGAACAGGGAACGTCATGAGTATTGTCCGCACGCTTTGCCTGGCACTTGCCGCCGCCGGCCTCGCCGCCCCGATCGCCGGGGCGCAGTCCGGCCCCTTGAGGATCGTCATCGAGGAGGGGGTGATCGAGCCCTTGCCGTTTGCGGCCCCGACCTTCATCGCCGAGAATCCCGGCGCGGCCGAGATCGCGGCGAGCATCACCCGGGTCGTGGCCGCCGACCTTGCCGGCACCGGGCTTTTCCGCGAAATCCCCGCCTCGGCCTTCATCAGCCCGGTCACGAGCTTCGACGCGCCGGTCGCCTATGCCGACTGGAAGGCGATCAACGCCCAGGCGCTGATCACAGGCGCGGTGGCCGTGGGATCGGACGGCCGGATCAACGTGAAGTTCCGCCCCTACGACGTCTTCTCCGGCACCGAGCTTGGCGCGGGGATGCAGTTCGGCGGCGGCCAGGGCGACTGGCGGCGGATCGCCCACAAGGTGGCCGACCAGATCTATTCCCGCATCACCGGCGAGACCGGCTATTTCGACAGCCGCGTCGTCTATGTCTCGGAAAGCGGGCCGAAGGACGCGCGGCTGAAGCGGCTCGCGATCATGGATTACGACGGCGCGAACGTGCAGTACCTGACCGACAGCTCGACCATCGTGCTCGCGCCGCGCTTCTCGCCCTCGGGCGACCGCATCCTCTATACCTCGTTCGAGACCGGCTTTCCGCGCATCAAGCTGATGGACATCGCCTCGGTCACCTCGCGGGCGCTGGCCGAGCTTTCGGGCAACATGACCTTCGCGCCGCGGTTCTCGCCCGATGGCGGCACGGTCGTCTTCTCGCTCTCGCAGGACGGCAATACCGACCTCTACGCGATGCAGCTCTCGTCCGGTCAGACGACGCAACTGACCAACGCGCCCTCGATCGAGACGGCGCCCTCGTTCTCGCCCGACGGCAGCCGCATCGTCTTCGAGAGCGACCGGTCGGGGAACCAGCAGCTCTACATCATGCCGGCGGGCGGCGGCGAGGCGACGCGGATCAGCTTCGGCGAAGGCCGCTACGGCACCCCGGTCTGGAGCCCGCGCGGCGACATGATCGCCTTCACCAAGCAGAATGCCGGCCGCTTCCATATCGGCGTGATGCGCACCGACGGGTCGGAGGAGCGGCTGCTGACGGCCTCGTTCCTCGACGAGGGCCCGACCTGGGCGCCGAACGGGCGGGTGATCATGTTCACCCGCGAAAGCGCGGGGGCGGGCGGCGCGGCGCAGCTCTATTCGGTCGACATCTCGGGCCGCAACCTGAAGCCGGTGCCGATGGAAGGTAGCGCGTCCGACCCGGCGTGGTCGCCGCTCCTTCCGTGACTAAGGCGCGTTTCCAAGCGATACGCGGAATGATATGGTAACGGCCATCGAGCCAAGAAACAGAGGCGGTAGACCCGATGAACAAGCTATCCACGATCCTTCTTCTGACCGGCGCGCTGGCGCTTTCGGCCTGCAACAATCCCGATCGCTTCGGCGCGGGCGGGGCCGGTGCGGCCGGTGCCGGCGGCGCGGGCGGCATCACCGCGGGCGGCCTCGGCGATCCGGGCGACCCCAACTCCATCGCCTATTTCAACCAGACGATCGGTGACCGGGTGCTCTTCGCGGTCGACCAGTCGACGCTGACGCCCGAAGGGCAGGCGACACTCGCGCAGCAGGCGGTGTGGCTGAACCAGCATCCGACCAATACCGCGATCATCGAGGGCCATGCCGACGAGCAGGGCACCCGCGAATACAACCTCGCGCTCGGCGACCGGCGCGCGAATGCGGTGAAGGCCTATCTCATCTCGCAGGGCGTGTCGGCGGCACGGTTGCAGACCGTGTCCTACGGCAAGGAACGCCCGCTCGCGGTCTGTTCGGACGAGGCCTGCTATTCGCAGAACCGCCGCGCGGTGACCGTGGTCGGCGTCGGCGCGGGCGTCTGAGGCGGCGATGATCCGTTTCGTTCGTTCCATCGTGGTGGCGGTCGTCCTGGCCGCCCCGCTCGCGGCCCCGGCACAGGACCGGACCCGGACGCTCGCCGATATCCGGGCCGAGCTTGGCGCCCTGGCGGGCGAGTTGCAGGCCCTGCGGTCCGAGCTTCTCGCCGGCGGCGGGGCGGCGATGCAGGCGGCCGGCGGGACCGCGGCGCTCGACCGGATGAACGCGATCGAGGCGGCGCTGTCGCGGCTGACCTCGGAGACGGAGGCGCTTCAGAACCGCGTCAATCGGGTCGTCGCGGACGGAACCAACCGGGTCGGCGACCTCGAGTTCCGGCTTTGCGAGCTGGAAGAGGGCTGCGATCCGGCGAACCTGCCGATCACCGCGACGCTCGGCGGCGGCGCGGCGAGCGCGGCGACCGGGCCGGCGGTCACCTCGCTTCCGGCGGTCACCGGTTCGGGCGCGCCCGAGCTTGCCATCAGCGAACAGGCGGATTTCGATCGGGCGAAGGCGGCGCTCGATTCCGGTGACTTTCGCGGCGCCGCTGACCAGTTTGCGGCCTTCACCCAGTCCTATACGGGCGGCCCCCTGGCCGGCGAGGCGCATTTCCTGCGCGGCGAGGCGCTGGCCCAGCTTGGCGAGACATCGAACGCGGCGCGGGCCTATCTCGAGGCGTTTTCGGGCGCGCCGGACGGGCCGCGCGCGCCGGCGGCGCTTCTGAAGCTCGGCGCATCGCTCGGCCTTCTCGGGCAGACCCAGGAGGCTTGCGTGACGCTCGGCGAGGTCGGCACCCGCTTCCCGACCGCGCCGGAAGCGGTCGAGGCCGGGACCGCCTTGCGCTCGCTCGGCTGTCAGTGACCGAGGCGGACTGGCCGCTCACGGAGGGCGAGGACGCCTTTCTTCTGCAAATCGCCGACGGCGCCTTTCCCGGCGAAGCCCCCCGGGTGATCGGCGTGGCGGTCTCGGGTGGCAGCGACTCGATGGCGCTTGTGCACCTCATCGCCCGTGTTCAGGCCCATCGCGGCGGCGAGGTCCGGGCGGTGACGGTCGATCACCGGCTGCGGCCCGAGGCGGCCGGAGAGGCGCGCTTCGTCGCGGCGTTCTGCAAGACGCTCGGCGTCCGGCACGAGGTGCTGGCCTGGGAGCACGGGCCGATCACCGGCAACCTTCAGGATCGGGCCCGCCGCGCGCGCTACGGCCTGATCGGCGACTGGGCGCGGGCGAACGGCATCGGCCATGTCGTCGTCGGCCATACCGCCGACGATCAGGCCGAGACCTTCCTGATGGGACTGGCGCGCGAGGCGGGGATCGACGGGCTGTCGGGGATGCGCAAGGCGTGGACCGCGGAAGGCATCCATTGGGCGCGGCCCTGTCTTCTGACCCCGCGGGCTGAGTTGCGGGCTTATCTGCGCCGAACCGGTGTTTCCTGGGTCGAGGATCCGTCGAATGCCGACGAGCGCTTCACGCGCGTGAAGGCGCGCAGGGCGCTGAAGGCGCTGGGGCCGCTCGGGATCACGGTCGAAAAGCTGTCCACGGTGACGACGAACCTCTCGATCGCGCAGAGCGCGCTGCGTCTGGCGGCGTCGGAGAAGGCGGGCCGGGTCGTTCGCACGGACGCCGGGGAGGTCATCATCGACCGCAAGGAATTCCGGCGGTCGGGGCCGGAGATCGTGCGGCGCATCCTGATCGGCGCGCTGGCCTGGGTCGGGCGCGGCGACTATGCCCCGCGCGCCGATGCGCTGTTCCGGCTGGACCGGGCGATTGCCGAGGGGCGCGGCGCGACGCTCGCCGGCTGCCGGATCGTCGTGAAGGACACGGAAATCCGCATCACCCGCGAAGCCAAGGCTGTGATGGGGCTGGAAGGGCCGACCGACATGCTTTGGGACAACCGATGGCGCCTGACAGGACCGCATGATCCGGGGATCCGCGTGCGGGCGCTGGGGGCGGAGGGCCTTCGCCAGTGCCCGGACTGGCGGGCGACGGGTCACAGCCGGGCGGCGCTGGTCGTGTCCCCCGCGATCTGGAGGGGAAACGCGCTCGTGGCAGCACCTTTGGCGGGAATGGGGAACGGCTGGACGGCAGAAATCGTCGCAGGCTTCCACTCATTCCTCTTATCGCATTGAACCCGGCCTGCTAATCTCTATTTTAGGGGAAAGCCCGCGCGGTTCGCCCTGCGGAAAGAGTTCGTTTGGAGGATATCCCTTGGGTAACGCGAGAAACATCGCCTTCTGGGTCGTGCTGTTCCTGTTGATCCTGGCGCTGTTCAACCTTTTCGGGAACGGTCAGACGACAATGAATTCCCGCACGCTGGCCTATTCCGACTTCATTCGGAAGGTCGACAAGGGCGAGGTGAGCGCTGTCGTGATCGACGGCGAGCAGATGCAGGTCCAGACCAAGGACGGCCAGACCTTCGTGACCATCCAGCCGCAGAGCGAGCAGATGAACGAGACGCTCGTCGAGACGCTGATCGCCAAGGACGTCTCGGTCAAGGCCGAGCGTCAGCAGCAGTCGGGCTTCTTTTCGATCCTGTCTCTGTGGCTGCCGTTCCTCGTGCTCATCGGCATCTGGATCTTCTTCATGAACCGGATGCAGGGCGGCGGGCGAGGCGGCGCGATGGGCTTCGGCAAGAGCCGCGCGAAACTGCTCACCGAAAAGCATGGCCGCGTCACCTTCGACGACGTCGCCGGCATCGACGAGGCCAAGGAAGAGCTTGAGGAGATCGTCGAGTTCCTGCGCAACCCGCAGAAGTTCAGCCGTCTCGGCGGCAAGATCCCGAAAGGCGCGCTGCTGGTCGGCCCTCCGGGCACCGGCAAGACGCTTCTCGCGCGCGCCATCGCGGGCGAGGCGGGGGTGCCCTTCTTCACCATCTCCGGCTCCGACTTCGTCGAGATGTTCGTGGGCGTCGGCGCGTCCCGCGTCCGCGACATGTTCGAGCAGGCCAAGAAGAATGCGCCCTGCATCGTCTTCATCGACGAGATCGACGCGGTCGGCCGGTCGCGCGGCGTGGGCTATGGCGGCGGCAATGACGAGCGCGAGCAGACGCTGAACCAGCTTCTGGTCGAGATGGACGGCTTCGAGGCCAACGAGGGCATCATCATCGTCGCGGCCACCAACCGGCCCGACGTGCTCGACCCCGCGCTCCTGCGCCCCGGCCGCTTCGACCGCCAGGTGCAGGTGCCCAACCCCGACATCAAGGGCCGCGAGAAGATTCTCGGCGTCCATGCCCGCAAGGTTCCGCTGGGGCCGGATGTCGACCTGCGCATCATCGCGCGCGGCACGCCCGGCTTCTCGGGCGCCGACCTCGCCAACCTCGTGAACGAGGCCGCCCTTCTCGCCGCCCGGATCGGCCGGCGCTTCGTGGCGCTCGACGATTTCGAGAAGGCCAAGGACAAGGTGATGATGGGGCCGGAGCGCCGCTCCATGGTCATGACCGAGGACGAGAAGAAGCTCACCGCCTATCACGAGGCCGGCCACGCCATCGTCGGCATCCATGTGCCGCAGCACGATCCGGTCCACAAGGTGACGATCATCCCGCGCGGCCGCGCGCTTGGCGTGACCTTCTACCTGCCGGAGCGGGACAAGCTGACGCTGACGCGGGAATCGGCCCTGTCCAAGCTTGCCTCCGCGATGGGCGGCAAGGCGGCGGAGGAACTGGTCTTCGGCCCCGAGAACGTCACCAACGGCGCCTATTCCGACATCCAGCACGTCACCAATCTGGCGACGGCGATGGTCAGCCAGTGGGGCATGTCCGACAAGCTCGGCAACATCAACTACACCTCGACCCAGGAAAGCTTCCTCGGCAACCAGTCGCATTTCAACGCTTCTGAAGAGAGCCGCGAGATCATCGACCAGGAGGTGCGGCGCCTTGTCGACGAAGCTTACGAGCGGGCCAAGAAGATCCTCAAGGAGAACTGGGACGAGATGGAGAACCTCGCCCAGGGGCTTCTGGAATACGAGACGCTGACCGGCGCGGACATGATGCGGGTGATCCGCGGCGAGCCGCCGAAATCCGGCGACGACGAGGGCGACAGCTCCGACCAGGGCTCTCCCGCGCCGTCCCTGACCGCGATCCCGAAGACCAAGAAGCCGCGGGCGCCGAAAGGCGGCGGGATGGAGCCCGAGCCGTCGGCCTGAACCTTCCCCCGGATCGGACGCGAAAGGAGCCCCGATGGCGGGCCGGAGCGACTGGAACCCCGAAAGCTACGCGCGTTTCGGCGATCTGCGGCTGAGGCCGGCGCTGGACCTTCTGGCGCAGGTGGGCGCGCTGCCCGAGGGCGAGGTCGTCGATCTCGGCTGCGGCAACGGCGCGGCCGGCCCGGCGCTTGCCGAACGCTTTGCCGGGCGGCGGGTCGTCGGGCTCGATGCCTCGCCGGCGATGCTGACGGCGGCGCGGACCGGCGGCGCCTATGACCGGCTGATCGAGGGCGACGTGGCGGACTGGCGGGCCGAGGCGCCGGTGGCGCTGATCTTCTCCAATGCCGCGTTGCACTGGCTGTCGGACCATGCCGCGCTGATGCCGCATCTGGCGTCGCAGCTTGCCCCCGGCGGTACGCTTGCGGTGCAGATGCCCCGGCAATACGGCGCGCCCTCGCACCGGTTCCTCCGCGATTTCGCCGCCGAGATGTTTCCCGACCGCTTCGATCTCGGCGCCTGGAAGGCGCCGGTCTCGGCGCCGGTCGAGTATCACCGGATGCTCGCCGGCCTCGGCCGGGTGAACGTGTGGGAGACCGACTACGTGCAGCGGCTGGGGCCGGTGGCAGGCGGCCACCCGGTGCGGCGCTTCACCGAGGCGACCGCGATGCGTCCCTATCTCGACAAGCTCGCGCCGGCGGAGGCGGTGGAGTTCGTCGCGCGCTACGAGACCGCGCTGGCGGCCGCCTATCCGATCGAGCCCGATGGTTCGGTGCTCTTCCCGTTCCGCCGGCTCTTCCTCACCCTCACGATCTGATCCCGCCCCCCGGAGGTTCCATGCCCGCACTCATCCCGACGGACCATGTCGCAAGGATCACCTGGCTCGGCCGCGTTCCCGACCGCGCGGCGGGGCTCGCCTCGGTTCCGGTCACGGAGGTCGTGGCCGGTTTTGCGGGGATCGAGGGCGAGGCGCATTCGGGGTTGACGCGGGCGGCATGCGTCCGGGTCTCGGCGCAGCATCTGAAGGGCACGGAGATCCGCAACGTGCGGCAGCTCTCGGTCCTCTCCGCCGAGGAGATCGCGGCGATCGCCGCCGGGATGGGGATCGAGACCCTCGACCCCGCCTGGCTCGGTGCCAGCATGGTGATCGAGGGCATCGCCGATTTCAGCCATGTCCCGCCCTCGTCCCGGCTGCAGGCGGACAGCGGCGCGACGCTGGTCGTCGATATGGAGAACCGCCCCTGCATCTATCCCGGCCGGGTGATCGAGGCGGCGCTGCCGGGCAAGGGCGCCGCATTCAAGGCTGCGGCAAAGGGCCGACGCGGCGTGACCGCCTGGATCGAGCGCGAGGGTGTGCTGAGGCTCGGCGACCGGGTGCGACTGCACATTCCTGACCAGCCCGCTTGGAACCCGTCGCCCTGAAGCGTTTCGGGTTTATGTGGAAATATCAAGTATCGGAATTCGAACAGGAAAAGTTCGAATTCCGATTCCAATGCAAACCCGAAACGCGACCGGTCGGCTCAAACCAAAAGGAAGAGCGTCGCGGCGAGAACGAGGCCGAGGGCAAAGCCCGCGTTCACGATGAGGGTCGTCGTCCGCATCCTGTCAGTCCTTCCCCGATATCTGGCCTTCCCCGATATCTGGCCTTCCCCGGTATCTGACGGACCAACGCACGGCAGGCGCGGCCGGTTCCCGCACCTGTCGCGGTCGCGGCGGTCCGATACGAAACCGCTTCTGGCGATTCCGCCCGCGAAAATGTCGCAATCCATCCTCACGCCCCGGCATGGGACGGCTATAGCCCGAGGGGAAGGCACCCGGCAGGAAGCCCCAGAGGGAGACGAATTCAGATGGCGATGAAGACGGATATCGAGATAGCGCGGGAGGCGGTGAAGCGTCCGATCATGGAGATCGGGGAGAAGCTCGGGATACCTTCGGAGCATCTTCTGCCCTACGGGCACGACAAGGCGAAGGTGAGCCAGGCGTTCATCCGCTCTCTGGAGGGGCGCGAGGACGGCAAGCTGATCCTGGTGACGGCGATCAACCCGACGCCGGCGGGGGAAGGCAAGACGACGACGACGGTGGGCCTTGGCGACGGGCTGAACCGGATCGGCAAGAAGGCGGTGATCTGCATCCGCGAGGCGTCGCTGGGGCCGAACTTCGGGATGAAGGGCGGGGCGGCGGGGGGCGGCCATGCGCAGGTGGTGCCGATGGAAGAGATGAACCTCCACTTCACCGGCGACTTCCACGCGATCACCAGCGCCCACAATCTGCTGTCGGCGATGATCGACAACCACATCTACTGGGGCAACGCGCTTCAGATCGACGAGCGGCGGGTGAGCTGGCGGCGGGTGATGGACATGAACGACCGGGCGCTCCGGGACATCGTGGTGTCGCTCGGCGGGGTGTCGAACGGCTTCCCGCGGCAGACCGGGTTCGACATCACGGTGGCCTCGGAGGTGATGGCGATCCTGTGTCTGTCGAAGGATCTCGAGGACCTGCAGAAGCGGCTCGGCGACATCGTCGTGGCCTATACCCGCGACAAGGCGCCGATCTATGCCCGCGACATCAAGGCCGACGGGGCGATGACGGTGCTTCTGAAGGACGCGATGCAGCCCAATCTGGTGCAGACGCTGGAGAACAACCCGGCCTTCGTGCATGGCGGCCCGTTCGCCAACATCGCCCATGGCTGCAACTCGGTGATCGCGACGAAGACGGCGCTGAAGCTCGGCGACTACGTGGTGACGGAAGCCGGGTTCGGCGCCGATCTCGGGGCGGAGAAGTTCTTCGACATCAAGTGCCGCAAGGCGGGGCTGAAGCCCTCGGCCGCGGTGATCGTGGCGACGGTCAGGGCGATGAAGATGAACGGCGGGGTGGCGAAGGCCGATCTCGGCGCCGAGAACGTGGCGGCGGTCAGGAAGGGCTGCCCGAACCTCGGGCGCCACATCGCCAACGTGAAGGGCTTCGGCGTGCCGGTGGTGGTGGCGATCAACCACTTCCACTCCGACACCGAGGCCGAGATCGCGGCGGTGAAGGCCTATGTGGCCGAGCAGGGGGCGGAGGCGATCCTCTGCAAGCACTGGGCGGAAGGCTCGGCCGGGATCGAGGTTCTGGCGCGCAAGGTGGTGGAGATGGCCGAGAGCGGGTCTGCCAACTTCGCGCCGCTCTATCCCGACGAGATGCCTCTCTTTCAGAAGATCGAGACCATCGCCAGGCGGATCTACCACGCCGACGAGGTGATCGCCGACAAGGCGGTGCGCGAGCAGCTGAAGACCTGGGAGGCGGCGGGCTACGGCCACCTGCCGGTCTGCATGGCCAAGACCCAGTACTCGTTCACCACCGACCCGAACGTCCGCGGCGCGCCCGTGGGCCATTCGGTGCCGGTGCGCGAGGTGCGGCTTTCCGCCGGGGCGGGGTTCATCGTCGCGATCTGCGGCGAGATCATGACGATGCCGGGCCTGCCGAAGGTGCCGTCGGCGGAGGTGATCCGGCTGAACGCCGAGGGCCATGTCGAGGGCCTGTTCTGAGGCGGCGGCAGGGGGCTTCGCCCCCCCTGACCCCCCGGCGGGGTATTTCGGCAACGAAGAAGCGGGGCGGGGCGGGTGCCTGCCGGGCCCGGCGGCGGATGAGCGCGGCGCCCTTGGGGTGCGAATCGAGGAGAGCGGAATGACGGCGAAGATCATCGACGGCAAGGCCTTCGCGGCCCGGGTGCGGGGCGAGGTCGCGGCCCATGTCGCGCGGCTGAAGGAGGAGAACGGGATCACGCCGGGGCTGGCGGTGGTTCTCGTCGGCGAGGACCCGGCGAGCGAGGTCTATGTCCGCTCGAAGGGCAAGCAGACGGTCGAGGCCGGGATGACCTCCTGGGAGCACAAGCTGCCGGCGGAGACCTCGGAGGCCGATCTCCTGGCGCTCATCGCGCGGCTCAACGCCGATCCGGCGGTGCACGGGATCCTCGTGCAGCTGCCGCTGCCGAAGCATCTGAACGCCGACCTCGTGATCAACGCGATCGACCCGGCCAAGGACGTGGACGGGTTCCACATCTCGAATGTGGGCCTGCTTGGCACCGGGCAGAAGGCGATGGTGCCCTGCACGCCCTTGG
>WOYI010919190.1_pt1 | contig 37548 bp, 38 predicted proteins | sample 6423411 | NCBI WGS metagenome assembly WOYI01 (sample SAMN13441803, study PRJNA592873) | oil field metagenome | biome: oil field; feature: oil-well bore; material: oil-contaminated soil; isolation source: oil-contaminated soil from oil-well borehole | place: Germany: Wietze | collected 2016-10-18 ...
CCCTCATCGCCGGCAACGCGGTGATCCTGAAGCACGCGACCCAGACGCTTCTCGTGGGCGAGCGGCTGGCCGAGGCCTTCCACGCGGCGGGCGTGCCCGAGGATGTGTTCCAGAACGTCGTTCTGGATCACAGCGTCACCGAACAGCTCATCGGCCAGCGCGCCTTCGGCTTCGTCAACTTCACCGGCTCGGTCGGCGGCGGCGTGGCGATGGAGAAGGCGGCGGCGGGGACGTTCACGGCGCTCGGGCTCGAGCTTGGCGGCAAGGATCCGGGCTACGTCATGGACGACGCCGATCTGGATGCGGCCGTCGACAGCCTGATGGACGGGGCGATGTACAATGCCGGCCAGTGCTGCTGCGGGATCGAGCGGATCTATGTCCACGAAAGCCTTTACGACGCCTTCGTCGAGAAGGCCGTGGCCTGGGTCAAGACCCTGAAGCTCGGCAATCCGTTCGACGCCGCGACGACGCTCGGGCCAATGGCCAACAGGCGCTTCGCCGATACCGTGCGCAGCCAGATCGCCGACGCGATCACCGATGGCGCCACCGCGCTCATCGACCCCGCGCTTTTCCCAGAGGATGACGGCGGCGCCTATCTCGCGCCGCAGATCCTCGTCAACGTCAACCACGAGATGCGGGTGATGCGCGAGGAAAGCTTCGGCCCCGTCGTCGGCATCATGCCGGTCAAGGACGACGCCCATGCGATCGCGATGATGAACGATTGCGACTATGGCCTGACGGCCTCGCTCTGGACCCGCGACAGCGCGCGCGCGGCACGGATCGGCCGGCAGGTGGAGACGGGAACCGTGTTCCAGAACCGCTGCGACTATCTCGACCCCGCGCTTTGCTGGACCGGCTGCAAGGATACCGGGCGGGGGGCGGCACTCTCGCCGCTCGGCTTCCAGTCGGTGACGCGACCGAAATCCTACCATCTCAAGAAGGTGACGAAATGACCGTGCCGACCGTCAACTGGTCCTACCCCACCGCGATCAAGTTCGGACCGGGCCGCATCAGGGAACTTGCGGACCATTGCAAGGCGGTGGGCATGAAGAAGCCGCTCCTTGTCACCGACAAGGCGCTGGCCTCGCTGCCGATCACCGCGCAGGCGCTCGCCATCCTCGACGCCGCCGGTCTGGGCCATGCGGTCTTTTCCGAGGTCGATCCGAACCCGAACGAGATGAACATGGAGGCCGGGCTGAAGGTCTACCGTGCGGGTGGGCATGACGGCGTCGTCTGCTTCGGCGGCGGCTCGGCGCTCGACCTTGGCAAGATGATCGCGCTGATGGTCGGGCAGACGGTCAGCGTCTGGGATCTCGAGGATATCGGCGACTGGTGGACCCGTGCCGACGCCGCGAGGATCGCCCCGATCATCGCGGTGCCGACGACCGCCGGAACCGGCTCGGAAGTCGGCCGTGCGGGCGTTCTGACCAACTCACTGACCCACAAGAAGAAGATCATCTTCCACCCGAAGCTCCTGCCTGCCGTCACCATCTGCGACCCGGAGCTGACCGTGGGCATGCCGAGGTTCATCACCGCCGGCACCGGCATGGATGCCCTCGCCCACTGCCTCGAGGCCTATTCCTCGCCCTTCTACCACCCGATGAGCCAGGGCATCGCGCTCGAAGGCATGCGGCTGGTGTTCGAGAACCTGCCCAAGGTCTATACCAACCCGACCGACCTCGAAGCCCGCGCCCACATGATGTCGGCCGCCGCGATGGGCGCCGTGGCGTTCCAGAAGGGCCTCGGCGCCATCCACTCGCTCTCCCACCCGGTCGGCGCGGTCTACGGGACCCATCACGGCACGACGAACGCCGTGGTGATGCCGATGGTGCTCGACTTCAACCGCAAGGCCATCGAGACCCGGATCGAGGCCGCGAGCGCCTATCTCGGCATCAAGGGCGGCTTCGACGGCTTCCGGGCAAGGGTCATGGACCTGCGCGCCGAACTCGGCATCCCCGCCAACCTGACCGCGATGGGGGTCGAGGCGGCGCGGCTCGACGAGTTGACCGAAATGGCGCTCGAAGATCCGTCCTGCGGCGGCAATCCGGTCGAGATGACGCGCGAGAATACCCGCGCGCTCTTCGGCGCCTGCATGTAGGCGGGACCGGGCGGGCTTCCGTAAGGTGGGGTTCAACCCACCTCTGCCGGCCGGAGGGTGGGTTGAAACCCACCTTACGGGAAACCACTGCCGGTCATTCGTTGCATTTTTGCCGGCCCGCCGGCGAAGGGCCGCCCGAAGCGGGCTGTTGCGATCTCTTGTCTCTCGCAGTAACACCCTGACCGTGTATAGTGCCAGTCAACAAGAAGCGGTCAATAAGAAGACGGAGAGCAGGGTGCGGGGACAGAAGATCGCAGGCCTCGGCATGACGTCGGTCGCAGCGTTTGGCGCGATCATGGCCTATGCCGATCCGCTCCTGAGCGACAATCCGGGGACGTTCGGGCTTCCCGGCCTCATCGACATGCCGACGGCCGAGAGCGTTCCGGAAGGGATGATCGGCGCGACCGTGTTCCGCTTCGGCGGCGGGATGCGGGTGACGGCGACCTTCCAGGTGACCGACCGGCTCCAGGGCGCGTTCCGCTATTCGCGGGTGCCGGGCGTCTTCACCAACGGCTCGGTGCTTTACGACCGCTCCTTCGACGTCCAGTACCGCCTGCTCGACGAAAAGCGCCTGCGCCCGGCGGTGGCGATCGGCCTGCGCGACTTCATCGGCACCGGGGTCTATTCCGGCGAATATGTCGTGGCGACCAAGTCCATCAGCCCGAGGCTCCGCGCGACGGCCGGCCTCGGCTGGGGCCGGCTCGGCACCGAGGGCGATATCGGCAGCCCCTTCGGCGACCGCCCGGCGCTCGATATCGGCGAAGGCGGCAAGGCCAATACCGACCAGTGGTTCCGCGGTCCCGCAGCACCCTTCTTCGGTCTTGCCTGGGACGCCAGCGACAAGCTGACGCTGAAGGCGGAATATTCCTCGGACGCCTATCTGCGCGAAACCGCCGCCGGAACGTTCAGCCGCGACTCGTCGGTCAACTTCGGCTTCGACTACCGGATCAACAAGTCGGCGAGCGTCAGCGGCTACTACCTCTACGGCTCCGAGGTCGGGTTGCAGTTCAACCTCGCCATCGACCCGCGCAAGCCGCCCGTGCCGAGCGGGCTCGAGACCGCGCCGCTGCCGGTCCGCCCGCGGCCCTCGCCGTCGAGCGACCCCGCGGCCTGGGCAACCGACTGGACCGCCGACCCCGAAGTGCATCCCGGCATCCAGACCGCCGTCGCCAGGGCGATGGAGAAGGACGGGATGGTGCTGGAGAGCATGGCGCTTTCAGCCACCCGGGTCGAGGTGCGGCTCCGCAACGAGAGATACCTCGCCCAGCCGCAGGCCGTTGGCCGCACCGCCCGCATCCTCACCCGGGCGCTGCCGCCCTCGGTCGAGACGCTGGTCATCACCTCCGTCGCCGAGGGCATGCCGACCTCCTCCGTCACGCTCGCCCGCCGCGACGTGGAAGCGCTCGAAAGCGAGGAATCGGTGGCGCTCCTGCGCCGGGCGGAGTTCAGCGACGGCGTCGCCGGCGCCCATCCCGGCCTCGTGCCGACCGAACATGTCTATCCGCGCTTCGTCTGGTCGCTCTCGCCCTATGGCGAGGCGAGCGTCTTCGACCCCGACGATCCCTTGCGCGCCGATTTCGGCGTCGAACTGGCGGGCCGCTACGAATTCGCGCCGGGGCTGGTCCTGTCGGGCTCTGTCCGCAAGAAGATCATCGGCAATCTCGACGAGTCGACTCGGGTGTCGGATTCCACCGTCTACCACGTCCGCTCCGACCTCGTGGAATACCAGAAGGAGGGCGATCCGGGCATTCACGACCTGACGCTCGCCTGGTATACGCGCCCGGCGCCGAACCTCTATGGCCGCGTCTCCGCCGGCCTGCTCGAACGCATGTATGGCGGCATTTCGGGCGAACTGCTGTGGAAGCCGGTCGACAGCCGGCTCGCCCTCGGGGCCGAGGTGAACTATGTCAAGCAGCGCGATTTCGACACGCTCTTCAGCTTCCGCGACTACGAGATCGCCACGGGGCATGTCTCGGCCTATTACGATTTCGGCCAGGGGTTCATGGGCCAGGTCGATGTCGGGCGCTACCTGCTCGGCGACTGGGGCGCAACCTTCACGCTCGACCGCGAATTCGCCAACGGATGGAAGGTGGGCGCCTACGCGACCCTTACCGACCTTTCCGAGGCCGATTTCGGCGAAGGCTCGTTCGACAAGGGTGTGCGGCTGACGATTCCGGTGTCCTGGACCACCGGCAAGCCCTCCACCAACAAGGTCTCGACCGTCATCAAGCCGCTCAATCGCGACGGCGGTGCCCGGCTCGACGTCGATGGCCGTCTTTACGACACGGTCCGCAGCACCCATCAGGGCGACATGCAGATCCAGTGGGGGAGGTTCTGGCGGTGATGGCCCGGCACTTGCTGGCCGGGTTCGGGCGCGCGGCGCTCCTGTCCGGCATCGTCCTTGGCGCGACGCTCGCGGGCTGCGGCACCGACACGTCGAGGACCGAGGGCACCTCGATCGCCATCGGCGTCGCCAAGGGGCTGAAGCAGAAGCTTCTCCCCGGCAAGTCCGCCCCGACGGCGACGCCCGACCCGGAGAAGCTGGCGGCGGCGGCGAAAGCCTCGTTCGCGGGGCCGATCATCCTTGCCCAGATCGAGAAATCCGGGCTGTTGACGGTGCTCGGCGAATACGGGCGCAACGGCGACACGCGGACCTACGCGACCCCGAACCAGCAGACGCTGGTCCTGCGGCACGGTCTTCTGATCGCCACGCGCGGGCTTGGCAACGACCTCATGTCCTCCGAAAGCGCGGCGGCGGCCGGGCTGATCACGCGCCGCCAGGCCGGCACCGTGGCGCGGGTCTACCGCTATCTCGACGGCGAGGGGATCGAGCGGCCGCTGCCGGTACAGTGCGGCATCAGCCTCGGGCCGGCGAAGTCCTTCGACTTTGCGGGCGACCACTACGACACGGTGCAGGTCGACGAGGCCTGCCGGTCGGACGCGGTGAAATTCGAGAACAGCTACTGGGTCACGGCAGGCGGCACGGTCGCGCTGTCACGGCAGTGGATCGGCCCGGCCCTCGGCCACGTGACGATCCAGCTCGTCCGCCCCTGACCGCCAGCTATGGCGTTTCGGGTTTGCATTGAATCAGAATTCGAACTTTTCTTGTTCGAATTCTGATATTTGATATTTTCACATGAATCCGAAACGCTTCAAGGAACAGGCTGGGGGGCTTTTCCGTCAGCGTCCTCCCCGAAAGCACAAGGGCCGGATGCATCCGCACCCGGCCCTTGCCATATTCTTCAGGTCGGTCGACCGGATCAGGAATCCGACGAAGCCGCCGCGATCACGCCCAGGAGCAGAAGCGCCGGAACGATCAGGCCCGCGTTGGACGAGCTGGACTCTTCGACGACGATCGGCTCCGCTTCGACGACCGGGGCCGAGTAGCCGCCCGCGAACGCTGCGCTGGCCGAAAGGGTCAGGACGGCAGCGACGGTTGCAAGTTTTTTCATGTTAGTTCTCCGCTCTTAAACCAGTACAAGCCACCGATCACGGCAGCTCCCTTATTCAAACAAGCACAATCTCGGGAAGAAGCAAAGAGAAATCCCGCGTTGCCGCAGTAGAAACAATGAGGTGTTGCAGATCGGCAGTCATCAGCCGGCGAAACTCTGGGAAACGTAATAATTTCCACAATATGGGGCCTTCCCGTCGAAGCCAACCCCGGATCCCACGCGTGAGACTTTCCGGTCGAGGATATTGCGCCGATGCGCCGATGATTCCATCCACAGGCCCACGATTGTCCGGGCCAGCGACGCATAGCTGTGCGGCGGGATCGCCTGGCCGTTGCTGCCGAGAAATCCGCACGTCCCCGCGTCGGCGATGCGGAAGGACCGCCCGTCGATCTGGAAACGCGCGATCTGGCCGATATTCTCCGACCCGGCGCGGAACCGCAGCCCCGACGCTTTCAACCGGGCGGTCGCCGTCGTCTGGCCCGGCGTCTTCGAGTTGTGCGAGAGACTGCGCGCCCGCGCCATCCATTTCGCGTGCTGGCCCGCGACCTTGCGCAGCCCGCCGGCCTCGGCCACCGGCGGCAAGCCGGCACGGCAGCGCTGATAGTTGATCTCGGCTCGGATCGCCGCGTCGACCAGCCCCTGGTCGATCCGCCCCTCGGCGTGGATCGACGCCTGCGCGCCCGCGACGCTCGCCCGCGTACAGGCCGCGGCGGAGCCCGCCACCGGCGCCAGCAGCATCCCGACGATCAAACCCTTCCAGAACATGGACAACTTTCCATCCGCTGCGGATTGAGAGACAAGCTCCCCAGACACCGCTCACTGTGCACGGAAATCTGGCAATAAATTGGCGCCGGGGCGCCGAAATCCTGCTGGGGCGTTGACAGGCAAACGGCGATCGTTCCATGTCGGCGCACGGTATTGTTCGAGGACGGATTGATGAAAATCGCGATGATCGGAACCGGATATGTCGGCCTCGTCTCGGGGGTCTGTTTTTCCGATTTCGGCCACGAGGTCGTCTGCGTCGACAAGGACCCGCGCAAGGTCGAGTTGCTGACCGCTGGCAAGGTGCCGATCTACGAACCGGGGCTCGACGTGCTGATGGCCAGGAACGTCGCGGCGGGGCGGCTGTCGTTCACCGGCGATCTCAAGGCGGCCGTCGATGGCGCCGAGGCGGTCTTCATCGCCGTCGGCACCCCGACGCGGCGCGGCGACGGACATGCCGACCTCACCTATGTGATGGCTGCCGCCGAGGAGATCGGCCGAGCGCTGACCGGCTACGCGGTCGTCGTGACCAAGTCCACGGTTCCGGTCGGCACCAATGCCGCCGTGCGCGCGGTGATCGAAAAGGCCGTGCCCGCAGCAGAGTTCGACGTCGCCTCCAACCCCGAATTCCTGCGCGAGGGGGCCGCGATCGACGATTTCATGCGCCCCGACCGGGTTGTCGTCGGCGTGACCTCGGAGCGCGCGCAGAAGGTGATGGGCGAGATCTACCGCCCGCTTTTCCTGCGCGATTTCCCGATCCTCTACACCGATCTCGAGACCGCCGAGATGATCAAGTACGCGGCCAACGCCTTCCTTGCCACCAAGATCACCTTCATCAACGAGATCGCCCGGCTCTGCGAGAAGGTCGGCGCCGATGTGAAGCAGGTGTCGCGCGGCATGGGCCTCGACAACCGGATCGGCAACAAGTTCCTGCATGCCGGGCCGGGCTATGGCGGGTCGTGCTTCCCGAAGGATACCTCGGCGCTGGCCCGGATCGGGCAGGAACACGCCGCGCCGATCCAGATCGTCGAGACGGTGATCAAGGTCAACGAGGAGATCAAGCGCCGGATGGTCGAGAAGGTGACGGATCTCTGCGGCGGATCGGTGAACGGCACGACCGTCGCCGTCCTCGGCGTGACCTTCAAGCCCAATACCGACGACATGCGCGACGCGCCGTCGCTGACCATCGTGCCGGCGCTGGTCGGCAACGGCGCCAGGGTGCGCGTCGTCGATCCGCAGGGCCGGCGCGAGGGCGAGAAGCTCTTGCCGGGCGTGACCTGGATGGACGACGCCTATGTGGCGGCCGAAGGCGCGGACATCGTCGTGATCCTGACCGAGTGGAACGAGTTCCGCGCGCTCGATCTCACCCGGCTGGCCGGGAGCATGGCGCATGCCCGCATGGCCGACCTGCGCAACGTCTATTCGCCGAAGGATGCCGAGGCGGCGGGGTTCGAGGCCTATTCCGGCGTCGGGCGCTGACGGCGGGCCGGCCGGGGCGCCGCCCCGGACCCCGGGATATTTCCGGCAAGATGAAGGTCAGGGCGCGAAGACGTCCTTCAGCTCGTCCCGCAGAGCGACCTTCTGGACCTTGCCCATCGTGTTGCGCGGCAGGGTGGCGCGCAGCGCGATATGCTTCGGCTGCTTGAATTTCGCGAGGCTCTTGCCGAGGGCGGCGCGGATTGCCTCCGGGTCGGGCTTGGTGCCGGATTCGGGGACGACGACGGCCACCACGGCTTCGCCGAAATCGGGATGCGGTGCGCCGATCACCGCGCTTTCGAGGATGCCGGGCAGCGCGTCGAGCGCCATTTCCACCTCTTTCGGATAGACGTTGAAGCCGCCCGAGATGATCAGGTCCCTGGCCCTGCCGACAATGCTGACATAGCCGTCCGCGTCGATCACCCCGAGATCGCCGGTGATGAAGAAGCCATTCGGGCGCAGTTCCTCGGCCGTCTTCTCCGGCATGTTCCAGTAGCCCTGGAAGACGTTCGGGCCGCGCACCTCGATCGTCCCGATCTCGCCCCTTGGGAGTTCCCTCCCCTCGGCATCGCAGATCTTCAGCTCCACGCCCGGCAGGGGGAAGCCCACGGTGCCCGCCCGCCGCTCGCCCGCACAGGGATTGGAGGTGTTCATGTTGGTCTCGGTCATGCCGTAGCGTTCGAGGATGCGGTGGCCGGTCCGCGCTTCCCACTGGCGGTGGGTCTCGGCCAGGAGCGGCGCGGAGCCGGAGATGAAGATCCGCATCTTGTCGACCAGGTCGCGGGTCAGGCGCGGATCGTCGAGAAGCCGGGTGTAGAAGGTCGGCACCCCCATCATCGCGGTCGCCTGCGGCAGGTGGCGGATCACCTCGGCCGCGTCGAATTTCGGCAGGAAGATCATCGGACATCCAGCCAGAAGCGCCACATTGGTCGCAACGAAGAGCCCGTGCGTGTGAAAGATCGGCAACGCATGCAGCAGCACGTCGTCTTCGGTGAAGCGCCAGTACTCCGTCAGCACCTCGGCATTCGACAGAAGGTTGCCATGGCTCATCATCGCGCCCTTCGACCGGCCCGTGGTGCCGGAGGTGTAGAGCAACGCCGCGAGATCGCCGGCCGTCCGCGCGGCGACGGGCACCGACCCGGCCGCCCGTGCCGCCTCGCCGAAGCTGCCCGTCCCGTCGGCGTTCAGGACTGCGAGCGCCGCGCCGCAGCCCGCCGCGACCGGGGCGAGCGATGCCTCGGCCCGCCCGTCGCAGAGGAGGAGCTTCGCCCCCGCATCGGCGACGAAATAGGCGACCTCGGCGGCGGTATAGGCGGTGTTGAGCGGCAGGAACACCACGCCCGCCCGGATCGCGCCGGCGATCACGGCGAGCATGTCGACGCTCTTTTCCAGTTGCAGCGCCACGCGGTCGCCGGGTCCGAGCCCCGCGGCGACCAGCGCGCCGGCAAAACCTGCGGCGCGTCCGGCAAAGTCGGCATGGCTGACCCGGCTGTCATCCGGCAGGATCAGGAAGTCCCGCCCGCTGCCCTCATGCCGCCCGAAGAGCGCGTCGTAGAGATGATTGGCCATGCCGCCCCCCTGCGTTTCCACTTGGACCAAATATCCCCGCCGGAGGCAAGAATCTAGCGCGCGCGCCGCAGGGGAATGAGGCTGAGGGCGAATATCCCGGCCGCGGCCGAGACGATCGACGGGCCGGCCGGCGTATCGAAGCGGAGCGAGAGCCAGAGCCCCGCCAGAACCGCGACGGCGCCCAGCGCCACGGCCCAGGCCGCCATCGCCTCGGGCGTCCGCGACAGCGCCCGCGCGCTCGCCGCCGGGACGATCAGCATCGCCGCGATGAGAAGCGCGCCGACGATCTTGATCGACACCGCGACGACAAGTGCCAGCGCCAGCGTCAGGACCAGCTTCTCGCGCCTCGGGTCGATGCCCGCCGCCTGCGCCAGTTCCTCGTTCACGGTCGCCGTCAGGAGCGGGTTCCAGCGCCAGACCATCAGCACGAGGACCAGCGCCGATCCGCCCCAGACCCAGACGAGGTCGGCGGAACTCACCGCCAGGACATCGCCGAAAAGATAGGCGGAGAGGTCCGAGCGCACGTTCGGCAGGAACGACACCGCGACAAGCCCGAAGGCGAGCGCCGAATGCGCCAGCACGCCGAGCGCGGTATCGGCCGCCCTGCCCCGGCCGCTGAGGCCGGTCACCGCCAGCGCCATCGCCAGTGCCACGATCGTGGTGCCCGCCGCCACCGGCAGGTCGGTCGCGAGCGCCAGCGCCACGCCGAGGATCGCCGCATGCGCCGTCGCGTCGCCCATATAGGCCATCCGCCGCCAGACGACGAAGGCGCCCAGGGGGCCGGCGGCGAGCATCAGGCCGATCCCGGCAAGGGCCGCGCGGATCAGGAAATCGTCAGGCATTCCCGGCCTCGGGGCGGTGGTTGTGGTCATGGTCGCGGTCATGGTGGCCGTGATGCACATGACCCTTGCCGGGGTCGGGGTCGTGGACGTGGTCATGGTCGTGCCGGTAAAGCGCCAGCGCTCCGCCGGTGCCGAGGCCGAAAAGCGCGCGGTATTCCGGCGCGGCCGACACGACCTGCGGCGCGCCTTCGCAGCAGACATGGCCATTGAGGCAGATGACGCGGTCCGAGGCGCTCATCACCACATGGAGGTCGTGGCTGACCATCAGCACCGCCACCCCGGTCTCCTGCCGAACCTCCTCCAGAAGCCGGTAGAACCCGGCGATCCCCGGCTGGTCGAGGCCTTGCGTCGGCTCGTCGAGGATGAGGATCTCCGGCCGCGCCAGAAGTGCGCGCGCGAGGAGGACGCGTTGCAACTGTCCGCCCGACAAGGCCGCCATCTGCCGGTCCTCGAGCCCCGGCACGCCGGTGCGGTCGAGCGCCCGCGCAGCCTCCTCCGCCGGCATCCGGCGCGGCAAAGACAGGAACCGCGCGACGGTCATCGGCAGGGCCGCGTCGATGTGAAGGCGCTGCGGCACATAGCCGATGCCGAGGCCCACGCGGCGCGTGACCGTGCCTTCGGCCGCGCGTTCGAGCCCGATCAGCGCCCGGATCAACGTCGATTTCCCCGACCCGTTCGGGCCGACCACGGTCACGATCTCGCCCGCGCGGATCGCGAAATCGACCGCGCTCAGCACGGTCTGCGCGCCGTGGCGGACGCTCAGGCCGCGCGCTTCGATGAGGGTCACGATGCGGCCTCCGCGCAGGTGGGGCAGAGGCCGAGGGCCTCGACATTCATGCGTTCCACCGAGAACCCGATGCGGGCTGCCGCCGCTTCCATCGCACGGCGTACCGCCTCGGCCGGCGCCTCGGCCACCGCGTCGCAGGCGCGGCAGATGAAGAAGGCGGGCGAGTGCGCCTCGCCGGGATGCATGCAGGCGGCGAAGGCGTTGAGCCTGCGGATACGGTGGGCGAAGCCTTGATCCACAAGGAAATCGAGCGCCCGGTAGGCGACCGGCGGCTGGTTGCCGAAGCCGGCCTCGGCAAGCTTTTCCAGCACCTCGTAGGCGCCGAGCGCCCGGTGCGATTCGAGCAGGATTTCCAGCGCCCGGCGGCGGACCGGCGTCAGCCGGGCGCCGGTCTCGGCGCTCAACTCCTCGGCCCGCGCCAGGACATCTCCGGTGCAATGGGCGTGATCGTGCGCGGCGAAGGCGAGTGCCGGATCGGAATGTTTCTGCTCGGTCGTCATGGACAGGTTCGCAATCCGCTTGACATGTTATGCTATAACATACGATATCGTTTCCCGACTCGCAATCCCAGAAAGGAGGTCGCCATGCGACACCCGCTTCCCCTTGCCGCCGCCCTCGCCCTTCTGGCCCTGCCGGGGCGTGCCGAAGTGCCCGATGTCGTGACCGACATGCCGGTCGTCCATTCGCTGGTCTCCCTCGTCCTCGGCGATCTCGGCGATCCGATGCTGCTTCTCGACAAGGGGGCCGACGCGCATGACTTCCAGCTTCGGCCCTCGCAGATCCGGGCACTGAACGGTGCGGCTCTCATCGTCTGGATCGGGCCGGAGATGACACCCTGGCTCGACCGTGCCATCGCCAGCGCGGACGGACCGCGTTCACTGGCCCTCCTCGACCTGCCCGGAACGGTGCTGCGGACCGGGCAGGACGAGGACGATCACGGCGCCGGCATGGCGGATGATCAAGATCAAGATCAAGATCATGATCACGGGCACGACCATGGCGGGCTCGACCCGCATGCCTGGCTCGACCCCGACAATGCGGCGCTCTGGATCGGGCGGATCTCCGATGCGCTGGTCGATCTCGATCCCGGCAACGCGGTCGCCTACCGTGCCAATGCCTCGATCGCCCAGACCCGGATCGAAACGCTCGACAGGGCGCTACGCGAGCGGCTGGCCCCGGCGGCGGACGCCGGGCTGATGGTGGCGCATGATGCCTATGGCTATTTCGCCGAGCATTACGGGCTGAAGATCGTCGCAAGCCTCGCCGAAGGGGATGCAACCACCCCCGGCGCGGCGCATCTGGCCGGGCTGCGGGCGGCGCTTGAAAGCGGCGCGGTCACCTGCATCTTCCCCGAAGCCGCGCGCGACCCGGCGCCTGTCAGCGCCCTCGCCGAGGGCACATCGGTGCGGATCGGCCGGCCGCTCGACCCCGCAGGCCGGGCGATGGGGCCGGGACCGGAGCTCTATCCCGCGCTGCTGACGACGATGGGCGAGGCCATTGCGGATTGCGTCGCGGGGGATTGACCCGGGCCGGTCCCCGCGCCACTTGAAGCCGGCGCATGACCGAAGGTGAACGATGCCTCACCACCACCTGCCCCGCCGGGACAAGCCATGACCGCCGCGCTCCGCGATTTCGGCGCCACGCGCGCCGGCGACCGGGTCGCGGCGGTCGACATCGCGGGCGGCGGCCTTCGCGCCACGGTCCTGACCCTTGGCGCGACGGTGCAGGACCTGCGTCTCGCCGGGGCCGACTGGCCGCTGGTTCTCGGTGCCGGCAGCGTGGCGGCCTATGAGGCGCCGCTCCTCTATGCCGGCGCCATCGTCGGGCCGGTGGCGAACCGCATCGCCGGCGCCTCGGCGGTGATCGCCGGGCGGCGCCACGTTTTCGAGGCCAACGAAGGCGGGACGACGGTGCTGCATTCCGGCGCGGCGGGGCTTCACGCCCGCCTCTGGCGAATCGAGAGCGCGGGCGCGGACCAGGTCACGCTCGGCATCGACCTGGCCGATGGCGAGGGCGGCTTTCCCGGCAACCGCCGGATCCGTGCGAGCTTCCGGCTGGCCGACCCGGGCGACCTCATGATCGAACTGACGACCGTGACCGACGCGGAAAGCCCGGTCAACCTCGCCCATCACGGCTACTGGACGCTCGACGGCACCGCGGATACGCTCCGGCACCGGCTGCGGATCGCCGCCGACCAGTACCTGCCGGTCGATGCCGCGCTGATCCCGACCGGAGAGGTCCGCCCGGTCGCCGGCACCGGTTTCGACTTCCGCGCCGGACGGATCCTCGGCGACGCGCCGCCGCTCGACCACAATTTCTGCCTTGCCACGGCGCGGCGCGACCTGACCGAGGCGGCGGAGTTGGTCGGGGCTTCCGGCATCCGGCTCCGGCTCGCGACGACGGAACCCGGGCTGCAGGTCTATGACGGGCGGCACTTCGCCCCCGGTCCCGACGGGCGCGGCCCGGTCCCCCATGCCGGCATCGCGCTCGAGGCGCAGGGCTGGCCCGACGCGCCGAACCGGCCGGACTTTCCGCCGGCAGCACTCCGCCCCGGCGAGACCTGCCGTCAGATCACGCGATTTCGGATCGACCGGCCGGACAAGCCTTGACCGGGCGGCCGAATTCGGCATCCTGACGGTATTCGGATTTTTCAGGAATACGGGAATCCATGCCGGAACCGCACAGCTTTGCCGATATCGTGGCCGAGATCGGCGGCCTTGTCGGCCTGTCACGCCCGGCCGCCCAGTGCTTCGCCGCGATCTGGCGCGCGGCGCAACCGCCCTGCGCCGACGACCTGACGCGGGTGCTCGGCCTGTCGCGCTCCAACGTCTCGACGGCACTGAAGGAGCTGCGCGACTGGGGGCTCATCTCGCGCACGCGGGCGCCGGGGGACCGCAAGGACTACTTCACCGCCCCGCCCGACCCCTGGGACGTTGCCCGCGCGGTCCTGTCGGCGCGCCAAAGGCGAAGCATCGCGCCGATCCTCGACCGGCTGGTCGCGGCCGGGGCGGACAAGGGCGACGCGCGGATCGCGGCCCTTCACACCGTCCTCAGCGCGGTCTCGGCGCGGATGGAAGCGCTCGCCGCCCTCGATGCCGAGGCGCTGGCGCGGGAATTCGCGCCGGCGACAGCGGAAAAGACAGCCGCCGGCAAGAAGAAGAAAAAGAAGCGGAAGGCCTGACGCCCCGCCCGGCAGGCCGGGGCGTGGGACGCCTCAGTTGTCCTCGTCGTCCTCGTCATCGTCGTTCGGCAGGTTGAAGAAGCTCTCCGCGTCCGAATAGTCTGCCGGGTTCTTCTCTTCCTCTTCCGATCTCGACAGCGAGAAATTCTCGAGCCCCGCGATCGAGGAAGGCATCTTCGGCTCGGCCGACATGCCCAGCGACTGCTCGGTCGAGACGAGCTTGCGACGCTCGTCATCCGACATCACCACGCCGTCGGGATTCTTCTTCTTCGCCGCCTTCTGCACGGCGGCGTCAAGCTCGGTCTGACGGCAGAGCCCCAGCGCCACCGGGTCGATCGGCGTGATGTTCGAGATGTTCCAGTGGGTCCGGTCGCGGATCGAGGCGATCGTGGGCTTCGTCGTGCCGACGAGCTTGGAGATCTGCGAATCCGCGAGCTCGGGGTGGAACTTCACCAGCCAGAGGATCGCCGCCGGCCGGTCCTGCCGCTTCGAGAGCGGCGTGTAGCGCGGGCCGCGGCGCTTTTCCTCGCCGACCGAGGCCGGGTTGAACTTGAGCTTCAGCCGGTAGGACGGATCCTTCTCGCCCTTCTCGATCTCGCCCGGCTCGAGCTGGCTGTTGGCGATCGGGTCGAAGCCCTTCACCCCCGCCGCGACATCGCCGTCGGCGATGCCCTGCACCTCGAGCTCGTGCATGCCGCAGAAATCCGCGATCTGCCTGAAGCTGAGCGTCGTGTTGTCCACAAGCCAAACGGCCGTGGCCTTGGCCATGAGCGGTTTCGTCATGCGGCGTCTCCTTTACAAATCTCTCCCGCGCCGGGAAAACGGCTGCGACCCTCGGGCCGCCTTTCCTCGTTTTCGGGGAAGTTCGCGGGCTATATAGTCGTTTCGACGACCGGAGAAAAGAGAAAATGCGCTGGTGTCTCGCCCTCGCCCTGACGGCCCTGCCCGCCTTCGCCGAAGGCGAGCGCGCCGGCGAATTCGACTATTACATCCTGTCGCTATCCTGGTCGCCCACCTTCTGCGCGCTGACGGGCGACGCGCGGGGCGAGGATCAGTGCGATCCGCGCCACGATTTCAGCTTCACCCTGCACGGGCTCTGGCCGCAACACGAATTCGGCTGGCCGAGCTATTGCCGGAGCGGAGAGCGCGATCCCTCGCGGGCCGAGACGCGGGCGATGGCCGACATCATGGGGTCGTCGGGGCTGGCCTGGTACGAATGGAAGAAGCACGGGCGCTGTTCCGGCCTTGCGGCCAGCGAATATTTCGCCGCGTCCCGTCGGGCCTATGAGAAAGTCGAGATCCCGGAGGTTCTTTCGGACCTTCGGCAGGACGTGAAGCTTCCCGCCCATGTCGTCGAAGAGGCGTTCGTCGAGGCCAATCCCGGACTCGATGCGACGATGATCACCATCACCTGCGAGGCGGGCCGCATTCAGGAAGCGCGGCTCTGCCTGACCCGCGATCTCGACTTCCGGCGCTGCGGTCTCGACGCCGCGCGCGATTGCCGGATGGAAGACGCGCTGATGGAAGCGGTCCGGTAGGGGGCTTGCGAGGGGCCGGAGGCATCCGGGCAGGCCGTCCCGCCAGATAAGCAACGGAGGGCCGCGCCCTCCCTCGGGTGGGCGCTCCGACGGTCGGGATGGGCACTTTATGGTGCGGCAAACCTCCCGCGACTGTGCGGTGCGCGGCGCCGCAGGGGCGCCCTCCCAAGGGGGAGGGAGGGCGCGGCCCGGCGGGCTTCGCCCCTGAGTCCGGGCCAGGGCCGCCTCGGGGTCAAATCTCCGCTCCATCCCGCGAGCGCCGACCCGATTGATTTCGAGAAACGGACGAAACCCGTCCCCCGGACGCCCCAACTCCAGCGATTCACCCGGCCCGCCCGCCCGTGGCTTGCGTCACCTCGTCCGCCGCCGCCCGGACCAGCGCGCCGATCGTGGCCGCCTTCTCGGCCGTCAGGCGGAAGGCCGGGCCCGAGACCGAGAGCCCCGCGACCGGTTCGCCATGGGCGTTGAAGATCGGCGCGGCGACGCAGCGCATGCCCTCGGCCCGTTCCTCGTCGTCGATCGCATAGCCCCGCGCCCGCGTCGCGGCGAGGTCGGCGAGAAGCTCCGTCTCGGCGCCGATGGAATGCGCGGTGAAGCGCGGCAGCCCGGCCGCCGAGATCTCCCGCACCCGCGCCTCCGGATACCAGGCGAGAAGCGCCTTGCCGATGCCCGAGACATGCATCGGCCCGAGCGTGCCGGGCGGGAAGAAGGCGCGGATCGTCTCATGCGTCTCGACCTGGCTCAGGAACAGCACCTGGTCGCGCATCTCGACGCCGAGATTGGCCGTCTCTCCCGTCGCCCGCATCAGCCGGTCCATCGGCGCCCGCGCGCGTTCGACCACCTTGGTCCGGCGCAGGAACTGCGAGCCGACGCGGAACGCCCCGCCGCCGACATGCCAGTGCTGGCCCGGTTCCTCCATCTCGACGAAACCGTGGGTCTGAAGCGTCGTCAGCACCCGGTAGACGGTCGGCACCGACTGATCCGTCCGGCCCGCCAGTTCGGTGAGCGTCAGCCCGCCCGCATCGGCCACCACCTTGAGGATCATCAGCGCCCGGTCGAGCGACTGGATCGTGTTCCCGGCGGTCTTGTCGTGGAAGCTCTTCGGGCGTCCTCTGGGGCGGGTCACGGCCATGCCGGCCTCCTTTCACCGGGCGGGCGAAAACCTCTTTCGCAATGTGAAAAACATTTTAGACAGTAAAATCATGACGTAAAGAAATTTTTCACATTACGAAAAACGATTTTGAAAAAATTGCACCGCCGCGCCCACCCCCCTATCCTGACCCTGTTCCCGAACCGAACGAGGCGCCAGATGTCCTTCCAGAACCCGGTCTTCATCCCCGGCCCGACCAATATCCCCGAGGCGATCCGCAAGGCGGTGGACATGCCGACGATCGACCATCGCTCGCCCCTTTTCGGCGAGATCCTGCATCCGGCGCGGGCGAACGTGCGGAAAGTGCTGCGTTCGGACAGTGCCGAGATCTTCGTCTTTCCCTCGACCGGCACCGGCGGCTGGGAAACCGCGCTCACCAATACGCTGTCGCCCGGCGACAGGGTGCTCGCGGCGCGCAACGGCATGTTCTCGCAGCGCTGGATCGACATGTGCCGGCGGCTCGGTCTCGAGGTCGAGGTGGTCGAGACGCCCTGGGGCGAGGGCATCCCGGCAAAGCGGTTCGAAACGATCCTGAGCGCCGACAAGGGGCATCGGATCAAGGCAGTCCTCGCCACCCATAACGAGACCGCGACCGGCGTCCGCTCCGACATTGCCGCGGTCCGCCGGGCGATGGATGCGACACGGCATCCGGCGCTTCTTTTCGTCGACGGCGTCTCCTCCATCGGCTCGATGGACTTCCGCATGGACGGCTGGGGCGTCGATATCGCCGTGACCGGCAGCCAGAAGGGCTTCATGCTCCCCGCCGGCCTCGCCATCCTCGGCTTCTCCGAAAAGGCGATGGAGGCGGGCAAGGCCGCCACCCTGCCCAGGTGCTTCTTCGATATCCGCGACATGGAGAAGAGCTATGCCGCCAGCGGTTATCCCTACACACCGGCCGTCGGGCTTCTGAACGGGCTGAAGCTCGCGACCGAGATGCTTCTGGCCGAAGGACTCGACGCGGTCTTCGCCCGCCATCACCGTATCGCCGAAGGCGTGCGCCGGGCGGTCCATGCCTGGGGGCTGACGCTCTGCGCCGCCGCGCCCGATCTCTGTTCCGACACGGTCAGCGCGATCCGCACGCCCGAGGGCTTCAACGCCACCGATATCGTGACCCGCGCCGCGAAAGAGTACGGCGTCGCCTTCGGGACCGGCCTCGGCGAGGTCGCGGGCAAGGTCTTCCGCATCGGCCATCTCGGCTCGATGACCGATGTCATGGCGCTCTCGGGGATCGCCACCGCCGAGATGGTGATGGTGGATCTCGGCCTGCCCGTCCGGCTTGGCTCCGGCGTCGCGGCGGCGCAGGATCACTATCGTCATGGCGCGCCGGCGAAGCAGGCCGCCGCATGAAGGACCTCGACATGGACATCCCGACCTTTCAGGACGTTCTGGCCGCGCATGACCGGATCGCGCCCTACATCCACCGCACTCCGGTGCTGACCTCGTCCTGTCTGAACGACCTCACCGGGGCCGAGCTTTTCTTCAAGTGCGAGAATTTCCAGAAGGCCGGTGCGTTCAAGGCGCGCGGCGCCTCGAACGCGGTCTTCGGGCTCAGCGACGATCAGGCCGCGAAGGGCGTCGCAACCCATTCCAGCGGCAATCACGGCCTCTCGCTCTCCTACGCCGCCGGCCGCAGGGGCATCCCCTGCACCGTGGTGATGCCGCGCACCGCCCCGCAGGCCAAGAAGGACGCGGTGAAGGGCTATGGCGGGCGCATCGTCGAGTGCGAGCCCTCAACGTCGAGCCGCGAGGCGGTCTTCGCCGGGGTTCTGGCCGAGACCGGCGCCGAATTCGTCCACCCCTACAACGATCCGCGCGTCATCGCCGGGCAGGCGACATGTTCGCGCGAGCTGAACGGGCAGGTCGAGGGGCTCGACGCCGTGATTGCGCCCATCGGCGGCGGCGGCATGATCTCGGGCACCTGCCTCACGCTTGCGACGGTCGCGCCGCGGGTGAAGATCTACGCGGCCGAGCCTAAGCAGGCGGACGACGCCGCGCGCTCCTTCCGGGCGGGCCATATCATCGCCGACGACGCGCCGGAAACGGTGGCGGACGGGCTGAAAGTGCCGCTGAAGGAGCTGACCTGGCATTTCGTGAAGAACCACGTCACCGACATCCTGACGGCCGGGGAGGACGAGATCGTCGCGGCGATGAAACTGACCTGGACCCGGATGAAGATCGTGATGGAACCGTCGAGCGCCGTGCCGCTCGCCACGATCCTGCGGAACCCCGACACCTTTCGCGGCAAGCGCGTCGGCGTCATCATTACCGGCGGCAACGTCGATCTGGACAAACTGCCCTGGATGAAGGGTTGAGGAGGACACCATGACCGCACATGACCGTTACGCGAATCTCGAGGTGGGCTACGACATTCCGGCGAAGCCCGGCATGGACGAGGCCGATATCCAGACCCCCTGTCTGATCCTCGACCTCGACGCGCTGGAGCGCAACATCGCGAAGATGGGCACCTACGCGAAGGCGCACGGGATGCGCCACCGCAGCCACGGCAAGATGCACAAGTCGGTCGATGTCCAGAAGCTGCAGGAAAAGCTTGGCGGCGCGGTTGGCGTCTGCTGCCAGAAGGTGTCGGAGGCCGAGGTCTTCGTGCGCGGCGGCATCAAGGATGTGCTGGTCTCGAACCAGGTCCGCGATCCGCTGAAGATCGACCGGCTGGCGCGACTGCCGAAACTGGGGTCGTCGATCATCGTCTGTGTCGATGACATCGCCAATGTGGCGGACCTCTCGGCCGCCGCCGTCCGGCACGACACCGAGCTTGGCGTCTTTGTCGAGATCGACTGCGGCGCCGGGCGCTGCGGCGTCACGACGACCGAGGCCGTCCTGCGGATCGCCAAGGCCGTCGATGCCGCGCCGGGGCTGAAATTCACCGGCATTCAGGCCTATCAGGGCGCGATGCAGCATCTCGACAGCTACGCGGCGCGCAAGGACAAGCTCGACATTGCCATCGCCATGGTGGCCGAGGCGGTCACGGCGCTGAAGGCGGCCGGGCTTGACCCCGAACTGGTCTCGGGTGGCGGCACCGGCAGCTACTATTTCGAGGCCGGTTCCGGCGTCTACAACGAGCTTCAATGCGGCTCCTACGCCTTCATGGATGCCGATTACGGCCGCATCCTCGACGCGGACGGCCAGCGGATCGACCGCGGCGAGTGGGAAAACGCGCTCTTCATCCTGACCTCGGTGATGAGCCATGTGAAACCCGACAAGGCGATCTGCGATGCCGGCCTCAAGGCCCAGTCAATCGACAGCGGACTGCCGGTCGTCTTCGGCCGCGACGACGTGACATACGTCAAGTGTTCGGACGAGCACGGAGTGATCGAGGACCCGAATGGCGCGCTGAAGGTCAACGACAGGTTGCGGCTCGTCCCCGGCCATTGCGATCCGACCTGCAACGTCCATGACTGGTATGTCGGGGTCCGGGGCGGCAAGGTCGAATGCCTGTGGCCGGTCTCGGCGCGGGGCAAGGCCTACTGACCGCAACCCCCTTTCGAAAGGCTCCCCATGCTCATCATCCCCGAGGCGCTGATCGCCGATCTCGTCACGCCCGAAGATGCCTTCGCCGCGGTCGAGGCGACCTTCGCCGCGATGGCGCGGGGCGAGGCCTGCAACTTCCCCGTCGTGCGCGAGGCGCTCGGCGAGGGGCGGCAATACGGGTTCAAGTCCGGGCTCGACCGGGCGGGCAGGACGCTCGGGCTGAAGGCGGGGGGCTACTTCCCGGGCAATGCCGCGAAGGGGATCGCCAATCACCAGTCCACGGTCTGTCTCTTCGACCCCGAAACCGGGCGCCCGACGGCGATGGTGGGCGGCAACCTGCTGACGGCGCTCCGCACCGCCGCCGCGTCGGCGATCTCCATCGACCGGCTGGCGCGGCAGGATGCGAAGGTGCTCGGCATGGTCGGCGCCGGCCATCAGGCGGCGTTCCAGCTCCGCGCCGCCGCCCGGGTGCGGCGCTTCGAGAAGGTCGTGGCGTGGAACCTCCACCCCGAGATGCTGCCCCGGCTCGGCGCGGTCGCGGCCGAACTGGGCCTGCCCTTCGAGGCGGTCAGCCTCGACCGGCTTGGCGCGGAGGCGGATGTGATCGTCACCATCACCTCCTCGCCCGCCGCCGCGCTTCTTGACGCGCATGTCCGGCCCGGCACGCATCTGGCCTGCATGGGGACCGACACGAAGGGCAAGCAGGAAGTCGAGCCGGCGCTTCTCGCCCGCGCCCGCCTTTTCACCGACGAGGTCGCGCAATCCGTCAGCATCGGCGAGACCCAGCACGCCATCGCCGCCGGCCTGATCGCGGCGGCCGACATCACCCCGCTCGGCGCGGTGATCGCAGGCCTTGCCGAGGGCCGCCGGTCTGACCGGGAAATCACGCTCTTCGACGGCACGGGGGTCGGGCTCCAGGATCTCGCCGTCGCGCAGGCGGCGGTGTCGCGGGCGGTGGAGCGCGGGATCGCACGCAAGGTCGAGATCTGACGCGCGGGAAGCGGCGGGGGCGCTGCCCCCACCGTTCATTGGTTCATCGAACCAATGAACGTCCCCCGAGGTATTTTCACCACAATGAAAGGAAGGATCACTCTTTCATTGTGGTTCAAATACCTCCGCCGGAGGCGGCCCCGGCCGAAATCCGCACCGCTGTATCGGGTACAAGATGAGGCTTTCCGCCGGTTGCGCGCGGCGTGATGTCGTGGTCTGACAGGGGCTGGATCAGCCACGGAGGGCCCCGGATGACGGTTCGCATCGCGATCAACGGTTTCGGCCGCATCGGCCGGTCGGTCCTCAGGGCCGCCTTGTCCGATCCGGCCCATGCCGACCTCGAGATCGTCGCGATCAACGATATCGCGCGGCCGGAAATGGCCGCCTATCTCTTCGAATACGACAGCACCTTCGGCCCGTGGAAAGGCGAGGTCAGGCTGGAGGCCGGCGCGCTCGTCGTCGACGGCCGGCATATCCGGTTGACGGGCGCGCGCGATCTTTCCGCGCTCGACCTTGCCGGCGTCGACATCGCGATGGAGTGTACCGGGCTCGGCGGCGAGCGGTCGTTTGCCGAGGCCGGGCTGAAGGCCGGGGCCGGGCGGGTTCTGGTCTCGGGCCCCTCGGCAACGGCGGACTACACGCTGGTCATCGGCGCCAACGAGGACGGGCTGACGCCCGGGCACCGGATCGTCTCCAACGCCTCCTGCACGACGAACGCGCTCGCCCCCCTCGTCCGGCTCGTCGACCGCGAATGGGGGGTGGAGACCGGCTGGATGACCACGATCCACTGCTATACCGGCAGCCAGCCTATGGTCGACGCGCCCGGCGCCGATTTCGCCCGGAGCCGCGCCGCGGCGTTGTCGATGGTGCCGACCACGACCTCGGCGCAGCGGCTGCTGGACGTCGTGTTGCCCGCGATCGCCGGCCGGATCGAGGGGGCGGCGGTCCGGGTTCCGGTCGCCTCGGTCTCGGCCGTGGACCTGTCGGTGATGACGCGCGCAAAGCCGGGGCGGGAGGCGGTGAATGTGGCGCTGGCGGCGGCCGGCGGCGTAATCGGCTGGACCGGGCGGCCGCTCGTCTCGTCCGACCTCCGCGCACGGCCCGAGAGCATCGTCATGGCGCTGCCGGAAACCCATGTGACCAAAGGTGGCCTGATCCGGGTCTTTGGCTGGTATGACAATGAATGGGGCTTTTCCAACCGGATGCTCGACGCGGCGCGGCGGATGGCGCGGTTCTGAGCCGGTGAATTCCCGCGCTTTCGGGCGGCAATTCTGCGATTGTCGGCCAGACTGCATCCGAATCGGAACAAGATATGGACCGCCTCGCCACTGACCGCATGTTCATCGCGGTGATGGAGACCGGCAGCTTCACCGCCGCCGCCGAGCGGCTCGGCACAAGCTCCGGCCAGGCCTCGAAGCTGGTCTCGAAGCTTGAGGCCGGCTTGGGTGTGCGGCTTCTCAACCGCACCACGCGGGCGGTCTCGGCGACGGAAGTCGGACGCGCCTATTTCGAGCAGGTCCGCGCCCTGATCGAGGATTACGACACGCTCGACCAGAGTGTGCTCGACGCCGCCCATGCGCCGCGCGGGCGTGTGCGGCTGACCGCGCCGCTGACCTTCGGCACAGCCGAACTGGTCCCCGCCCTCAACGCCTTCGCCTGCGCCTATCCCGAGATTTCGCTCGAGGTGAGCTTCACCGACCGCATCGTGACCCTCGTGGACGAAGGCTTCGACGCCGCGATCCGCGTCGGCCGGCCGGCGGATACCACGCTGATCGCCCGGAAGCTTTGCGAGATGCGGTTGGTTCTGGTGGCTTCGGCAGAGTATCTCGACCGGCGCGGCGCACCGGAGGCGCCCGAGGATCTGGCGGCGCATGACTGCATCATCGACACCAATTTCCGCGATCCCGGCCGCTGGCATTTCCGCCGTGACGGGCTGGTCGTGCCGGTTCCGGTGCGCGGCCGGCTGAGCTATTCCAATGCCGATGCCTGCCTGAAGGCGGCCGAGGCGGGGCTCGGCCTCGCCTATGTGCCGGAATTCGTCGCGGCCGGGAGCCTGCGCGCCGGCCGGGTGCGCGCCCTTCTCGGCGATCATGGCGACGAGCCTTACGGCGTCTTCGCCTTCTATCCGCCGGGGCGGCATCTTGCGGCGAAGGTGCGGGTTCTCGTCGATCACCTCGTCCGGCATTTTCGCGACGGTGGCGGGTGGAGCCTCTGATCGCCAATTGCTTCCGAAATGGATGAGATTAACTTCCCTTGGCCTGGATTATCATTTTCGGGGAAGCAGGCCATTTTCCCTCCATCCGCCCGAAAAGGGCTTTGCGAACAGGACAGGAGACGACGATGACCACCTACGACACCACCCGCACCGACGGCCTTGCCGCCGCCTCGAACGCCCGATACGCCGCCCTGATCCTGCGGGTCGCGATGGGTGGGCTCTTCCTCGCCCATGTCTGGCTGAAGATCGCGGTCTTCACGCCTGCGGGCACGGCCGGCTATTTTGTCTCGCTCGGGCTGCCGGGCTTTCTTGCCTATGTGACCATCGCCGCCGAGCTTGCGGGCAGTCTGGCACTCATCGCCGGGCTCTGGACTCGCTGGGTGTCGCTGGCGCTTGTGCCGGTTCTCGTCGGGGCGGCCTGGTTCGGCCACGGCTCGGCCGGGTTCTTCTTTTCCAACCCCAATGGCGGCTGGGAATTCCCGGCGTTCTGGGCGGTGACACTGATCGTGCAGGCGCTTCTCGGAGATGGCGCCTACGCTCTCGGCAAGCCGGCGGCGCGCTGAGGCGCCGGCCCATCGAGGGAGACGGCCCATGTCCACCAGCAGCGCCCCCATCGAGATCGGCCGCGTCGCGCTGACAGTGCGCGACATCGACAAGGTCGCCGGCTTTTATGAGGCCGCACTCGGCCTCGAACCGCTCGCCTCGGACGGCGCGACCCGCCGGCTCGGCGCCGGCGGGCGGGTCCTTCTGGAACTGCGCGCCGATCCCGCCGCGCGCCGGGCCTCGGCCCGCGAGGCGGGGCTCTTCCACACCGCCTTCCTGATGCCCGGCCGCGCCGCCCTCGCCCGCTGGCTCGTCCATGCGGCCGAGTCCGGGCTCCGGCTGCAGGGCGCCTCCGACCATCTGGTGAGCGAGGCGATCTACCTCGCCGATCCCGAGGGCAACGGGATCGAGATCTATGTCGACCGTCCCCGCGAAGAGTGGCCGCACGAGAACGGCGAACTGCGGATGGCGACCGATCCCCTCGACCTGAACGCGCTGGCCGCTTCGGCCGATGCGCCGTGGCGCGGCGCGCCGGACGGCATGGTCGTCGGCCATGTCCACCTCCAGGTCGGCGCGGTGCCCGGGGCCGAGGCATTCTATGTGGGCCAACTCGGCTTCGAGGTGACGACGCACTATCCCGGCGCCGCCTTCTACGGCTCGGGCGGCTATCACCACCATCTTGGCGCCAATGTCTGGAACAGCCGGGGCGCGGGACGGCGCAGCGAGGGCACGACCGGGCTCGCCGATCTGGAGCTGCTCGCCGATCCGTCGGAATACGACCGGATCGCCGTCGGACCCGGGACCGCGCTCCGCGATCCCTGGGGCACGTCGGTGACGGTCACACGAAAGGCGGCCTGATGGATCAGAGTGCGGCGAGGACCCCGCCAAGCCGGTCGAGAAAAAGGTCGGCATTGTCGCGGGAAAAGACCAGCGGCGGACGGATCTTCAGGACATTGCCCGCCTTCGCCGTCGCCGAGATCAGCACATGCGCGGCCCTGAGGTCGTTGACGATCCGCCCGGCAAGGGCGGCATCCGGCGCACCGTCACGGACGATATCCGCGCCGATGAAGAGACCCGCGCCGCGCACCGGGCCAAGGCAATCGTGCCGCGCGGCCAGGTCGCGGAGGCCCCCGGCGAGGTAGGCGCCGGTCGTGCGGGCGTTTTCCATCAGCCCTTCCTCCTCGATCACGTCGAGGACGGCCATAGCGGTCGCCGCCGCCACGGCATTGCCGCCGAAGGTGTTGAAATAGCGCGCCCTGGCGCCGAATTCGGCTACCACCTCCGGCCTCATGACCAGCCCCGCGACCGGGTAGCCGTTGCCCATCGGCTTGCCGAGCGAGACCATGTCGGGCACCAGCCCGTGCCGCGCGAACCCCCACATCGCATCCCCGGTGCGGGCGAAGCCGGCCTGCACCTCGTCGGCGATGAAGAGGCCGCCGGCCTTGCGGATCGCACCTGCCGCCGGGGCGAGGAAGCCGGGCGGGTCGGCGAAGACCCCGTCGGAGGAGAAGATCGTATCGACGAGGAGCGCGGCCGGCTTGATGCCGTGGCGGAGAAGATCGTCGATCGCCGCCTGCACCGCCGCCGCGAAGCCGGTGCCGGGATCACCGCCGAAGCGGGCCGGATCGGGGGCCGGCACGGTGCGGACATGGGCGCCCAGCGGCACACCCGCCCCGAGCGAGGGCGACAACTCGGCGATGCTTGCGGTCACGCCGTGATAGGCGTTCTCCGTCACGATGACGCCGGCCCCGCCGGTATGTTCCCGCGCGATGCGCAGGCCGAGGTCGTTCGCCTCGGATCCGGTGCAGGTGAACATGACGTGGGAAAGCGCCGCCGGGAAGGTCGCGAGCAGCCGCTCGGCATAGGTCAGGATGCCGTCGTGCAGGTAGCGGGTGTGGCTCGCGAAGGTCGCGGCCTGCCGCGCCATCGCCTCCACCACGCGGGGGTGGCAATGGCCGACGCAGGCGACGTTGTTGTAGGTATCGAGACAGGCGGTGCCGTCCTTGTCGTAGAGCCAGACGCCCTCGCCCCGCACGAGATGCACCGGGGTCTCGTAGAAAAGCCGGTAGGCCGGGCCGAGCGCCCTGGCGCGGCGTTCGACGAGGGCTTCGTCCTCGGGGCCGAGATGCCCCCGTCCGGCAATATAGGCGTTGGGCATCGTGTCGCGGCGGGTCATGGCAGGTCCTTTGCGAGGGCGGCGGAAAGGCGGGCGCGGGCAGTGTCAGGGTCGAGCGCCGAAAGCGCCTCGAACCCGGCGCGCGAACTGGGAAGGTTTCTGAGGAAATAGGCGGCGTTCTCCGGCTGCCGCGCGGCGCGCCAGTTCGAAAGCACCGCCGTGGTCACCATCCGCATCGCGACGAGGTCGAGGATCAGCGCCTTCTCTCCCGGCAGGAGCGGCAGCACCGAATGCCAGCCGGCTATGACCGCGCTCAGCGTCCCCAGCGGGTCGGCCGGATCGGCCTGATAGGAGGCGGCGACGGCAAGGTCGCAGATGCGCGGGGTCCGCACCATGTCGCCGAAGTCGAGGATGCCAGCGATCCCGGTCGCGCCCGGATCGGTCAGCAGGTTGTGCGGATTGAAATCGGCATGGACGACCTGCCAGGGAAGGTCGGGAAGCGCCGGGGCGATGTCGGCGTCAAACCGGTCGAGGGCCGCCGCGCAAAGCGCATGAAGGCCCGGATCGGCGACCGACGGCAAGAGCGGGCGCAGCTTCGCGGCATTGCGGATATCCCAAATTAGCTCGTGATCCTGCGCGGGATGGGCGAAGCCTTCGAGCGCCCGGGTCAGCCGTGCTGCGGTGACGCCCACCGCGCGGCGCAGCGCGGGCGTGGCGGGCACCGCGTGCAGGGGCGTGCCGTCGAGCCAGGTCAGAAGCCGCAGGATGCTACCCGAGCCAAGCGGGATTTCCACCCGCCCGTCCCGCGCCGGCACGACGCGCGGCACCGGCAGGCCGGGCGCGCGGCGCGCGACGTGAAGGAGCGCCTCGGTCTGAAAGTTCGTGACCTCCGCCGGTTCCGCCGCATTGGCGATCTTGACGACGAAACGCTCGCCCCCCGCCGTGGTCAGCCGGAAGTTCTGGTCGCGTTCGGAGGTCAGCGGATCGAGCGCGCCGATCCGCTCGAAATGCGCCTCGACCAGCGCCCGCACCCGGTCGGGCGTCAGCCGCGGCTGGTCCGAGGTCATGCGGGTTCCGGCGGAAGGGGCGGTCATGCAGCGTCAGGCTCTGGTTCAGCCGCGAGGAAGACAGGAAACCGCCGCGGGCGCAAGGGGAGCACCGGTGGCCGGCGCTCCCCTGTCCTGGTTCAGTGATCGGCCACTTCGGCGGCACGTTGCAGGTCGTCGGCCGTGCCGCCCGCGCCGTTGAAGAAGGCGTTGAGCGCGACGGCCGAGATCGTGGCGAGCAGGATGCCGCTGTCGATCAGCGGATGGATCGCGTGCGGCATCCACATCTTGAAGTCCGGCGCCACGAGCGGGATCATCCCGAAACCGAGCGAGACCGCGACGATGAAGAGGTTGTGGCGGTTGGCGGCGAAATCGACGCCGGAGGCGAGGATGCGGATGCCGGTCGCCGCGACCATGCCGAACATGACAAGGCCGGCGCCGCCAAGAACGGTCGTCGGCAGCGCCTCGACCAGGGCGCCCATCTTCGGCACGAGGCCAAGGACGATCAGGATCAGACCACCAGCGACGCAGATGTAGCGGCTCTTGATCCCCGTGACGCCGACGAGGCCGACATTCTGGCTGAACGAGGTGTAGGGGAAGGTGTTGAAGATGCCGCCGATCAGGGTGCCGAGGCCATCGGTCCTGAGGCCCGCCGCAAGCCGGTCGGGCGTGACCTTGCGCCCGGTCATGTCGCCGAGGGCCAGGAACATGCCGGTCGATTCGATCATCACCACGATCATCACGAGGACCATCGTGACGATCATCACCGGATTGAAGATCGGGGCCCCGAAGTGGAAGGGCGTGATGAGGGCGAACCAGCCGGCCGCGCCGACCCTGTCGAAATGCATCATGCCGAGGGCCGCCGCCAGAACGCCGCCGATGACGATGCCGAGAAGCACCGCGATGTTGGCGACGAAGCCCTTGCCGAACTTGGCGATGATGAGGATCGAGGCCAGCACGACGAACGAGATCAGGATGTTGCCCGGCGCCGCATAAGCCGGGTTCGACACCGACGGCGCGATGCCGAGGCCCTGCGGAACGGCCGGAATCGCGCCGCCCGAGGCCGCCGCAAGATCGCCCACCTGCTTCAGCCACTCGGCATGTTCGGGATTGACCGTCTTCGGCGCGGTCGGGCCGAGCGGAAGGCCGAAGATCCAGTTGATGCCGATGCGCATCAGCGTGACGCCGATGACAAGGATGATGGTGCCGGTCACGACCGGGGGGAAGAAGCGCAGCATCTTCGACATCAGCGGGGCAAGCAGCATCGCGACGATACCGGCACCGATGATCGAGCCGAAGATCATCCGGGCGCCGTCGACGCCGGGATTGGCGATCCCGATCGAGATCATCGGGCCGACCGAGGCGAAGGTCACGCCCATCATCACCGGCAACTGGATGCCGAACCAGCGGGTGACGCCGAAGGACTGGATCAGCGTGACCACGCCGCAGACGAAAAGATCGGCGGAGATCAGGAAGGCGACGTCCTGCGGTTCGAGCTTCAGAACGCGGCCGATGATCAGCGGCACGGCGATGGCGCCGGCATACATCACCAGCACATGTTGCAGCCCCAGCGTGAAGAGCTTGGGCACCGGCAGGATTTCATCGACCGGATGGGTCTGTTCGGACATGGGTGGTTTCCTTTTTCCCTCGGGGCCGTTCTTGTTCGCGCCGACGCCGCGCCGCCCCTCGGGTCGCGGTCCGGTCAGGTCTGCCGGCCGCTCAGGCCGGCCCGTCTGCGATCACGCGCCAGGGGGCGTCGTAACGGAATTCCTCGAGGTTGGCGCCCTCGCCGATGCGGTCGACGACGGCAAAGAGGCCGGGCGCCTGAAGCGGGGTCAGCACCCCGTGCCAGGTGCCGCGATGAAGGTTGATCCCCTGCCCCGGAGCGGTCAGGAAGGCGCGCGGCCGGCCGGGCCGGCCACTTTCGTCCGGGGCGACGATGACCAGGAAAGGATGCATCGCCATCGGCAGGAAGGCCTGGCTGCCATCGGGATGGCGCTCGACAAGATCGAACTGGTAGGGAATCGCGCGCGGAACGGCATCGAAGATCGAAATTCCGGCGCGCCCGGACCCGAAGTCGAGCCTCGCGCGGTCGTGAAACCGGCCGCAGAGGCCTTCGTTGATCATCCGATCCGGATCACCCGCGGCGTCGAGCACGTCACCGAAGACGGCGAAGGTGGCAGGCGTCAGCCTCTCGGTCCGGATCGTGTCTGTCATCGTTCTCCTCCTGCGGCGCGGCCGGGGGTTTCACACCCCCGGAAACTCCCACTATTTTTCACGTTTAGACTTCAAGTCGTTAGCGGGTCGATTTGTCCCACTTTTGGCGTTGCCGTCAACGGGTGGGACACTTTCGTCCGCATTCTGTTCCCCGGATAGCCGGGCCAAGGCCCCCTCTGCCCGCATACGTTGTGAGGCGGCGCGGGTGTCGCGGGTCACTTCCTTGCTGGTCATGTGCCCGGTGATCGAGGCTCTGTTGATGGCGTGGATGCTCTCTCCTTCTGCGATGGCTTCAACACTCATCACATTGGCACATTGCGATGCCGTCAGGAGGGGGCATCCACGCCATCAACAGAGCCCTACAACTTCACCGATTTCCTCAAGGTGGGTCTGCCGCTCGACATCATCTTCGCCGTGGTCGCGGTGCTGATCATTCCGGTCTTCTTCCCGTTCTGAGAAAGTATCCGGCCGACCTGTCGGCGGCCGGAGGCCTTCAGTGCAGCCCGAACTCGGACATCAGCTGCCGACGATACCGCACGAAGGCCGGATCGTTGCGATCGCGCGGCCGCGGCAGGTCGATGTCGATGAGGCGAATGGCTCCTCCCTTGGCCTTTGGCAGGACAAGAACCCGGTCGGCAAGAAAGATCGCCTCTTCGAGATCGTGGGTCACGAGGACCAAGGTGACCTTTTCCTCGGCCCAGATGCGGTTCAGTTCTTCCTGCATGGTCATCTTGGTCATGGCGTCGAGCGCGCCAAGCGGTTCGTCGAGCAGCAGGATTTCAGGCTGCACCGTTAACGCGCGGGCGATGCCTACCCTTTGAGCCATGCCCCCCGACAATTGCCGGGGCCACGCGCCCTCGAATTCGCCCAAGCCCACAAGGCGGATGTAGTGGCGCGCCCGCTCGGCCGCTTCCGATTTCGGCTCGCCCTGCACCTCCAGTCCGAAAGCGACGTTGCCCAGAACCGTCAGCCAGGGCAGCAGCCGCGGTTCCTGAAAGATGACCGACCTTTCCCGCCCCAATCCGTGGACCGGTGCGCCGTCGATCAGAACACCGCCCGCATCCGGTTCTTCGAGCCCCGCCAGAATCCGGAGAAGTGTCGTTTTCCCGGAACCGCTCGCCCCCACGATGGCAAGGCTCTCACCGCCACGGATATCGAGGTTGATCTTCTTGAGCACCGTCAGCGTTTGGCCGTCGATGGTGAAGGACTTGGTGAGGTCACGGATCGTGACCTCACCTTTCGCCTGTGCCTGGATCAGCGTCATAATGCCGGCCTCAGTTCGTGACGGGCGTGTCGCCCGTGACCAGCAGGATATCGGCCGCGCTCAACTGCCCTTCGCGCAGCACGCCCTCGCGCACCAGAACATCGATCCAGAACTGGATGTCACGCTCGACCGCAAGACCGCCCTCGCGCACGCCGTACCCGGCGAAGAATTGGGCGACCTCGGGGTTCTCGCCGCGCGCCTCGAGGATGCGGGTTAGGACCGCCCGCGTTTCCTCAGGGTTCTCCCGGGCGAAATCGAGGGCGCGGGCGGATTGTTCGACGAAGGCCTGGGCCGCGTCGGGATGGGCATCCACCCAGTCACGGCGCAGGACGGTGAAGCCACCGGCAATTTCGCCCAGAACGTCGGTATCGTCGAAGACGACGCGGAGCCCGCCGCCTTGCTGCGCTGCTCCCTCGAAGGTCGTCTGCCAGTATCCGAAGGCTGCGACATCGACCTGACCGGAGCGCAGGACCTGTTCCAGTTGCGGCCCCGGCACCACCACCAGGTTGGCGGCGTCCTGGGGCAGGCCCTCCGAATGGAGCGCCTCGCGGGTTGTGTAGTCGAGATGCGCCCCCAGCGTGTTCACGGCGATGGTCTGGCCGACGATGTCCGCGATTGTCCGGATCGGGCTGTCCTCAAGCACGACGAATTTCGACTGCACCTCGTCGTTGATCCCGTTCGTGGGATAGGCTGCAACGAAATCGTTGCCACTGGCGATCGCGTTGATGACTGCCGAGGTCGCGGCCGAGCCGATGTCGACGCTTCCCGCTGCGAGAGCGAAGAGCGATTCAGGCCCGCCGCCGGCATAACCGGCGTTTTCCAGCGTGATCCCGGTTCCGTCGAAGTAGCCCAGTTCCTGGGCCAGTTCGTGGGCCGACACGCCGCCATGGCTGGCGAGAAAGCGCAGGGTAACATCTTCCGCGAAGGCCGCGCCGGAGACCCCGAGCGTGAGGGTCGTCGCAGCAAGGAGGGGTTTGAACGAGATGGTCATGTCAGTTTTCCTTTGGTTTGGTTGGATTTGGTTGAGAGGGTCAGTGATGGGCCGTGCTCCAGCGGCACAGCCGGCGCTGCAGAACGACCAGCACCCAATTCGCGGCGAGGCCGAGAAAGGCGAGAAGGAATATCGCTGCGAACATCAGCGGGATCCGGAAGTTGTACTGGGCGTTCATCACCTGAAAGCCGACGCCCTTGTTCGCGCCGATCATCTCGGCGGCGATCAGCAGCAACAGAGCCGTCGTGGCGGACAGGCGCAGACCCACGAAGATCGACGGGACAGAGGCGGGCAGGACGACACGGCGGAAGGTCGTCAGACGGTTCGCGCCGAAGGTGCGCGCCATCTCGATCAGTTTCGGATCGACTTCCTTGACCCCACCGATGGTGGCCAGAAGGATCGGGAACAGGGTTGCCCAGAAGATCACGAAGACCTTCGACGCCTCGCCAAGCCCGAGGAGCAGGATGAAGACTGGATAGAGCGCCAGTGCAGAGGTCTGCCGGAAAAGTTGCAGGATCGGGTCAAGGGCGCGTTCGACGGCCCGGATCTGGCCCATGAAGAGACCCAGCGGGATGCCGATGCCGACGGCTGCGGCAAAGGCGATGCCAGCGCGCTGCAGCGAGATCGCGATATCATCGACCAGCGCGCCGCTGGACAGACCCGTCCAGAGGGCGCTGGCCACCCGGTCGATGGGAGGAAAGACCGCCGGGTTGAGCCATCCCGCGGTGCTGGCGATCTGCCAGCCTGCGAAGAAGGCAATCAGAAGTCCATAGTCTGCGGTCAGCCGCCGGGTCGTACGCCCCGTGCGGATGAGGGCCACCCGAATGTCCGGGCCACGCTGAGCGCGGACGCTCTCGTTTGAAATCTGGTAGGTCATGGGAGCCTCCTTTACTCGGCGGCGTGCGCCTGGGTGCGCAGGGCGCCGTGGCGATTGATCGGGAAGGGCAGGCCGAGGTTTTCGCGCAAGGTCCGGCCTTCGTAGGCGGTGCGGAACAGGTCGCGCCGCTGCAACTCGGGGATCACGAGATCGACAAAGTCGTCGAGTGCCGTGGGCAGCCAGGGCGGCAGGATGTTGAAGCCGTCCGCGGCCTCGTTCTCGAACCAGTCCTGAAGCTGGTCGGCAACCTGTTCCGCGCTGCCGATCACCGTGTAGTGGCCGCGGGCCGAGGCGACATGCTGATAGAGTTGGCGGATGGTGAAGCCATTCTCGTCGGCGATCTGCCGGATCAGAGCTTGGCGCGACTTCATGCCTTCGGTGGGCTCGACCGGCGGAAGTGGGCCATCGAGGTCAACGCCGGCCAAGTTCAATGTGCCGCCGGTCAAGCCCTTGATCAGGGCGACACCGTCCTCCTCCAAAATTAGGGAGGTCAGCCGCGCGTATTTCTCGCGCGCTTCGGCCTCGGTCCGACCGACGAAGGGCGAGACACCGGGCATGATGAGAACATGGTCGGGATTGCGTCCATTGGCCGCCGCGCGGGCCTTGATGTCACGATAGAACTCCTGCGCCGTGTCCAGCCGCTGGTGGGCGGTAAAGATCACCTCCGCTGTGGCGGCGGCCAGCGCGCGGCCGTCTTCGGATTGACCTGCCTGGACGATGACCGGATGCCCCTGCGCCGAGCGTGACACGTTGAGCGGTCCGCGCACCTTGAAGTGGTCGCCCTTGTGCAGCGCAGGATGCACCTTCGAGGTGTCGAAGAAGACGCCGCTGTCCTTGTCGCGGATGAAGACGTCGTCCTCGAAGCTGTCCCACAGCTTCTTGACGACCTCGACATGCTCCTGCGCGCGGGCATAGCGGAAGGCATGCGGATGCTGTTGATCGAGGTTGAAGTTATGGGCGGCCGCCTCGGTCGCCGTCGTCACGACATTCCAGCCAGCGCGCCCACCCGAGAGCAGGTCGAGCGAGGCGAACTTGCGCGCCGTGTTGTAGGGCTCTTCGTAGGTGGTGGAAGCCGTGGCGATGAAGCCGATGTTCTTCGTCAGCGGCGCGAGTGCTGCGAACAGCGTCACCGGCTCGAATCCTGCCACCTTGGCGTTGCCGCCCTCGATCCCGCCACCAAAGGCCACGGCCAGACCATCCGCCAGGAAATAGGCGTCGAAGAGGCCGCGTTCCGCGGTCAGGGCCAATTGCTTGTGAAAGTCGAAACTTGTCGCCCCATCAGCCGGACTGTCGGGATGGCGCCACGCCGCGATGTGCTGTCCGCCACCGGGCAGGAATGCGCCGAGTTTGATCTGTCTTGTCATGTCTGTCTCCTTGATCTTGGCAAGCCGCCACCATTGCCTGACGCGCATCCGCGGTCAGGGTGGCAGGCCTTGGGGTTGGGATCGGGGTGGGTTGGCGGCGCTCAGGCCGCCGAGCTTGCGGGTCTTTCGGTCTTCTGGTGGCGGGGAAGCAAGCCGATCAGCTGGCCGACTGCGGTCTGGAGACGCAAGGCGACATCGGGGGCGACACCGCCGCCTTCCAGATCGGCCGAGGCTGCGTAGACGCCGACGGGCACCACCGCCGCCTCGAAAAACGCGAACAACGGGCGAAGCTGATGTTCGACGACGAGAGCATGCCTGTGTCCGCCACCCGTCGCGGTGAGAAGCACGGGTTTTCCCCGCAATGCCTCGGGATCAATCAGGTCGAAGAGATGCTTGAACAACCCGGTATAGCTGCCCTTGTAGACCGGGCTGCCGACCACGAGCGCATCGGCGGCAATGAGGCTGTCGATCAGGTCGCGCGCGCCTGGTGCGAGATCAGCGATCCGCCTGGCCGTTCCCAGTGAGGCGCCAAGATCACCAAGGTCGAAGACGCGCCCGCCGCGACCCGCGCGAGATCCCGCCTGATCGACCGCCGTCTGGATCAGCTGCCGGGTCCGCGAAGGGGAACTGAAACTCCCCGCAAAGCCGATGATTTCGCCCATCTTGCCACCTTTCACGATTATCTCTGTCGTGATTTAGGTGTATCAAGTTCGAACCCGTTTCTCCATTCCAAAGACAGTGCCGAAAAGAGGGAATTCACCGCGCGTAATTCCGTTGATGGAGAAACTCAGACCCCCTTGACAGTGGAAAGCTGTCTTGAGCCGAAGACCTCGCGCGCGAGACGGAATGTCTGTTCGCGGATGTCGGGAATCGCCGTGATTTCCCACAGGGCCCCACGCGCTGCCGGGCCAATCGCGAAGAGCCGGGAGGATGGCCAGCCGGTCGCATCCTTCACCTGGGCGTCGTTGGTCGTGTCGAGTCCAAGTCTCAATGGATCGAGTCGGGCGGCCCTTCGATCAAGAAGATCGCGGACGACGGGCGCGGCGTGCTTGACCGGATCGCGGCGAATACCCCTGCAGTCGATCACATGGTCGACGTCGAATGCGCTTGACCGCGCATGACCACGCTGCGTCACGACAAGCCGGATACGGCCATCGTCGCGCCAGGTCGCGCTGTCGAAGCGCCCACGCAGGACGGACAACTGTCCTTGGCGCCGGGCTGTGTCGACCCGCTCCGACGAGATCGGAGGCATCCGGTGTCGGTGCACCTCCCAATAGGTTGCGGCGTGCCGCAGGAAACGTGCCCTTTCGTCGATGTCCCATGCCCGCCAGATGGCCGCGATATGTGGACGGATACCGTCAACCGCATCGCGCCAGGTTCCCCCTGCCTCCTCGGCAGCGCGCACCTTGCCGCGCAACCACAGCATAACGGCGCTGACCGAGGCCCCCAACGGAATATCCTCGCGGCCCAGATCGAGCGGCCGGGTCAGGGCATGTACCTGCGGCAGAAGTCCGCGACGGGAAATGCACAAGATGCCACCGCGATGACCCGCTGCCAGAAGGCTGGCGACATGATCGACCATGCTGAGGCCGGTGCCGATGATCGCGACAGTGGCGTCGGAATTTGCAGGTGCCGAAAAATCCCACGCGCCGCGCAGGGGCGGCTCGGGATCTGCGGACACGGCATGGCCAGTGGCAAGAATGGCCGCGTCGGCCAGAACCGACGTTCCATCGTCCAACCGGGCAACGATCCCGGTTTCCGTTTCACGAAGGCCCGTGCAGGAGCCTTGGACGCAGCGGAGCCGGGACGCGTCGCCTCCCTCACGCCACGGGCTCAGAAGGTCGCCCAGATACTGTCCGTAAGTTGCACGATCGACAAAGCACTGGTCGGTCACACGCCGACCGGTTCGCGACAGCCAGTCCCCGAAATGCCCCGGCCGGTCGGGCAACGCGCTCATCTGAGCGACCCGCGTGTTGAGAAGATGATCAGGATGCGTGGTGCCATAGGCGATGCCACAGCCTAGCATCGGGCCCCGTTCAATGATGGTCACGCGGGTTTCGGGATGCCCTTGGCCAAGCAGATGTGCCGCCATCAGCACGCCGCTCGCACCGCCGCCGACGATGATGACGTGGTGACAGTGGTCGCGTTGAGTGCTGGATCCGTCCATCACACCACCATGAGGAGGATGGCGTAGATCACACCCACTACGGCCAGGCCGCCTGCGAACAGTCTCGTGTCCACGGCATTTCGCTCGATAATCTCGCGCTGCTCGTCAGCATCCAGCGACGAAAGATAGGCGGCGAGGCCGGGATCATATCCGCAACAGGGAAACATGGTGGCCTCCTCAGGAAAGGATGATGATGGCAAGAAGAGAGACGTAGCAGACCGCGAAGACCGCCATCGGAGTGGCGCGCTTCACGGCACCTATGATCGTGTCGAGCGTCATGAGAACACCTGTGCATGAAGTTCAGGAACGAAGCGGGCGGATTTGGTCAGGGCAGGCATCCCGCACCCGAGCGGCCAGAGCAGATCCCGGAGCGCGCAACCTTCGGGCCAGGGGCCATACCCGGAGGCGACATTGATATGACCCGCCTCCCCCATATCGATGAAATCCGCACCCCAGTCCTCGCTCAGATTGCGCGCACGATCATGATCCATCCATGGATCGTTCGTGCTTGCGGCGACGATCGTCGGGACACCGAGATCCAGCTGTGGGATGCACCCGAAAGCCTGAGTACGTGGGCTGCGGGACGGCTCGGCCGGCGCCACCAAAAGCGCACCGGCCACCCGGACCTGCGGCCAGCTGGCCAACAGCCGGACAATCGCAATGGCCCCGAGCGAATGCCCGACAAGCACCGCCCCGGGATGGATCAGCGTCGCTGCCGCGATCTCGGTCAGCCACGCTTCGAGCGTGGGCTTGGACCAGGAGCGCTGCTCCACGATCAGGGCGGTCGGATCGGTGGCAGCCCACCAGTGTTGCCAATGCGGGGCGGGAGATCCGTCGAGGCCGGGGATGAGCAATGTCTTGATCATTGGACGCCTCCTTTCACCGATTACACTACCAACTTGATCGTGTATTGGAATTCCAAAGTCGCCGACCGATTTAGAAGCCTGTTCTCCGAAAAAGGGCGGCCCGATGGGGGCCGCCTTGCGATCTACACGCCTACGAGAGGTGTCAGCCCGGCTGTTTTGTCTTGCGCAGATAGGGAAGGACGCGCTCGAACCCAACAAAACGGGCTTCCGCATCCGCGTCCGACACGGCGGCCGTCACGATCACGTCTTCGCCCTGTTTCCAGTTCGCGGGCGTCGCCACCTGATGTCTGGCTGTCAGCTGGATTGAATCGAGCGCGCGTAGGATCTCGTCAAAGTTGCGTCCCGCACATCAGGCAGGCGCAAGGGAACGGCGCTTCCGTTGCTTCGATCACGGGGCCAAGGGTCATCTCAGCCGACCTTTCTGCCTTCGAGAATGGCCACCACCGCCAGCGCCATGATGGCGATCAGCGTCAGGGTGGAGGCGGCGGCAAAAGCACCCGTGGCGTTGAGGTCGTTGAACAGCAGTTCGACATGCAGGGGCAGTGTGTTTG
>WOYI010809617.1_pt1 | contig 37472 bp, 37 predicted proteins | sample 6423411 | NCBI WGS metagenome assembly WOYI01 (sample SAMN13441803, study PRJNA592873) | oil field metagenome | biome: oil field; feature: oil-well bore; material: oil-contaminated soil; isolation source: oil-contaminated soil from oil-well borehole | place: Germany: Wietze | collected 2016-10-18 ...
GATTCATGATTGCCGATGGTCGCGAGGGGGATACGGTAGCCAAGAAGAGTCCTAGGCTGACTGCACGTGTGCATTATAGTCTGTGGGAACCTGAAACAAACTACGGATACCTCGGGACCTATCTGGGTACGCAAAAGGTGCTGACCATCGGGGCTGCCTACGATAAGCAGGATAACGCAGCCTATGCCAATTACCCTTCACGCAGTGACATAAAGAACTACAAGGCATGGACCGTAGATGCCTTCATGGAGTACCCGTCGGAAACCGGGGTCTACACCCTGTCGGGCGCTACCTTTAATTACGATACCGGCGGTGCATATAACCAGTCTCCAGATCCTCTTCTACCGGTCAACAGTGACTTGAAGGGCTATTACATCAAGGGCGGGTACATGATTCCAGGACGAGTCGGGGCTGGACGACTTCAATTCTTTGGGCGCCATGAAAAATCTGATTATGGCGTAATAGTCGGAACTGCCTCCTATCACGATCAAAGGTGGAGCAGCTTGGGGGCAAACTACTATATCGACGGGCAAAAGCTGAAACTCACTGTCGAGTATGCCAAGATATCGTTCGACACCCCACATCCGACCGATCACACGCTACAGGATTACTCGCAAGCCACGATGGGGCTGCAGTTTATCTTCTGATCTTCTTGGTGGCGGACATGGTGATTCAGCCCCCGGATTTTGGTAAAGGCAAGTATCATCGGCTCGTTATGGGGCGTCTTTCTGGGTGCCCAGTTTCGGTGGGGCGACCGGGAAGGGCTGGCTGTTCAAGATATGCGCACACTGCAGGACTAGATATGCGCACACTGCAGGACTAGGGGCATGGTTTGCAGATGATTTGATCGTCGCTGATGTAAGTCCTGTCGGCGCTCTGGTCGAAGCGTAGAATGCACTTCGGCACGCTGGTTTAGAAGGCACTCGCGGGCTGAGTGGGGAGGGGGCAGCAACCGACTGTGCAATTTAGTGCGCTGTAATGGATCGAGGCATCATGTACTGGTTGATTGGTGTTTTTCTGTTTTTGGCATTCGCCTATCTTGTGGTGCGCTTATGGGCTGAGATTAGCGCGCTCAAGCGTCTGGAAGCGAATATCCGGAATGCGCGGGAGGGCTTGCTGGAGCCTGCTGCTATCGGTCGACTGGGCTGGACCTGCGCCGGACGAGCCATCAGCGAATACAACGCCACGATCTCAACGTTGCGCTGGATGTTCAAAAACGTCGAGGATTGTCAGAGCCGTTTCCACAACGAATATACCCGCAGCAGCACCATTCTTCAGAGCCTGCCAGGTGCCTTGCTAAGTCTGGACGAAGAGCTTCACGTAACCATCGCCAATCAACAGGCCGAGTCGCTTTTCGGAGCTGAAACAGAGAAGTTGATAGGTGCCAACCTGTTCGAATTGCTAAACCTGAACGAGCGCGACCGCGAATTGCTGCGCGATGCTTTTCTGTACAAATATCGCATCCGCAATCAAGATATCTCGCTCAACATACTCGGGAAGACGCGCTTTTTCTCGCTCAATCTCGGGTTCTACAATGACAAGGAGTACGACATGGGTGGCGTGCTCATCCTGCAGGACATCACCGAATATAGGGAGTTGATGGAAAGTCTGGCGATGAGCGAGAAACTGGTTGTGATGGGGCAACTGGCAGGCGGTGTCGCGCATGAGTTAAATACGCCTTTGGGTAACATTCTTGGTTATGCTCAGCTTGTCGAGCGGGGTGCCTCCGCCTTGCCCGCGCTTTCCGGCTACGCACGGGTGATATCGGAGGAGGCTCAGCGCTGTTCGCGCGTCATTCAGGATCTGCTGAGATATGCTCGCCACGAGCAATGCACCGACAATACATGCGACATCAACCAACTGACTGTCGAGCTGATTGACGCATTCCTGACCTGCCGCCTCAAGCGCTATCTGATCGAAGTGCAGATGAACCTGTCCCCGGGCAGATTGGTGGCTGAAGGAAGCGGTGGGCAACTCGAGATCGTATTGACCAACCTTCTGAACAATTCAATCCAGGCACTTGACAACGTTCCCGACCCTCGGATCGTGATTGAAAGCAGGTTCGAGGCTCCCTATGCGATACTCAGCGTCACCGATAACGGGCCAGGTGTGCCACCGGATATTCGCAATCGGGTGTTCGATCCGTTCTACACCACCAAGCCTGTCGGACAAGGCACTGGTTTGGGACTTTCCATCAGCAACGCCATTGTGGCCAAGCAAGGCGGGTTCATCGTATATGACGGCGATTACAGCGATGGGGCCCGCTTCGTCATCAAGTTACTGGCAGTCGATATGAATCGGGTAAGACAATGAGACAGGGAAAAGACATGATCGCCGGATATGGAGCCAAGCACGGCGACTACAGCCCCGTCATCTTGGTTACCGAAGATGACAAGAACATGCGCGAGCTGATCGTCACGGTGCTGGGTGAATCGGAAATGGACTTTGATGTTGCGGCTGCCGAAAATGCACATGAGGCGATGTCCTTTCTGGAGAAACATTGTGTGGCTGTGGTACTGACCGACCTGCGAATGCCGGGAGCCGATGGGCTGGATCTGCTGAAGTTCGTAAAAGCGCGTGATGCGTTGACACAAGTTGTGCTGGTCACAGGCTATGCGACTGTGGAATCTGCTGTTTCCGCACTCAAGGATGGGGCGTACGACTATGTCCAGAAGCCATTCGACACTGTAAAGCTGCGCTGTGTGGTTGAAAAGGCACTGGAGTTCTATCTGCTGTCGACCGAGAACGAGCGCCTGAGATTGCAGCACCGGGCTTACGAGGACGGCGGGGAGATGATCGGTCAGTCGCCGGCGAAGGAGCGAGTGGAAAAGCTCATTACTGCCGCTTCTGCGTACGATTCGAGTGTATTCGTGTTCGGAGAGAGCGGTACAGGAAAGGAACTGGTTGCGCGCCAGATACACTTGAGAAGCAAGCGACGGGAGAAACAGTTTGTTGCGATCAATTGCGCCGCGATCCCGGAGAACCTGATCGAGAGCGAACTGTTCGGATTTCGCAAAGGTGCATTTACCGGCGCAGAGCGAAGCAAACCGGGGCTTTTCGAAGTGGCAGAGGGCGGCACGATCTTTTTTGATGAAATCAATAATGCCTCGATGTCGCTCCAAGCCAAACTGCTGCGTGTCGCCCAGGATGGAAGCTACTATCCCATGGGGGCGACTGAGGAGATACATGTCGATGTACGCATCATCGCTGCCTGCAATCGACCCGTCGCCGAGCTGGTTGAAAAGGGGCAATTCCGTGAGGATCTGTTCTATCGGCTCTCGGTCATCGAGATCACAGTCCCCCCGCTGCGCGAGCGGCGTGAGGATATTGCGCTGCTGACCTATTATTTCCTGAACAAGCACACCCTCCGGCTCGACAAACACATTACCGGCGTCAGCACTGCGGTATTGGGTGCATTGATGCGCTACGAATGGCTTGGCAACATAAGGGAACTTGAAAACGTGATTCAGAGGATGATCATTCTGACCGAGTCAGAACAGATCGATATCGATGTGCTTCCGCCCCGCTTGCTGGAACAGAAGGAAGTGCGCGGGCGGACGATGGATTACCTGCCCCCTCAGAGTCTGGATGATGTTGAAGCCTATTTCATTCGCAAGACTTTGCGGGAGACACGGGGTGACCGCTCACTGGCTGCGGAGATCCTTGGTATCGATAAGTCCACCTTGTGGCGAAAGGTTAAGCGCTACAGTATCGAAGAGTCAGAGTTCGTCGAGAAGTAGACCACATAGATGAATTGCTATTTGCAAAGGCTTCACAGAAGATCGATTGCCATGGATTCAGCATGTTGGTCGGTCATGCGAGCCATTGGGGGTTCGATAGCATGCCCCGCGACGCAAAAGCGGATTCTCGCTTGCACTTCCTTGCTGAGCGCCCGCTACGGCTGATCGATCACCTATAAGCTTTCACCCCGCCACTCACCGAGTGACAGGTCTCTAGCACCAACTCAGGCAACAAATCCTTTCTTCTTCAGCGTCTCGATGATCTCGTTGATCACACCCGGATCGTCGATGGTGGACGGTACGTTGTATTCCTTGCCGTTGACGATGCCGTTCAGCGTCTTGCGCAAGGTCTTGCCGGAACGGGTCTTGGGCAGGCGTTTCAATATCACCGAGTCCTTGTAGCAGGCGATGGCGCCGATGTGTTCGCGGATGTTGGCGACGAGTTCTTTTTGCAGCACGGTTTCCTCGATGCTGACTCCGGATTTGAGCACCACCAGGCCCATCGGCACCTGGCCTTTGAGCTCATCGTCGCGTGCAATGACGGCGCATTCGGCCACCAAGGGATGACCTGCCACCACTTCCTCGATCTCGCCGGTGGACAGGCGGTGTCCTGCCACGTTGATCACGTCGTCCACGCGGCCCATCACGAACACATAGCCTTCGTCGTCGATGTAACCGCCGTCGCCGGTGGTGTAGTAGCCGGGCAGGAATTGCAAATAGCTGTCGCGGAATTTGAAGTCGTCACCCCACACGCGGTTCATGCAGGAGGGCGGCAGCGGCAGCCTGATGGCGATGTAGCCCTGCTCATTGCGCGCCAGTTGCTTGCCGTTCTCGTCGAGGATGCGCACGTCGAAGCCCGGTGTGGGCAGGGTGGAGGAACCGAGCTTCACCGGCTTGGGTTCCACGCCCCACAGGTTGGCGGTGATGCCCCAGCCGGTCTCGGTCTGCCACCAGTGGTCGACCACGGTCTTGCCGCTCTTTTCGGTGAGCCATTCCTGCGTGGGCGGGTCGAGGCGTTCGCCTGCCGAGAAGATCACTTGCAGGCTCGACAGGTCGTACGGTTTCATCAGCAGCGCATCGGGGTCTTCTTTCTTCACCGCACGGAACGCGGTGGGCGCGGTGAAGAACGACTTCACCTTGTACTCGGAGATGATGCGCCACAGCGCGCCGGCGTCCGGCGTCATGATCGGTTTTCCTTCGTAGACTATCGTGGTGCAGCCGTGCAGCAGCGGGCCATAGACGATGTAGGAGTGACCGACCACCCAGCCAACATCTGACGCGGCCCAGAACACATCGCCCGCTTCCACGTTGTAGATGGACTTCATGCTGTAGTTGAGCGCCACGGCATGGCCGCCGTTCTCGCGCACCACGCCTTTGGGTTTGCCGGTGGTGCCGGAGGTGTAGAGGATGTATAGCGGGTCGCTGCCTTTCACCGGCGTGCAGTCCACTGCTTTGGATTTTTCCAGCAGCGATGACCAATCGTGGTCGCGACCTTCGATCATGCTCGCAGTCGCTTGCGGACGTTGCAGCACCAGGCAGCTCTGCGGTTTGTGTTTAGCCAGTTCGAAGGCTTTGTCCACCAGCGGTTTGTACTCGATGACCTTCTTCACTTCGATGCCGCAGGAAGCGGTCATGATCACTTTGGGGGTGGCGTCGTCGATGCGCACCGCCAGCTCGGGCGGCGCGAAACCGCCGAACACCACCGAGTGGATCGCGCCCAGTCGCGCCACCGCCAGCATGGCGACCACGGCCTCCTGGATCATCGGCATGTAGATGATGACGCGGTCGCCCTTGACCACACCGAGGTCGGCCAGCATGCCCGCCGTGCGTGCGACTTGGTCGGTCAGCTCGGCATAAGTAATCTTCGTTTTCGTATTGGTGACGGGAGAGTCGTAGATGATCGCAGTCTGCTCGCCGCGGCCGTTCTTCACGTGATAGTCGAGCGCCATGTAGCAGGTGTTCATCTCGCCGTCGGCGAACCAGTGGCCGATGCCGTCAGCGTCGGTGCTCAATATCTGCTGCGGGAATTTGTACCACTCCAGCAACTTGGCCTGGTCGCCCCAGAAGCCCTCCGGATCATTCATCGAACGGTCGTACTCTGATTGGTAACTCATTTCGACTCCTCCCTGATAGTGCAGCCCATGCGGGCAAACAAAGTTATTCGGTTGAAACGAATCTAAAAACTGTCTCCCGGAACATGCACCCAGCCTTCCATCAGCACGCGCGCGCTGCGGCTCATGGTGACTTTCTCGACCTTCCACTCGCCGCCGTTGTTGCTGGCGGCCGCACCGACTCGTAATGTACCGGAGGGATGGCCGAACTTCACCACATCGCGTTCACCGCCGCCCGCGGCCAGATTCACCAGCGTGCCGGGGATCGCTGCGGCCGTGCCGATGGCGACCGCTGCCGTGCCCATCATGGCATGGTGCAGTTTGCCCATCGACAGGGCGCGCACCAGCAGATCGACTTCGGAAGCGCTGATCTTCTTGCCGCTTGATGCCACATGGTCGACGGGTGGCGCAACAAACGCGACCTTCGGGGTGTGCTGCCGGGTCGCGGCTTCTTCCGGGGTTTTGATCAAACCCATGCGCAATGCACCAGCCACGCGGATCTTTTCGAAACGCGCCAGCGCTGCAGGGTCGGTGTTGATGGCTTCGCGCAGTTCGGTACCGGTGTAGCCGATATCCTTTGCATTCACGAATACGGTCGGGATACCGGCGGTGATCATGGTGGCCGGGAAACTGCCGACACCGGGGACATCGAGCTGGTCGACCAGATTGCCGGTCGGGAACAGGCTGCCGCCTTCTTCACTGTCATCGGAGGGGTCCATGAACTCCAGCACGATCTCCGCTGCAGGGAAGGTCACGCCGTCCAGTTCGAAATCACCTGTCTCCTGCACCTGACCGTTGCTGACCGGCACATGCGCGATGATGGTCTTGCTGATGTTGGCCTGCCAGATGCGTACGGTGCAGACGCCCTCTTTAAGACGCGCGGCATCGATATATCCGGCATGGATCGCGAAAGCGCCTGCGCCTGTGGAGAGGTTGCCGCAGTTGCCGCTCCAGTCGACGAAGTCCTTGTCGATGGAGACCTGGCCGTAGAGGTAATCCACATCATGGTCGGGGCGAGTGCTCTTGGCCAGGATCACGCACTTGCTGGTACTGGAGGTCGCGCCCCCCATGCCGTCGATCTGTGCGGCGTAGGGGTCTGGGCTGCCGATCACGCGCTGGAACAATTTGTCGCGCGCCTTGCCGGGGACCTGCGCGGCTTGCGGCAAGTCTTCCAGGCGGAAGAACACCCCCTTGGAAGTGCCGCCGCGCATATACGTGGCGGGGATCCTGATCTGCTGTGCTTGGGCCATCATGCCGCTCCTTCGAGGAAGTCCTGCGCAAAGCGTTGCAGTACACCGCCCGCCTTGTAGACACGCACTTCGGCAGCGGTATCCAGACGGCAGGTGACCGGGATGCGCACCGAAGCACCATTCCTGCGGTGCATGATCACGGTCAGTTTTGCGCGCGGCGTGATGTCGCCTTCCACATCATAGGTCTCGCTACCGTCGATGGCGTAAGTCTTGCGCGTATCGCCCGCCTTGAACTCCAGCGGCAGCACGCCCATGCCGACCAAATTGGTGCGGTGGATGCGCTCGAAACCTTCCGCAACGATGACTTCCACACCGGCCAGACGCACGCCTTTGGCTGCCCAGTCGCGCGAAGAGCCCTGACCGTAGTCGGCGCCCGCGATGATGATCAGGTTCTGCTTGCGCTCCATGTAAGTCTCGATGGCTTCCCACATGCGCATCACCTTGCCGTCCGGTTCGACGCGGGCGAGGGAGCCTTTCTTTACCTCACCATCGAGCACGGCCATCTCGTTGACCAATTGCGGATTGGCAAACGTGGCGCGTTGCGCGGTGAGGTGGTCGCCGCGGTGCGTCGCATAGGAGTTGAAGTCCTCTTCCGGCAGGCCCATCTTCGCCAGATATTCACCGGCAGCAGAGTCGAGCAGGATCGCGTTCGAAGGCGACAAGTGGTCGGTGGTGATGTTGTCCGGCAATACGGCAAGCGGACGCATTCCCTTCATCGTGCGAACACCTGCCAGTGCGCCTTCCCAATACGGCGGACGACGGATGTAGGTGGACTTTGGCCGCCAGTCGTACAACGGGCACTTCGCCGCTTCGATCACGCCCAGATCGAACATCGGGTTGTAGACCTGCTTGAACTGTTCCGGCTTCACGCTGGACGCAACGATCGCGTCGATCTCTTCGTCGGCAGGCCAGATGTCTTTCAGCGTGACTGGCTTGCCGGACTTGTCCGTGCCCAGTGCATCTTGTTCGATATCGAAGCGCACCGTACCCGCGATGGCGTAAGCGACCACCAGCGGCGGGGAAGCCAGGAAGGCCTGCTTCGCATACGGGTGGATACGACCGTCGAAGTTGCGGTTGCCGGACAGTACGGCGGTGGCGCACAGGTCGCGGTCTATGATCTCCTGCTGGATCTTGGGATCGAGTGCGCCGGACATGCCGTTACACGTGGTGCAGGCGAAGCCGACGATGCCGAAGCCCAGTTTCTCCAGTTCCGTCAGCAGGCCCGCTTCTTTCAGGTAAAGCTCGGCGACTTTGGAGCCGGGCGCAAAAGAAGTCTTGACCCAGGGCTTGCGCAGCAGACCCAGCGCGTTGGCTTTCTTCGCCAGCAGAGCCGCTGCCACCACGTTGCGCGGGTTGGAGGTGTTGGTGCAGGAAGTGATGGCCGCGATGATGACCGCGCCATCCGGCATCAGGCCTTGCGCTTCTTCGGCCTTGCCCGCAGCCAGCTTGGTTTCGTCGGCGATGCCGCGCTCATGCAGGGCGGACGTCGGCAGACGACGGTGAGGGTTGGACGGGCCGGCCATATTGCGCACCACGCTGGACAGATCGAAGTTCAGCACGCGCTCGTATTCGGCGGCAACCATCTGGTCCGCCCACAGGCCGGTGGTCTTGGCATAGTTCTCCACGAGGGCGACCTGCTCGGGCTCGCGGCCGGTCAGCTTCAGGTAGGTGATGGTCTGCGCGTCGATGTAGAACATCGCCGCCGTCGCTCCGTATTCCGGGCACATGTTGGAGATGGTCGCTCGGTCGCCGATGCTGAGGCTGTCCGCACCCGCGCCGAAGAATTCGACCCAGGCGCCAACCACTTTTTCCATGCGCAAAAACTCGGTCAGCGCCAGCACGATGTCGGTGGCGGTGATGCCGGGCTGCCGCTTGCCGACCAGCTTGACGCCGACGATGTCCGGCAGGCGCATCATGGAAGGCAAGCCCAGCATGACGGTCTCCGCTTCCAGACCGCCAACACCAATCGCGATCACGCCGAGGGCATCGACATGCGGCGTGTGCGAGTCGGTGCCCACGCAGGTATCGGGGAAGGCAACGCCGTCGCGCGCCTGGATCACCGGCGACATCTTCTCCAGATTGATCTGGTGCATGATGCCGTTGCCGGCCGGGATCACGTCAACATTCTTGAACGCGGTCTTGGTCCACTCGATGAAATGGAAACGGTCCTCGTTGCGACGGTCTTCGATCTCGCGGTTCTTGCGGAATGCATCCTTGTCGAAGCCGGCCGCTTCCACGGCTAGCGAGTGATCGACGATTAACTGCGTCGGCACCACCGGGTTGATCAAGGCCGGGTCACCGCCCCGGTCGGTGATCGCGTCACGCAGACCGGCGAGGTCCACCAGGGCGGTCTGGCCGAGGATGTCGTGGCACACCACACGTGCGGGATACCAGGGGAAATCGAGATCGTTCTTGCGCTCGATGAGTTGTTTCAGCGCATCGGTCAACGCTTCCGGTTCGCAGCGGCGCACCAGTTGTTCTGCCAGCACTTTGGAAGTGTAGGGCAGCTTGGCATAAGCGCCGGACTGGATGGCTTCGACTGCCGCTCGGGTGTCGAAGAAGTCCAGCTTGGTTCCGGCCAAGTGCTTGCGGTATGCGGTATTCATGATGTCTTTCTGGCTAAAGTCAAAAGCTATTTGCCACAGAGAACACAGAGCACACAGAGATGGAAGGTTAAGGCCTTCAACGCGCCGCTCTGATTGTTTATGCTGTTTTCTCTGTGACCTCTGTGTTCTCTGTGGCTAAATTGTTTTCAGGTTTTAACGCTTCTCGATCGGCACCCAAGTCAGATTCTCCGGCCCGACGTAGTTCGCACTGGGGCGGATGATCTTGCCGTCGGCGCGTTGTTCCATCACATGCGCGCCCCAGCCGGTGACGCGGGCGATCACGAACAGCGGCGTGAACATCTCGGTCGGTACGCCCATTTGGTTGTAGGACACGGCCGAGAACCAATCCAAATTCGGGAACATCTTCTTCAGGTCCCACATCACGCTCTCCAGCCGGTCTGCGATGTCGAACATCAGCGTGTTGCCGTTTTCCTCCGACAACTGCTTTGCCACATGCTTGATCACTTCGTTGCGCGGGTCGGAGATGGTGTACACCGGATGGCCGAAGCCGATGACGATCTCCTTGCGACCCACGCGTTCGCGGATGTCGGCCTCTGCTTCGTCCGCACTCTGGTAACGGCTCTGGATGCGGAACGCTTCCTCGTTCGCACCGCCGTGCTTCTGGCCTCTGAGCGCACCGATCGCGCCGGTGATGCAGGAATAGATGTCGGAATTGGTGCCCGCGATCACGCGTGCGGTGAAGGTGGAAGCATTGAACTCATGCTCGGCGTAGAGGATGAGCGAGGTGTGCATCGCGCGCACCCACGAAGCCTTGGCCGGTTTGCCGTGCAGCAGATGCAGGAAGTGCCCGCCGATGGAATCGTCGTCGGTCTCGACCTCGATGCGTTTGCCGTGGTGGCTGAAGTGATACCAGTACACCAGCATGGAACCGAAGCTGGCCATCAGGCGGTCGAGGATCTGCTTGGTCTGTTGCGGATCGTGCGACGGGGATTCCTGTTCCAGCGTGCCCAGCACCGAGCACCCGGTGCGCATCACATCCATCGGATGCGCACCGGGGGGGAGTGCTTCGAGTGTCTGTTTGACGGCCTGAGGCAGGCCGCGCAGTGTGCGCAGTCTTGCCTTGTATGCCGCGAGTTCGGTGGCGGTCGGCAGCGTGCCGTGGATCAGCAGGTGGGCGATCTCCTCGAACTCGGCCTGCTCGGCGAAATCGAGGATGTCGTAACCGCGATAGTGCAGATCGTTGCCGGTGCGGCCCACGGTGCACACCGCAGTGTTGCCCGCGACAGTGCCGGAGAGGGCGACGGATTTTTTCGGTTTGGGTAAGGTGGTCTCTTCGGTCATCGCTTGCTCCCTTGCTGGATAATCAATCTGCGCCCCTCTCGGCGAACAGGCGGTCGAGCTGCTGCTCGTAAGCGTGGTAGCCGAGATAGTCATAAAGGTCCATGCGTGTCTGCATGGTCGGTACCACGCGTTGTTGTGTGCCGTCGCCGAGGATGTGCTGGTACACGTTCAGCGCGGCCTGGCTCATGGCGCGGAAGGCGGACAGCGGATACAGCACTAGTCCGATGCCCACGCCCGCCAGCTGCTCGGTGGTGAACAACGGTGTCGCGCCGAACTCGGTGATATTGGCCAGCACCGGCACCTTAACGGTCTTGGTGAATTCGGCGTATTGCTCCAAGGTGGTCATCGCTTCGGGGAAGATCATGTCGGCACCGGCTTCGGCGCAGGCTTGTGCTCGGTCGATGGCGGAACTCATGCCTTCCACGGCCAGCGCATCGGTACGCGCCATGATGACGAAGCTGTCGTCGGTGCGCGCATCCACTGCCGCCTTCACGCGATCCACCATCTCTTGTTGGCTGACGATGGCTTTGTTCGGGCGGTGGCCGCAGCGCTTCTGCATCACCTGGTCCTCGATGTGGAAACCGGCTGCACCGGCCTGCGCCACTTCGCGTGTGGCACGCGCGATGTTGAAAGCGCCGCCCCAGCCGGTGTCGATATCCACCAGCAGCGGCAGGTCGCTGGCGGCGGTGATGCGGCGCGCGTCCTCGCACACGTCGTGCAGGGTGGTGATGCCGAGGTCGGGGATGCCGAGCGAAGAAGCCGCCACGCCGCCGCCGGAAAGGTATAGCGCCTTGTGCCCGCTTTTCTGCGCGAGGATGGCGCAATAGGCGGTGACCGTGCCGACCACTTGCAGGGGATGATTGTCTGCGACGGCTTGGCGCAGTTTTTGGCCGGGGGTAAGAATCGTCTGCTTCATTATTTTTTCTCCACTAAATTCAAAATCCCGTCATTCCCGCGCAGGCGGGAATGACGGCTAATTGAGGTCATGCGACTTGCTCCTCTTTATCGATCATTTCGCTGATGCTGCGCCAGGCGCCCTGAATGTGGCGGCGCATCAAAAGTTCGGCCAGTTCGCCATCGCGGTTCGCCAGCGCTTCCACGATCTGGCGGTGCTGGTTCAGTGCGGGCTTGGTGCGTTGGGCGTTGCGGCTAGTGCGGTAGCGGCACATGCGCAGTAGCTGGTATTGCTCGCTGCCCAGCATGTCCATCAGCATCTGGTTGCGGCTGCCGCGCGCGATCTGGTAGTGAAAATCGAGGTCGCCTTCGCTCTGTGCGTAGACCTTGCCGCCTTGTTTGGCGATCTGCGTTTCGTGGCTGTCGAGCAGGGTGCCCAACTGGGCGATCTCATCGCTGCTCATCTGCGCGGCGGCGATGCGGCAGGCCATGCCTTCCAGTGCTTCGCGCACGGTGTACAGGTCGGAGAGTGTCTTGCGGTCCAGCACCACTACGCGCGCACCGGCGTTCGGGGTACGTTTCACCAGCCGCATGCCTTCCAGATGGCGCAATGCTTCGCGCAACGGGCCGCGTCCCATGCCGAAGCGCTCGGCCAGTTCGGCCTCGTTCAGTTTCTGTCCTTGCGCCAGTTCGCCGGTCACGATGCTCTGCGCCAGTTTGTGGGTGGCCAGATCGGACAAGGTGCCTGATGGCGGGTGGGGGATCAACACTGGAAAACTCCGATTGTCGACAAAGTGGCCGAATGCTAGCACCAAAACATTGGCAAATAGCAAGAAAGTTTAGTTTATGTCGACAAAGATGGTTTTACTGTTTGGGCCGGATGCGGATAAATGGTTGAAAGATAGGGGCGAAAACAAAACGGCCCGCATGAGGCGGGCCGTTGCAGGAAAGATTGTCGACTATCGCCGCCGGTAGGTGACGAAGTGGTATTGCAGTGCCTGCGGTTCGCTCTGGCTGCGCACCTCGCGGGCGACTTCCTGCCATGCGTTCTGATCGAACGCGGGGAAGTGCGCATCGCCGTCCACGTCCTGCCGGATCTCGGTGATGTACAAGGTGTCCGCCAGCGGCAATGCCTGTGCGTAGATATCCGCGCCGCCGACGATGAATATCTCCTCATCATCTTTGCTGGCGGTGATGGCTTCCTGCAGCGAGTGCGCGACGAGACATCCTTCCACTTTCAGCGCGGCATTGCGCGTGACGATCACCGTGGTGCGCCCCGGCAACGGTTTGCCGATGGAATCGAAAGTCTTGCGCCCCATGATCATGTGATGCCCCATGGTCAGCGCCTTGAAGTGCTTGAGGTCTTCCGGGCAGCGCCAGGGCAGGGTGTTGTTCGCGCCGATGGTGCGGTTCTGCGCCATGGCGACGATCAGGGAAAGGCGGGATTCTGGATTCTGGATTCTGGATTCTGGTGGGGGCGCCGATGGACTCATGGTTATTCTTCTTTTGTTGATAGAGAGCGGATCAGTCCGTTCAGCATCTTGCCGATTGCATTGGTTTTGGAAATCAAATCCGAAAGGCTATCTGAGCCAATAAGTTCTAGCCTGGCTGAAATTTGCAGTTGGGTTTCCACTTCCATCAGCGAGCCGTGAGCAATAGAAAGATGATTCAGATATGCACCAGTTGATTTACGCCCATGCCCCTCTGCAATGTTTGATGGAATGGAAACAGCAGCACGTCGAATTTGGGAGGTGAGTCCGAATCGCTCGTCAGTTGGAAAAGTGCCGGTCACTTTGTAGATATTAGTGACCAGCTCCATCGCCTTCTGCCAAACAACCAACTCATAATATTTCATCGCGCCCCCCTGAATCCAGAATCCTTGATCCTGAATCCTAGACAGCCACCGGCGCCTTGATGGCCGGATGCGGGTCGTAGCCTTCCAGTGTGAAGTCCTCGAACGTGAAACCGAAGATGTCTTTAACGTCGGGATTGATCTTCATCGTCGGCAACGCGCGCGGTTCGCGCGACAGTTGCAGCGCGGTCTGTTCCATATGGTTGGAATAGAGGTGCGCATCGCCGAAGGTGTGCACGAAGTCGCCGTACTCCAGCCCGCACACCTGCGCCATCATCATGGTCAGCAGTGCATAGCTCGCGATGTTGAACGGCACGCCGAGGAAGATGTCGGCGCTGCGCTGGTAGAGCTGGCAGGAGAGCTTGCCGTCGGCCACATAGAACTGGAAGAAGGCGTGGCAGGGTGCCAGCGCCATCTTGTCCAACTCACCCACGTTCCAGGCCGAGACGATGATGCGGCGCGAATCAGGATTGGTCTTGAGCTGCTCGACCGCGATCTTGATCTGGTCGATCACGCGGCCATCGACAGTCTCCCACGAGCGCCACTGCTTGCCGTACACCGGGCCGAGGTTGCCTTTCTCATCCGCCCATTCGTCCCAGATCGAAACACCGTTGTCCTTGAGATATTTGGTGTTGGTGCTGCCCTGCAGGAACCACAGCAATTCATGCACGATGGACTTCAGGTGGCACTTCTTGGTGGTGACCAGCGGAAAGCCCTGCGAGAGGTCGAAGCGCATCTGGTAACCGAACACACTGGTGGTGCCGGTGCCGGTGCGGTCGGATTTGGTAGTGCCGTGGTCCAGCACGTGTTGCATCAAGTCGAGGTATTGGCGCATGGGGTAGCTCTTGTCATCACTGCATGGAGTACAAATCGGAGCGCGAATCCTAGCATAACTGTCCCTTGCTTTCGTTTCGGTATATTTCGTCGCAAGGGCGGTAATGATGCGCATGGTCGCCAACCTCTCAAAGCCAAACTGCTCGTTTTCCGCAAATGTTTCGAGTGCCTTTGCAGGTATATCACTGCGCAATCTAGAACTCTGGTACTTCTCGGTTACGAACGGCTGTATGAAACGGCAAGGTGCGAACCATTGATGCAGGGCGCATCTTAACCAAGAAAGGAAATGCCGTGAGCAAGCAAGCCAACACCACAGTTGCCGCAAAAACCACCTACGAAGGCACTGTCATCACGCGAGCAATTGCTCGTGCTGGGAATAATCCCCATCTCAAGGGGCACGTTCACGAAATCCTGACCAAGGATGCCATGAACCTCAAGGATGTCTTTAGGGGGCAACATACCGAACTGACTAAAAGCACAACAGCCAAGGTGGTTGATTTGGTCACCACCAAGGGCGGGAAAGTCGTCGGACGCATTCAGGTGAAAGACACGCTCTCTCCAAGCGGAATCAACAAGCTTGTTCGCCAAGTTGCTGATGGGAAGTACCGAACCACAAAACTGGTTGGCACCGAAGAGACCACCAAGCTGGTGAACGCGGCCTTCAAGAAGGCAGGATTAAGCAAGCGGATGGTCAGTTCCGGCACATCGTCCAACACGACTACGACCCTTGCGCAACGTGCGGGAGCAAGTGGCTCTGGCACGCTGGGATGTGCCGTCGGACAGGCTGCCAAATCTGGCGGGGCTGTTGGTGCCGCAGTAGGGGCTGGTATTGAAGTGGTCGGCGGTATTGTTGATCTGACGAATGGCAAGCGTGACGCTGGAGAGGTTGCAGTTGCGGTAGCAAAAGCCGGAGCCAAGGGATACGCCACAGGGGCGTCGGCAGGCGCAGCAGCAACAGTCGGAGGCGCGCTGGCAGCAGAAGGATTGGTCGTAATTGGAGCCGGAGCAACGTTCACAACGGTTGCCACATTTGCTGCGCCAGTAGTGGCTGCCGTGGCAGTCGGCTATGTGGTTTCGGAAGTATGGGGTTGGCTGTTCGACTAATGGCTTTATCGATGCTTCCGCAGATGTAAACGTAGTGTCGGGTAGTTCTCGGTTACTAAATTCATCCCAGCCAGTCACAATTCACTCATCGACACATCGGATGTCGCAACCAAAGGAGAAGCAGATGAACACGAAAGACAACAACACGAAAACCGTCGCAAGTACAATCGGCGGCGTAACGGCAGCAAGTGGTTTGGCTGCAATCGGCACCGGCGAGGCAAGCATTGTCGCAGCACCTGCTGCAGTACCGTTGGTCGTTGTATTTGGGGCCGGGTACATTGCGGGGTGTGCGGTATCGAAAGCGTGGGATTGGTTGGTAGATTAGATTCCCCCCCCATCCTGTATTCGGCTATAACCGAGAAACCATAGTTTTTACTTATCGGCGCATTAAGTGCCACAAATGGGAGATTAAAATGGACGCAACAAAGAACGCGCAATTGAAAGAAATTTTGGAGTCGGCGTTTAAGCATGCAGCCAGTCAAAATATTTCTTCCCCTATCAATTTGGCAACGCTTGGCGGCATTATAAAATTCTTGAATAGTGACTTTTCTTTCCGTGATTACGGGCATGAGAAGCTTCGTCCATTATTGGAAGAAATGTCCGATGTTGTCGAACTAGAAAGAGATGACACCTATGCCATGCCAGTGTACTTCGCGAGCCTAAATAAACACCCCTCTGCTCCAATACCAAAGAGCGCCAGTCAAAATCTGACAACAACACGCAGTAATGAAATGTCGCTCCCTCGAAACTTTATTAATGAGGTCAGGGCACCCGCTTCCAAGTGGAAGGAGCTTGTCTCGGATAAAGCATTATTGGAGGAAAACTGGGGCGACCCAGATGATTTGCCGCTGCTTCGTAATTACATTAACTATACCTATGTCCGGCTATTCAACGAAAAGAAGGTGCTAGTTAAACAATCTGAAGGTATGCCTGTCATTGCCTTTAATACCGGACTTGTTGACCGGCGCTTTGAACCCATATATGCGCTTCTTCAAAAGAACGCTAAAACTGGCGACCCTCTTGTTTGGTTTTTGTCCGGTTTTTGTTGCGCTGGCGAAGACTTTCTAGGTAAACAACTTGTAGATTTATTCAATCCACTCCCGGAGGCAGCCTACTACCTAGAGAAACAGTCAGACGCAATTTATGACATCAGCGCTGGTGAACCTTATATTGACTGGGAACATGTCATTAAAGAAAACGCAGATCGCATCCCGGCAGAATTACTTTCACGAACAACTAGGGGGTTTGAGACTAAGAACTGCGAAAACATGAATAAGGGCGAACGCGAAAAGTACAAACAAAGTTTTGCCGCATATATACGCCAAGATGATTTCGCCTATCGCTCCTTAATTGATGCTTTTAAGAGAGCTGTTGAGCTTGCAATCAAGAAAGTACGGTGGAATTACAAAACTGCTGTCCCCATCTACTTTCCATCTGAAAATACCGTTAGCCTCTTGCTCCCTTTAAGCTTGCTCTCGGATGGTCGCGTTGACTTGGCTATGGTTGTCGAGAAGCAGCAATCTGGAAACTATCAAGGACACACGATATACACGCTCGACATGGCATACAGCAATGCTCGGCTTATCGCTCGACCTGAAAGTGCGTGGTTAAAAGAGCTGTAATCTGTAATCGAAATAAATATTCAAATATGACTACCGCTAATAATTTAGGGAAACTATTCGATCTGCTTCCATTGCACGCCGAAGAAGGTCGTCTGCGAAATTCGGTGTCGGAAGATGTCATCATCTCGCAACTCGGCAGTTCTGATTCGGCAACTATCGTGGCGCTTTTTCGGCGCATATTTGAAAGCTTTTCTCTGCTCGACAAGCATGAGTTGGGCGGGGGTAATTGGGCATTCGTTTCCTTTCCCGCATCATTGATGGCGCGTTCGTTGGTGGCGGCATGGGCAGTGCCGGGTCAACGATTAGTTGATGAAGGTTATTGGGAAGATGCGGCATTTTCAGAAGATCAGCGCATATTGCTGCATCAACTGGAAGCAGGCAGAAATCGCCATCACCCTACAAGCAATGCAATGCCGATCCGCTTTGTACATGTTGCATGGGCACTCATCAGGTTCGGAAATGTTTTTTTGCTGCACCAGCGGGAAGACAAACTGCGACCAGATGCCAAGCAGTATGTGCTACCCGGTGGGCGCTTACGGCCATCGGATTGTCGAGAAAACCAGCCATCTACCGAGATACTCAAAGACTTGTCGTCCGAAAACTCCTGCGTTGCTTCTGCGTCTCTGCCAAATACGCTGATTCGCGAGATTGAAGAAGAGCTTGGCCTGCAAGACGGAATTCATTACACATTTGAACCGTGGCGTTCGATCAAGCCCTATTGTGCGGTCGAGGGCGGGGGCAATAAGCACGCTCTGTCACGCTACGAAATCACCTTGTACGCCGTTAAATTAACTTCACTGGGTGAAACATGCTTGCTGAATCAAATTGTTGCAGATTCTAAACAGTTGCCATTTTTCACTCTTGATGATCTTGTCCAAGGCAAACGACCTGATGGGGCTACTGCCTTTATTGATGCGCTGTATCAGGATATGGAAGGGGAATTCGCAGAGCTATTCGATTCGATTCCGGACTCGTCAGGTACGCCTTACACTTTTGATAAAGCCGAATTGGCAGTTGATTTGCCATCTTGCAGAGATATGCCATTTTTGCGGGGAAAAACAGGGAAGGAGCGCGAAGTTCTGGTCACCCTTGATGATTTTGAATGGGAACTCATTTTATTTCTTGGTTGGTGTGCACGGGGTTTTTCGCTGCGCAATGTTAGCGAAGACGTTCTGGTGTTGGGCGGCGGCTGGGTCAAGTTGCTCAATGTGGATGAGGTCAAAGCAGCCAAGGAAACAGCGCGCAAACTAGAGAAGATGGATTTGCCGATAGTGCAATTTTCTGGGGACGCATTGAGGCTGGCAATCAAGCCAGAATACACCTATTTTTCTGATCAATTGTTTTCCTACACATATGAGTCTTCAAACAACGAGGGAGGACAGATTGATTTGTATCTCAAAGAGAAAATAACCCGTTTCGCTGTTCTGTCTGCTCAACAGCACCGTTTAAACGTGCCAAGAAATATTGCGATCGTGATTGAAACGATACATGCAGGCATAGACACATCACAGGTTGCAGTTATAAGAAATGCAGAAAAAAGCATACAGAAGCAGAATCTTGATACGGTAACAAAAGAAGTTTCTCGGATGGGGCTTCGGCGTTTAATAAAAATGCCTAATAACGGAGGGATGTCTATTGTTGCGTTGAATCGATAGAAGCTGGTCTTTGTATTTTGTCTTCCATCCTGTTGTGTCATAGATTCGTATAATCGCGCACTCCATCATTTCTCTAGGTCAAAAATGACACTCGCCAAACTGACTTTTTCGAACACCCTTTCCGTTTCCCATCAACTGATCGTTCTTCCTAAGTACAAGGCCCTGCCAAAAGACGCGCCGCACGGCGATCTGCTCGCCGCGGTGCTTAAGCGCCGCGACATGAAGGCGGACGAGCTGGTGAAATCGCCGGTGGCGGCGAACGCGGCGGACGGGACGCTGGTGGCGTGGGCGATGCTGGATGATGCCAAGGATACGTTCGCGCAGCAGGTGCTGGTGCGCAAGGCTTTGCAGTTGTTGCTGGACGAGCAGCCGAAGCAGATCGCTATCGCCGTGTCCGGCGCAACGGCGCAACGCGCGGCCGAGCTGGCAGTGTACGGCGCATGGGTGAACAGTGCGTTGCTGCCGATGCGCAAGAAGAAGGACGAGCGCAAGCCGCTGCAGAAGATCACGCTGGTCGGCGAGGTGGACAGGAAGGTGTTCGATGCACTGCGTGCACAGTCCGAAGGAAACCTGCTGAGCCGCGAACTGACCGTGACGGCGCCAAACGAATTGACGCCGGAACTGTATCGTCAGCGCATCAAGCAGTTGGCGCAGGACAAGGGCTGGAAGCACGAAGAGTTCGACATGAAGAAGCTGCGCAAGCTGGGCGCGGGCGCGTTCGTCGCGGTGGCGCAGGGCAGCGATCCCGAGGACGCGGCCATCGTGCATCTGTCGTACAAGCACCCGAAGGCGAAACGCACCGTCGCGCTGGTCGGCAAGGGCATCTGCTTCGACACTGGCGGCCACAACCTGAAGCCGTCGCGCTACATGCACAACATGCACGAGGACATGAACGGTTCGGCGGTGTCGCTCGGCATCCTGCTGGCGGCAAGCGAACAGAAACTGCCGGTGAACATCGACTGCTGGCTGGCCATCGCGCAGAACCACATCAGCCCCAAGGCCTACAAACAGAACGATATCGTCAAGGCGCTGAACGGTACGCACATCGAGATCATCCACACCGACGCCGAGGGCCGCATGGTGCTGGCCGACACGCTGACGCTCGCCTCGCGCGCCAAACCGGACTTGATGATCGACTTTGCCACGCTCACCGGCAGCATGGCAACCGCGCTGGGCGCGCGCTATTCCGGCGTGTTCGCCAGCAGCGACGAACTGGCGCAGCGCGCAGTGAACACCGGCAAGCAGACCGGCGAGCGCCTGTGCGCGTTCCCGCAGGACGAGGACTACGAGGCCGAACTCGATTCCAAGGTGGCCGACATCAAACAGTGCACGCTGACCGGCGACGCGGATCACATCCTCGCCACGCGCTTCCTCAAGCGTTTCGTGGAGCACGACACGCCGTGGCTGCATGTGGACTTGTCTTCCAGTCGCTGCGAAGGCGGCTTGGGTATCGTTGCTGGTGAAGTGAACGGCTTCGGTGTGGCGTGGGGGCTTTCTATGCTGAGAGGCGCGATCTGATGCCTTATTGGCTGCTCTGTCTGGCGTTGCTGCTGACTGGTTGCGGCGAAACGGAGAAGTTTCCCGCCTTGCCGCCCGGCAGCGTGGTGCTAGCCTTGGGCGACAGCCTCACCGCTGGCGCGGGCGTGACGCCGGAACAGGCTTGGCCGAAGCTGTTGGCGGAAAAGACGGGCTGGCAGGTGATCAACGGCGGCGTGAGCGGCAACACCAGTGGCGATGCGCTGGCGCGTTTGCCCGATCTGCTGGATGAGCACAGACCGGTGCTGGTGATATTGACGCTGGGCGGCAACGACATGCTGCGTAACCTGCAGGTACAGGAGATCGAGTCGAATCTCGCAAAGATGATCGTGCAATGCAAAGCGGCGGGCGCGCAGGTCGTGATGCTGGCGACGCCGGAACCCAGCCTGGCGGGTGCCGTGTTGCGCAATCTCTCGGCACCGGAATTCTATGGCCGGGTGGCGGGTTCCCATCAGGTGCCGCTGGTCGAGGATGCCATCGCCGATGTGCTTTCCGATCCCCTGCTCAAGGGTGACCAGGTTCATCCGAATGCGGCAGGCCATGCACGGCTGGTCGCGAACATTTTTGAGGCTTTGCGGGATATCGGCTACGCGAATTGAGCGGATCAAGTTAATAGATTGCGGAAGCGGATATTGCCCTGCTAGTATGCCTGCGCGGCAACTTTGCTGTAACCGTATCCATATAGTTACAGCCTTTATTCAACCTGTTCAGGAGGATTCAAGATGACGATGCAAAATTCCCGTTTCATGCGCTGGACCAGCCGCGTGATGATTGTGCTCATGACGTGCATGGCGATGCCGCTGACCGCTTCTGCCGCGATGGTGGAAACCGATGTCATCGTCGATCACGCGCTGGCAGAACAGGGGCGAGCAAAGATCATGGCGCTGGTCAATCGCGACGATGTGCGCGCCCAGTTGGAGATGCGCGGTGTCACGACCGAGCAGGCGCAGACTCGCGTCGCCGCACTGACCGACGACGAGGCGATGCAGATCTCGGGCAAGCTGGACCAATTGCCGGCCGGTGGCGACATCCTTGGTACGGCTGTATTCATCTTTATCGTACTGTTGGTGACCGACATTTTGGGTTACACCAAAGTCTTCCCCTTCACGCGTTCCGTGCGCTGATTTAGATTGTCCAAAACCAATGCCAGCCTGATGGCTGGCATATTCCTTCTCCTTCTCGGGGGATGCAAGACGCTCCCGCCTCCGGCTGCATTGTCGAAAGACACCGCAGCCTCATTGCCGCGGCAGGTCGAGCTATTCGATGTGCCGTTCTTCGCGCAGGAGGATTTCCAGTGCGGGCCAGCCGCGCTGGCGATGGTCATGAAGTATGCGGGCGTCGAGGTGGATACGGAGGTGCTCAAGCCGGAAGTCTATCTGCCGGGACGAGAAGGCAGCTTGCAGGTCGAGATGTTCGGGGCGGCGCGCCGCCACGGGCTGGTGGCTTATCAAATGTCGCCCGTACTGGGCGAGTTGCTGGAGGAAGTCGCCCGTGGCACGCCGGTGGTGGTGTTGCAGAATCTGGCGCTGGACTGGTATCCGATCTGGCACTACGCCGTCGTCATCGGTTACGACCTGGACAACAAGGATGTCATCCTGCGTTCCGGTCGCGAGCGTCAGCAGCGCATATCCCTTGTGGCATTCGAAAACACTTGGGCGCGCAGTGCGCATTGGGCGATGGTCGCCCTGCCGCCGGAAAGAGTGCCTTTTACCGCCAAGGAAACGCGTTATATCGCGGCGGTGAATGCATTCGGCAGGGCAGGGCAGTTGCCCGCGTCGCGCACTGCCTACCTGGCCGCGAAGAAACGCTGGCCGGACAGTCTGGGCGTCAGTATCGCGCTGGGTAATGTCGACTACATGATGAAGCGTATGGACGAGGCAGAGGCCGAGTTCAGAGCTGCCGTCACTGCCCATCCAGATTCAGTCGCCGCACTGAATAATTTGGCGCAGACACTTTCCGATATGGGGCGCGATGAAGAAGCGCTGGCATATGTAAAGCGCGCAGAGGAGCTGGGCGGGCCATTGAAGGAAATCGTTTCCTCGACGCGGGCCTCCATTGAACGCAAGCTGCAGCATTGATTCAAGCTGTCAGCGCGATCACCAGATAGCGGGCAAACTTCCCCAGCAGCATGAACAGTGCCGCGTGCCAGGGATTCAGGCGCAGCCAGCCCGCGGCCAGACACAACGCATCACCGATCAGCGGTAGCCATGCGAGCAGCAATGCTGGTGTGCCGTGTGTTCTTACTTTCTCCACATGCTTGAGTTGCTGTGTCTGCGGCAGCAACCAGCCCATGCCGAACGAGATCATGCCGCCTATGGTATTGCCCAGTGTGCCGACCAGCAGTGCGGGCCAGAACAGTTCGGGGTGCAGTTTCAGCACGCCGAATAGCACCGCTTCGGAGCCGCCGGGCAGCAGTGTCGCGGCCAGCAGGCTGCTGATGAACAGGCCCCACAGGCTGAGGTCGCTGGAAAGGTAGGCGGCGAGCGTATCCATCTATGTGGCGGGGCCGGTCACGCAGGCTAACCGTTGTCCGGAGTTTTGCGGTTCGCTGGACGCAGTCTGCTTGCGGTCATGACGGGCGCAGGGCGGAGAATATCTTTCGGGCCAAATCGCCGGTGGCTTGCAGCGGGTGGGCGCGAATCTCTTTTTCCTGCTCTGCGATCATCAGATACAGGCCGTCCAGTGCCTTGCGGGTGATGTAGTCGTCAAGGTGTGCGTCCTGTTCTTTGACCAGTCCGAGCTTTACGCCTTTGTCGGCGAAGCGGTCATATGTTTGGGCAAGGCTGACTTTTTGCATCGCGCGCACGACGACGGGTTTGAACTTGCCGCTCAGCGCAGTCTCGGTGTTGCGCCGGAAATACTGCGTGGCGGCGTCATCCTTGCCGAGCAGGATGTCCTTGGCATCGTTCACGGTCATGTTCTTCACGGCCGCGATGAGCAACGACTTGGCTTCCGGAACAGCCGCTTCGGCGGCACGGTTCATCGATGTGATCAGTTCGTCGGAATACTTGCCCAGATGCAACTTGCGCAGCGCACTGTCCGCCTTTTTTAGATTCTCCGGCAGCGGGATATGCACTTTGGGGTTGCCAAGATAGCCGTCCGCGCGTGCCAGATCCTTGACGGCGGATTCCGCGCCTTGTATGAGGGCTTGATTGAGACTTTCCGCCTGCTGCTGCGGAGAGTAGGCAGCGAGTCCCGTGGCTTGGGACGAAGAGGGTGTGGTGGCGGGTTGCTTCAGTCCGTCGATCCTGGACTTGAGGTCGTTCAGGTCGAACGCCGCGACCGGCATGCTCAGTGTGAGCATGCCGAGCAGCAGGACGCGTCCGATCATTTCTTTTTCGGTGGCAACAGGTCGGTGATCGTGCCCTCCGCCATCTCGGCAGCGAAGCACAGCGTCTCCGACAGGGTCGGGTGCGGGTGGATGGTCAGGCCGATGTCTTCCATGTCCGCGCCCATCTCCAGTGCCAGCACGCCTTCGGCGATCAGTTCGCCCGCGTTCACGCCGACGATGCCCATGCCGAGGATGCGACGGCTCTTCGGATCGAGCAGTACCTTGGTCGCACCTTCTTCGCGCGCGATGGACAGCGCGCGGCCGGAAGCGGCCCACGGGAAGGATGCCTTCTCGTATTCGACGCCCTGCGCCTTGGCTTGCGTTTCAGTCAGACCCATCCATGCGATCTCCGGATCGGTGTAGGCGACGGACGGGATGGTCAGCGGTTCGAAGAAGGCCTTGTGTCCGGCGATGTTCTCCGCCGCCACTTTGCCTTCATGTACCGCCTTGTGCGCCAGCATCGGGTCGCCGACGATGTCGCCGATGGCGAAGATGTGCGGCACGTTGGTGCGCATCTGCTTGTCGACCGGGATGAAGCCGCGCTCGTCGACGGTCAGTCCGGCTGCCTCGGCGGCGATCTCGCGCCCGTTCGGACGGCGGCCCACGGCCATCAGCACCTTGTCGTAGACCTGCGGTTCGGCGGGTGCCTGCTCGCCCTCGAAGCTGACCTTCAGGCCGCTCTTGGTCGATTCGATCTTGGTGACCTTGGTCTTCAGCATGATGGCTTCGTAACGTTTCGCGATGCGCGTATGCAGCGGCTTGACCATGTCCTTGTCCGCGCCGGGCATCAACTGATCCATCAGCTCGACCACGGAGATCTTCGCACCGAGGGCTTCGTACACCGTCGCCATCTCCAGCCCGATGATGCCGCCGCCGATCACCAGCATGCGTTTGGGCACATCCTTCAGCGCCAGCGCGCCGGTGGAGTCGATGATGCGTTCGTCTTCATAGGGGAAGCCGGGAATGTGCGCCACGCTGGAGCCTGCCGCGACGATGGCGTAGTCGAAGGTGACGATCTTCTCGCCTTCCTCGGTTTGTACGGCGATGGAATTGGGTGAGGTGAACTTGGCGAGGCCGCGCATCACTTGCACCTTGCGCTGTTTGGCCAAGCCGGCCAGACCGCCGGTGAGCTTGCCGATCACGCTTTCTTTCCAAGTGCGCACCTGGTCGATGTCGATCTTCGGCTTGCCAAAAGTCACGCCGTGATGGCTGGCCTCATCGGCTTCGTTGATTACCTTGGCGACATGCAGCAGCGCCTTGGACGGGATGCAGCCGACGTTGAGGCATACGCCGCCGAGCGACGCGTGTTTTTCGATCAGCACCACTTGCTTGCCGAGGTCGGCGGCACGGAACGCAGCGGTGTATCCGCCGGGGCCTGCGCCGAGCACTACGACTTCGGCGTGAATGTCGCCTTTGATCGAGGATTGAGGATTTAGGATTGAGGATTTTGATGGGGCAGCGGGTGCTTCAACTGGTTGCGCGGATGCGACCGGTTTTGCCAAGTCCTCAGTCCCAGTTCCTAGATCCTGTACTTCAAGTAGCAGAATCAGCGAACCTTCGCTGACTTTGTCGCCAAGTTTGACCCTCAGCTCTTTCACTACTCCTGCGGCGGGTGATGGCACATCCATGCTGGCCTTGTCGGTCTCCAGCGTGATCAGCGATTGCTCCGCCTCGACGGTGTCGCCTACTTTGACGCCGATCTCGATGACTGCCACGCCTTTGAAGCCGCCGATGTCAGGTACTTTGATTTCGATTGTGCTCATATTCTTCCTCTATGCCGTCATTCCGGCGAAGGCCGGAATCCAGTTATTTAAATGAGTCCTCGTAATGCGAGGACAAAAACTAATGCATTGTGAATAAAACCGCCGGATACCGGCCTGCGCCGGTATGACGGTTAGATTCTGATCTGCCCGTTGCCGAGCACGATGTATTTCTGCGAAGTCAAACCTTCCAATCCCACCGGTCCGCGCGCGTGGATCTTGTCGGTGGAGATGCCGATTTCCGCGCCCAGGCCATATTCAAAGCCGTCGGCGAAACGCGTGGAGGCGTTCACCATCACGCTGGCCGAATCCACTTCGCGCAGGAAGCGCATCGCCTTGCTGTAGTTCTCGGTGACGATGCTGTCGGTGTGCTGCGAGCTGTAGGTGTTGATGTGGTCAATGGCTTCATCCACATTCGCAACCACACGCACACTGAGGATGGGGGCGAGATATTCCGTGTACCAGTCCTCTTCGGTGGCTGCGCTCATCTGCGCCACGAGTTTGCGTGCCGCGTCGTCACCGCGCAGTTCAACCCCCTTGTCGAGGTAGGCTTTGCACAAGCCAGGCAGGACTTTCTCCGCGATGCCCGTATTCACCAGCAATGTCTCCATCGCGTTGCACACGCCGTAACGATGCGTCTTGGCGTTGATGGCGATGCGCGTGGCTTTGTCGAGGTCAGCTTCGTCGTCGATGTACACATGGCAGATGCCGTCCAGATGCTTGATCACCGGCACCTTGGCGTCTTCTGCGATGCGCGCGATCAGGCTCTTGCCGCCGCGCGGTACGATCACGTCCACGTAGTCCTTCATGGTGATCAGTTCGCCCACGGCCGCGCGGTCGGTGGTGCTGACCACCTGCACGGCTGTCTCGGGCAGTCCGGCTTCACGCAGGCCTTGGTGCACGCAAGCGGCGATAGCCTGATTGGAATGGATGGCTTCGGAGCCGCCGCGCAGGATCGCCGCGTTGCCGGACTTCAGGCACAGGCCGGCCGCGTCGGCGGTCACGTTGGGGCGCGATTCGTAGATGATGCCGATCACGCCCAGCGGCACGCGCATCTTGCCGACCTGGATGCCGGACGGGCGGTATTTCATGTCGCTGATCTCGCCGATGGGGTCGGGCAGTGCGGCGATCTGGCGCAGACCTTCGGCCATGCCTTTGACGGTCTTTTCGGTGAGCGTGAGGCGATCCACCGAGGCGGCATCCAGTCCGTTCGCTTTAGCCGATGCGACATCCTTGGCGTTCTCGGAGATCAGCTTGGCGCTGTCGAGCAGGATAGCGGTGGCGATGTTCTCCAGCGCGAGATTCTTGGCGTTGGTATCCGCCATCGCCATCGCGCGTGATGCGGTGCGGGCTTGCTGCCCGACGCTTTTCATGTATGCCTTGATGTAGTTCATGGTGCTGGTTTGGATATCATTGGCGCGCATTTTAGCATCGTGCATGCGTTAGAATGCGCGCCTTATTCAAGAGAACCCAGCATGTCCGACATCCTCAACAAGATACTCGCAGTCAAAGCGCAGGAAGTGGCCACCGCGCTATCGGCCAAGCCCTTGCCCGTGATACGTGCGGAAGCACAGCAGGCGCTACCGGCGCGTGATTTCGTGGCCGCCATCCGTGCCAAGATCGCCGCCGGGCAGGCTGCAGTGATCGCCGAAATCAAGAAAGCCAGCCCCAGCAAAGGGGTGATCCGGGAAGATTTTCATCCGGCCCGGATCGCGCGGAGTTACGCGCAGCACGGTGCGGCCTGTCTGTCTGTGTTGACCGACCAGCAGTTCTTCCAAGGCAGCGCCGAATATCTGCAGCAGGCACGCGCGGCCTGCGAATTGCCGGTGCTGCGCAAGGATTTCATGGTCAGCGAATATCAGGTCTATCAGGCCCGTGCGATGGGAGCAGATGCGATCCTGTTGATCGCCTCGGCGTTGTCGCTCAAACAGATGCAGGCTTTCGAGAAGCTGGCGCAGCAACTGGGCATGGCGGTGCTGGTCGAAGTGCACGACGGCAAGGAGCTGGAAGTCGCATTGCAATTGAAGACACCGTTGATCGGTATCAATAATCGCAACCTGCGCACTTTTGAAGTCAGTCTGCAAACCACGCTGAATCTGCTGGGGCAGATCCCAGCGGATCGCATCGTCGTTACCGAAAGCGGCATCTCCACCGCTTCGGATGTAAGGCGCATGCGCGACCAGCAGGTTCATGCCTTCCTAGTTGGCGAGGCTTTCATGCGCTCAAGCGAGCCGGGCGAAGAGTTGACGAAAGTGTTCGCTTAAGGTTCCTGTCTGCTTTTCTGTGGTAATTCAGCAACAATTTTTGGTTTTTTGACGCAGGTCAAATTGCCTCGTCTCCGAGTGTGGAAAATCGCCCCGAGCTCGCGGTCGGGGCTTGAAAACAAGAATGCGGTATGACGTGCTTGTTGCGGATTTGTGACTTGTAAGCATTTTGTAAGGTGCCCAGAGTACGTTTCGCGGCCAGACGAAGCAGTCTTGTGATCGTCTTTATGGCAATCAACTTATAACTAGAGGAGTTTCACATGCAAAAGAAAATCATCGCACTGGCTGTTGCTGCCGCTTTCTCCGCGCCGGCTTTTGCCGACACGACCGTATACGGCATCGTCGATGCTGCCATCACCAATATATCCAAGACCGGCTTCAAAAGCCGTCTGGATGTAACTTCTGGCGGTCTGTCGACTTCACGTTTGGGCGTCAAGCACACTGAAGGTCTGGATAATGGCATGACAGCGGTTGTTGTTCTGGAGTATGGCTTGGATGTTGCAAACAAAACGGCTCTTGGTGCAGCGTCTGGTACTACCTACACTCCTAACGCACGCCAGCAGATGCTGGCGCTGGCAGGTGATTTCGGTACCGTTGCAGCAGGTTTTCTGCAAACCACAGGCTATGATTTTTCCGGGAAGTTCAACCCGTTCGCCGGTTCTGCCGTAGACCCGTATTCGGCTGCTAACCCTACCACGTTCATCACAACTGGCTCGCGCGCTGCGCATGCTGCTGCTTACATCTCGCCAAGCATGGGTGGTGTGACGGTTGCCTATAACCACGCATTCAATGCTGGCAACGAAAGTTTGACTCCAGACGGCTCGACTACCGCCAATCCAACAACAGCGGACTTGCTGTCCGTGACATTTGATCAGGGACCGTTGTCTGTGGGCGGTGTGTACGCGGGTACAGCCGATGACGATGCTGCCTACGCTAAGGTGACTGAAATGGGTCTGGGTGCTTCCTATGACTTCGGCGTGGCCAAAGTCAACGCTACCTATTTGTCGACCAAAACGGACGCAACTGGTGTGGCTGGCAATACCGACAGCATGATCGGTTTGAGCGCGGTCGCCCCGGTTGGTCCCGGCGCAGTGGTGTTTGGTTACGACAAGAACACCAAGGACAGCACTACGGCTGCTGACAATACATCGGCATACACCCTGGCTTACCTGCAAAACCTGTCCAAGTCTGTGACTGCTTATGGCGCCATTGAAAAAGTCAGCACCGAAACCACTACTGGTTCTAATGTTGACACAACCGTGTTGGCTGTTGGTCTGCGCAAGAAGTTCTAAATCAGCCTTACCCTCTGATTTGGATGAGAACGGGCCTCTGCGGAGGCCCGTTTTTTATGGGGCATTTCCGCGAGGTCTGGAATCCAGTACCCTATGGTCTACTGGGACAAATGTTCAGGGAGAGTTTCAGATGCCGACCATCAGCATGTTTTACGGAATTGTCATTTATTTGTATTTTTTTGATGATGAGCGCCATAAACTACCGCACATTCACGCCAGATACCAAGGTGGCGATGCTTCGTTTTCAATTATTGATGGCACCGTTATAGCCGGGTCTATTCCGCAAGGAAAGATTAAATTGGTTCAGGCTTGGATCGAGATTCACCGTGAGGCATTAATGGCCGATTGGGAGTTGGCTGTGAATGGAGAAGAGCCGTATAAAATAGAGCCCCTTAAATAGGAGTCGGGTATGGAATCCGTCACGAAAGTCCACGCAAGAGAAGATTTTAAAATCGAATTGGTTTTCAGTACGGGAGAGGCACGCCTTTTCGATGTGGCCCCCTATTTGGAGAAGGGGGGGTTCAAACGACTGAAAGATGTTTCGTTGTTCAAGCAGGCCTACATCGCTTTCGATACGGTTTGCTGGCCCGGAAATCTCGATATTGCACCGGAGACGCTATACGATGCTTCGGTACCGCTGCAATAAGAAATCATCAGGAGAACGTCATGCTGAATCTGGATACCTTGATCGTCGAATTCGACAAAGGCTTGCGCACGCTGTTCGCCAAAGCACCGACGGCGCGTCCTTACCCCGATGCGAACACCCCCGATGCGACGATGAGCGATGCGGAGAAGAAGCATGCTGCGGCTTTGATGCGCATCAACCATACCGGCGAGATATGCGCGCAGGCGTTGTATCAGGGGCAGGCGCTGACGGCGCGCGACCCGGTGGTGCAGGAGAAGCTCAATGGTGCGGCATGGGAGGAGACCGAGCATCTGGCTTGGACCTCGCATCGCGTGCATGAGCTGGGCGGCCGACTGAGTCTGCTCAATCCGCTGTGGTACACCGGTTCGCTGGCGATCGGCGCTATTGCCGGGGCGCTAGGCGACAAATGGAATCTGGGATTTCTGGCCGAAACAGAGCGTCAGGTCGGGGCACACTTGCAGCATCATCTGGATACCTTGCCGCCGCAGGATGCCAAGAGCCGTGCCGTGGCGCAGCAGATGTATGTAGACGAGGTGGGCCATTCCGACATGGCTGTGGCGCTGGGTGCTGCGGAATTGCCGCTGCCGGTGAAGCTGGCGATGCGAGGTATGTCCAAGGTGATGACCAGGACGGTGTACTGGGTTTAGCTGTCATACCGGCGAAGGCCGGTATCCAGTGGGTTTATCAAACAAGCCTTTTGCTTTTGCCCTCGCTTCGCGAGGGTTGTTTTTTTCTGGATACCGGCCAGACCGCAGGTCTGTTTATCCTGAACCCGCCGAAGGGCCGGTATGACGACAACTAGCCCTCTTGTATCTCGAAATCGTGCGTGATGTCTGCCGTCTTGCCCAGCATGATGGAAGCCGAGCAGTATTTATCGGCCGACAGCTTGATCGCCCTTTCTACCTGTTCGTGTTTCAAGCCTTTGCCCGACACGATGAAATGCATGTGGATCTGGGTGAACACCTTGGGGTCGGTCTCTGCGCGTTCTGACTGGATGTCCACAACGCAGTCGGTGATGGGCTGGCGCGCTTTCTTGAGGATGTGCACCACATCGTAGGCGGTGCACGCGCCGGTGCCGATCAGCAGCATCTCCATCGGGCGCGGGCCGAGGTTTCGACCGCCGCCGGCCGGCGGGCCGTCCATCAATACCGCATGGCCGCTCTCTGTCTCACCCAGGAAAGATACTTCCTCTACCCATTTGATGCGTGCTTTCATGTGATCACCTCGTAAGTTGGTTGCGTCAGGATTTTAGCCGATACCACAGCATGCCGATGACTTCGTGCATGAAGCGATAGCTGTCATGTAATGCGGCGGCATTGGGGATGAAGGTCAAAAGGTTGGTTTCGTGGCGGGTGGTGTAGGCCGTGGCAGCCGGCACGACAGTAAAGCCTGCGCGCTCGAAGGCTTGTACGGATCGCGGCATATGCGAGGCATGGGTCACAAGATAGATGCGGGATATTCCATCTTGCGCCAGCAGTTTGTGGCTGTGGCGCGCGTTCTCCAGCGTGTTGTCCGAAGTGTCTTCCAGCCATCGCACTGGAACGTAGTATTCCTGTTCCAGCACTTTTTTCATCAACGGTGCCTCGGCACCGCCCCCTTGTGGATTGCCGCCGCTGACCAACACCGGCTTGCCGGTCCGGCGATAAAGCATGGCGGCGTAGCGTATGCGCTCAAGCGTTTCTTTGCTGACAGTGTTGCCGCCATATTCCACGGCATTGAAGTGCTGGCCGCCGCTCAAAACGACAATGGCATCGGCGGATAGTTTGCTCGGATCGGCCGTTTTGCCTTCGATGCTTTGCAGCAGGCTGTCCGCCACGAACGGGGTGGAGAGCAGCCAAATCCCTGCTGCGGCAACCGAAACAAGAATACGCGCAGTGCGCGGGCGCTTGTGCCACAGGAATATGCCCAAGCCCGCCGCAAGCAAAAGATTGAGGGGCGGCAGCAGCGCGGCACCAACGAGGTTGGTAAGGAACCAGGACATGGGAAAAGACACGAAAACGGGTGGCGCATGATACGCCTGCACGGCGAGTGAAAGCCAGCGCGCGGCAGGTACAATGCCGGTATGAATATCCCCTTGCAGGCACGTCATCATCCTTCCGGGCTGAATACAGGTTTTGCCGGAGAAGGCTTGTCTTTCGCCGACTATATTCGCAAGGTCAAGGAGATGCTGCGGCAAGTGCATGCAGGCAAGCCGGATGCCGAGCAGATCGTGGCGGGTAATGCGCCGTTTGAATTGCAGCCGTCCGGTGACTTTCAGAAAGGAAGCGGGAAGCTATACCGTCGCGGTGTGTTGCTTGCCCATGGTCTGAGTGATTCGCCCTATCACATGCGCCATTTAGGCGAATTCTTTCAGCGCAACGGGTTTCGTGCGATGGCGGTGTTGCTGCCGGGGCATGGCACGCAGCCCGGCGATCTGCTGGATGCGCGCTGGGAGGATTGGGCGGAAACAGTGGCTTATGGCGTGCAGTGTTTGGCTGGCGAAGTGGATGAGGTTTATCTGGCGGGTTTCTCGGCCGGGGCCGCGTTGAGCCTCTCTCAAGCCGGCAAAGATGAGCGAGTGAAAGGCTTGTTCATGTTTTCACCGGCGCTGGCAATCGCCAGTCGTGCGCGCCGCTCGCATCTGCACCGACTCTATAGCTGGCTGTTGCCGCGAAGCGCCTGGCTGAGCGTGATGCCGGATCAGGATCGTTACAAATATGAATCGTTCTGCTTGAATGCCGTGACGCAGATGTGGCGCTTGACGCAGGCCTTGCCGCAAGGCGAATTGAACATTCCGGTATTTGTGGCGGCCAGTGCAGATGATGCGACGGTGAGTTCGATTGCGGCACTTGGCTTCCTGAGTAGAGTGAAACACCCCCTGCGCAAGATGCTGTGGTACGCCGCTGCCGATCCGCAGCAGGCGGACGTGGAATGGGTGAAGAGTGCGCTGCCGGATAAACGCATTCTGTCCAGTGCACATACTGCCGTCGTCATGTCGCCGGACGATGCGCATTATGGGGAAACCGGTGAATATGCGAACTGTCTGCATTACTTCGCTCAAGATGATGAGCACTATTCCGCCTGTCTGGCATCGCAAACTGCATGGCTGGGTGAAGTGACGCCGAACAACTTGAAGTACGGATTATTGCGACGACTCATGTACAACCCGCATTACGCGGAGATGGAAACCGCCATGCAGAATTTCATTGAAAGGCTGCCGTGAGCAAGACCTTGATCTATGCCCATCGCGGCGCAAATCGCGAGGCGGCCGAGAATACGCGAACTGCATTTGAGCGGGCGCTGACCTACCCCATCGATGGTATAGAGACCGATGTGCAATTAACTCGCGATGAGGTCGCGGTGTTGTGGCATGACCGGGACCTGAAGAAGCTCGGTTTGCCTGATAAACGCATCGATGACTACGACTATCGACAGTTGCGGGCGATGAATTTTGCAGGGCATTTCCCGGGCGCGCAGCCCGAAGGTGTGATGCGCTTGCGGGAGTTCGTCGCCGCCTACCGCGCACGATGCGGCTTGTTGCTGGAGATCAAGAATCGCGGCTGGGAAGATGTCGCGCGGCATGAAATCAAAGTGCGCCAGACGTTGGCGCTGGCAGGGGAGGAGGCGGATGGTGTTCTGATCTCCTCTTTTAATCTGGATAGCCTGGTCTATGCGCATGGCGTCGCGCCCGACTTTCCATTGGTGCTCAATCTGGAGCCGGAGCATACGGTGGATGATGCGCGCCGGGCGCTCGATGCGCATCCCTTCCTGCATGGCTTGTGCGTGGAGATTTCCACACTGGATGTGAATATGGTCGATTCGCTGCGCAGCAGAGGCAAGTCCATTGCGGTCTATACCTGCGACAGTGACGCAGAGATAGCACGGGCTTTGATGCTGGAAGTGGACATCCTGATCAGCGATGTGCCGCAGAAAGCATTGCGGATGAGGGATAGATGAAACGAGATTTTCCCGGACTGCAAGGCGAGTTTGATCTGCTTGTGTGCGGTGGCGGGATCTATGGCGCATGGACGGCATATGACGCGGCGCTGCGCGGCCTAAAGGTCGCGCTGGTGGAACAGAGTGATTGGGCCGGCGCAACGTCGTCCGCTTCCAGCAAGCTGATCCACGGTGGTCTGCGTTATCTTGAGACTTATGATTTTAAGCTGGTGCGCAAAGCGCTGAAGGAGCGGCAGTTGCTGTTGGAGATCGCGCCGCACCGGGTATGGCCTTTGCGTTTTGGTGTGCCCGTCTATGCCGATAGCCGCAACGGCACGTTGCTGCTGAAAGCCGGGCTGACGCTGTATGACGCATTGGCGGGATTCCCCGGCGAGCCGATGCGGCACCACCATTTCTTTAAGCGCGAATTTTCAGCGCACTTCCCGTTTCTGGTTGAGGCAGGTTTGCATGGCGGCTTCACCTACGGCGATGCGCAGACTGACGATGCGCGGCTGGTGCTGGAATTGGTCGCGGGAGCGATGGCGAACGGTGCGGTATGCGTCAACTACGCGAAGCTGATCGATTGGCGCGAAGAAAACGGCAAGGTGTGCGGTGCCGAAGTGCGTGATGTGCTCAGTGGCGAGATGCTTCAGGTGCGCGCCCGACAATGCGCGAGTACATCCGGCCGATGGGCGATGTTGGGCGAGCAGACACGGGAATGGTGCCGTTTTAGCAAAGGTGTGCATCTGCTCTTGCCGGCATTGCCGACGCGTGAGGCGCTCTTGCTCACCGCTAGGAAAGATGGCCGAGTGTTCTTCATCATTCCCTGGTATGGCCGCACGTTGCTGGGTACGACCGATACCGACTATAGCGGAGATGTCGGACAAGTGAGGGCCGAAGAGGCGGATATCGAATATCTGCTCGATGCCGCCAATGGCTATCTGAAGCAGGCATGGCACCGGGCGGATGTGATCGGCAGCTATGCCGGTGTGCGCGTAATGAAGCAAAGTGAGGATGCGAATCCGTCTGCGGTCAGCAGAGACTGGGAGTTGAAGACGACTGCAAACGGCCTGCACCGATGCAATCGGCGGCAAGCTCACCTCGGCGCGTGAAGATGCTGCGGTGCTCGTGGATAAAGTTTGCAAAAAGCTGGGTGTTGCAGCGGCATGTGCCGGCAAAGGAAGTGTGCTGCCGTGGACGCCCGCGAGGGATTTTGCGGAGTGGTCGTGTGAATCGCGAGCGCTGGCGCAAGAACTCGGTATCGACGAAGAGAGTGCGCTGTGGCTGCTGCGCCGACACGGCATGCGCGTCGCGGACGTCTTCGATGTCGTCAGGGAGACTCCGCAGTATGCCTCGCGCATCGTGTCGGCGGTACCGTTGATCTTTGCGGATCTGTTGCTATGCGCGCGAAATGAGATGGCGGTTCATCTGTCGGATTTATGGTGTCGGCGAATGCCATTGCTGATTCTGGACAAGTTGGATGCGGATCAATTGCGGCATATCGCGGAACAGCTGGCACCTGTACTGCATTGGGATGCGCAACGCATCGCGGATGAAGTGGCGGCTTGCCTTTCATGATTGTTGCCGTCGCACTTGATCTGGGTACAACCGGCATCAAGGCGGGGTTGTTGTCTGCAAACGGTGAGCTGGGCGGGATCGTGGCTCGTCATGCGCCGCCTGTGGCAGTTTACGCGGGGCGCTATGAGAGCGATGCCATCGCCTATGCGGAAGCAGCGGATGTCGTGCTTGCCGAATGTCTGGCGCAAACGGATGTGCGGCCACCACTCGGACTATGTAGTCAACGCTCCTCCTTTTTAATGTGGGAGCGAGTCAGTGGTCATCCGGTCACGCCGCTAATCTCCTGGCAAGACGACCGGGGTATGGCGAGTTGCAAGGCCTTGCGCGAAAAAAAAGCGCGCATTCACGCGCTCACCGGTCTGCCACTGACACCCTATTATCTGGCACCAAAACTGAGCGTGCTGCTCGGAGAGCATCCGGCATGGCGCGCACATCTGGAGAGCGGTGTGTGGATGCTGGGTACGCTGGATACTTTTCTCATATGGCGCTGGACGGGCGGCAAGCAGCATGTGACCGATGCTTCGATGGCGGCGCGCACGCTGTTGATGGATATCCATAGCCCGCAATGGTCTGCCGAACTGTGTGAATTGTTCGAACTGGATGCTGGCATCTGGCCGAAGATACTGTCCTCCGCCGGATTGAAGATTCAACTCGACAATGGCCTGTGTTTGCAGGCTTGTGCAGGCGATCAATCGGCGGTTTTGTGGCACGGCATTGCGCCGGGACGCCGCGAGGCGATGGTCAATCTGGGAACCGGAGGATTCGTTGCTGCATACTGTGCGCAAGACAAAAACAGCCGCCGGGATATTTGCAGACGCTGGTATGTATGGATGCGCAGCGGCAAGTGCATATGGCTTGCGAAGGGACGTTGAATTCAATTGCGGCAGCGCTGGCCGCGTATCCGGTTGAAAGCTGCTCGCCGGATGATTTGGCGAGTGATGATATTTATTGTGTGGCGGAGCCGAGTGGCTTGGGTGCGCCGTATTTTCGGCGCGATATCGGGCTAAGCTTTTCGGAATCCGTCGATCATCTGGACAAGCACCGTATTGCCTTGCTGTTGCAGGAAGGCATCATCTTTCGAGTGGCGCGGATCGTTGGGGATTTTCAGCGTGCGTTGGATGTGGATAGCGTCTATCTTTCCGGCGGTTTGTCCAATCTGCCCTGTTTGCAGCAAGGCATCGCCAGTCTGGTGCCAGTTGCGTTGCGCTTGATGCAGTCAGATGCCGGCTTGGTCGGGGCGGCTCAGCTGGCGTCCGGGGCGGCTGCGGGAGGTTTCAGGCGGGCCAAAAAGCTTGAGGCGATTGCCGTGCAAGCACGGCTGCAGCGGAAGTTTGAGGGGCGGCAGTCGTGGCTGAACGAGTTGCTTGAATCCGGGCCGCCGGGGCGGGGGAAGCCGGGAGCTCGATAAGCGTTTGACAGGTGTAATGGTCTCGCATAGAATGCGCGCCCTTCGCAGTCCGTTATTCATTTATTGTTTTAGGAAATGCCATGAAAACATTTTCCGCTAAAGCGCAAGAAGTCCAGCACGACTGGATTCTGGTCGACGCAGCTGACAAAGTGCTGGGCCGTTTGGCCAGCCAGATCGCTACCCGCCTGCGCGGCAAGCATAAGGCTATTTATACGCCCCACGTAGACACCGGCGATTTCGTCGTGGTCGTGAACGCTGAAAAAGTGCGCGTGACCGGCAATAAAGCCCAGGACAAGATGTACTACCGCCATACCGGTTTCCCCGGCGGTATCTACGAAACCAACTTTATCAAGATGCAACAGCGTCACCCGCAGCGTCTTTTGCAAAAGGCCGTGCGCGGCATGCTGCCGAAGGGGCCGCTGGGCTACGCAATGCTGAGCAAGCTGAAAGTGTATGCGGGTGCAACGCATCCGCATAGCGCGCAGCAACCCAAACCTATCGATCTGTTGAAGGCTTAATCATGAGCGTGACTTATAACTATGGAACTGGCCGTCGCAAGAGCGCGGTGGCACGTGTGTTCATCAAGGCTGGCAAGGGCGACATCGTCGTCAATGACAAGCCGCTGGACGTATTCTTCTCCCGTGAGACCGGCCGTATGGTTGTCCGTCAGCCTCTGGAATTGACCGAGATGATGGGCAAGTTCGATATCATGGTTAACGTCTGCGGTGGCGGCGAATCTGGTCAGGCTGGTGCGGTGCGTCACGGCATCACC
>WOYI011307423.1_pt1 | contig 37424 bp, 39 predicted proteins | sample 6423411 | NCBI WGS metagenome assembly WOYI01 (sample SAMN13441803, study PRJNA592873) | oil field metagenome | biome: oil field; feature: oil-well bore; material: oil-contaminated soil; isolation source: oil-contaminated soil from oil-well borehole | place: Germany: Wietze | collected 2016-10-18 ...
TGAAACTGAACTCCCCGCTCGCGAGCGGGGAGTTTCGCTTGCTCCTGGCATGTCGTTCTGGCGCGCGGCCTCGGCGCGTCCGTGGCCTCGCGACAAGGTCGCATTGTGATGGAGGTCCGCTTCGCGAAGGAGCTGCCACGCATCCAGCACTGGCTGGAGGTTGCCGCGTCGATCGTCGTCAACGCACGGCTGCTTCCCACGTCTCATCCTTACGCCATCGCGTCGCCGATGTAGGAGTACTTGACGAACACCTCGCCTGCCCAGCCGGCCTCGTCGAGGACACCCTGGACCGCGCTGAGCATGTACTTCGAGTCCCATCCCAGGTAGAGGTAGCTGCCGTCCGCCAGCTCCTCCCATGGCCCGTTCCATGCCATCTCCCGGTAGACCGGCCCGCCGCGCCGCGCGCTGAAATCGATCGCACTCTGGCGGGAGTCTGCCCAGAGGCGCTGGAAGATCCGATGGAAGAGGGAACGGACATCCTTCACCTCCCAGTGCTCGCCGCGGTACTCGACGTAGTCGAACTCCCGCTGCCAGCCACGCGGCCAGCCTCGGTGCACGCGCGCATCGAGAATGGGGGTCAAGTCGTCGTCGTCGATGCTGACGACCGCCGGCCTTCGCCAGACCTCCGTGAATCGATCGGTGAGCAGTTCGGTGCGGGCGGCGATGGATGCCGTGCCCCAGACCGGAACCTCGGCCAGCTCCCGCGTGGCCGCGAGTTCGCTGGCCGCGTAGAGAGGGCGCTTCGCGGGGAACGAGAGGTCGAACGCGCGGTCGGCGAGCTCGGGTTCGAGGAGCGCGAGGTTTCCCAGTGTGGGTGCCAGCGCCCGATGGCTGTTCTGTTCGTCGGCGGAGTAATCGGCCCACCTGCGTACGCCGTCGCCGCTCCAGTCGTCGCCGGGGGTGAGGGGAACGACGCGCTCGAGATCGAAGGAAGCCAGCGGATCGGCATCCGCGAGGCGTCCGAGCACATAGCGCGCGTAGGGGAGTTCGGAGTATTTGAGCGCCACCCGTGCGCGTTCATCCGATGGAGTGATGCGCGCGATCGCCCGGGTCAGCTGCGCGGGACCGGACTCCGCGGCGCGGCAGAGCCGCGCGATCAGCCGGTCGGTGGAGATGCCCACGACCGCGCGGCGCAGCAGGAGCGACTGCAGGTGGTCCAGCGCCGCCATGAGGTGCGCCCTGCTGAGGCGGCCGTGCACATGCGCGTCGAAGAGGTGCAACGCGAGCGGCGCCGTTTCGGGCCCAAAGGTGCTGAGACGCGACAACTGGCGGGAGAGGGCGGCATCCGGAGCTGCGGCCGGCTCACGCAGCATCCGGTAGATCTCCGCGTACTCTCGCCATTGCGCGGCGCGCCGGCGGAGAGTGTCGACGTCGAGGCGGGGGAACTCGCGGCGGAAGGCGTCATAGACCGCGCGTTCTGCCGTGGCGGTGATTTCGCGACCCGTCAACATGATGAGGTAATGCCGCCAGAACGCGCCGATCTGGTCGCCCGTGCACCCTTCGATCGGCAGCCAGTACTCGTTTTCGATCTCGCTCTGCTCGGCGTGTGAGAGGCCCATCAGCACGTAGTTGTGGATGAGTTCGTGATCGCGCAGCGGCTCACCCGTGGAGTTGAGACTCTCGAAGATCTGCTGTGCGTTGGCGTGCGGTCCCAGGGTGATCGCGACGTGCTCGAGGCGCTGCAGCCCGCGCCAGATGGCCGCCGCCTCGTGCGGGCGGATCTGGCTGCGAAAGAACGCGTAGTTGTCATCGAAGCGTGACTCGCGCCGCGCGTCTCCCGGCGTGCGGCGCCCGAGAACGACGCTCTCGAACACGTCGGCCCAGGCGCGGTGCGGACGCAGCTTCGTCCGGTCGGGGTCATCCGCACGCACGAGGACGCGGGCGAGTTCGGCGGCGAGATCGGGATCGTCATCGCGCAGCGAGTGGTGGAGGGCGGCGATCAGCAGCATGATGGTGGTGATCCGCTGCTGCCCGTCGATGAGCACGAGCTGTGCCTCATCCGCGCTGCCGGGGGAGGCGGTGGAGAGGATCGACCCGATGAAGTGGGTGTGCGTCTCGGTGGCGCCGGCGACCGCGCGCACATCGCTCAAGAGCTGCTCGCAGGCTCCGATATCCCACCGGTACTGGCGTTGAAACACCGGCACGAGGATGGTCGTGCTCGGAGCCGAGAGCCACGCGATCGTGTTGACCGCGGTCGCGTCGACGTGGGAAGCGGCGACACTCGTGACGGTGCTCATGTTCTCCGAATCGCTTTTCGCAGGCCTCGGACGAGTCTAATCGCGTTCACAAACCGCCTCGGTAGGCTGGCCTCAGCGGGACCTGTGAAAACGCGCTGGTCCTCTACGAAAGGGCAAGATCCACACCATGGGATACATCACCTCTGCAGCATTGGAAGAGACGGGCTACGTCGTCCTCGACCGCTACAACAAAGAGATCGACCCGAAGGAATGGCTCGACATCGAATATGTCGACTGGAAGTCCTCGGGCGACACCCGGTTTGCTCCACTGGCTTCGGCCAAGGGCGAGATCGAGTGCAACGGGTTCTGGAATCACAAGCCGCCGCGCACTGACAAGGACGGCGTCTGGATCGATTCGCAGACGGCCATCGCGCCCACGCTCACCGCGCGCGCGCTGGAGCCGGGCTCGAACGTCGGTCGCTGCCGCGTCATCGAACTGCAGCCCAACACCTATGCCGACTGTCTCTACAACCTGCACCAGGATGACAACAACCGATTGAACCCCGACGGCACCGGATGGGTCGTCCGGGGCTTCTTCAACCTCACCGACGACACGACGAGCTACTTCGTGCTGCGCGAGAACCGCACCGACCCGAGCGAGGAGACGCGCATCGCCCTGCCGGCCGGCGCGCAGCTGATCATCGACACCCAGCGGTTGTGGCACGCCGCCGCTCACTACGGGGATGAGCCGCGCTACTGCCTCATCACATCGTGGGAAAGCGGCCCCGAGCTCGACGCGTACATCGCGAAGTACAACGGCGTGAACAGGGTCGACAGTTTCCCCGTCGATCAGGAGGCGCTGGATGCCGGTCAGGCTGAGCAGTCCCGGCGTATCGCCGCGCGTGCGGCGGCGCTCGCGGCGCGGGGCCAGGCCGAGGTCAACATCATGAGCGAGGCGTAGGCACACTCCCGCGGCGTAGTCTCGAGTGGATACGGATGAGGAGGATCCCATGGCAGAACGCCAAGCCACCGTCGCGAGCAGCTCGGGGTTGCACGCGCGTCCCGCGAAGCTCTTCGTGCAGGCGGTCCAGCAGACCGGTGTGCCCGTGACGATCGCCCTCGAGGGCGGAGCAGATCTGAACGCCGGCAGCATTCTGAGCCTGATGGGTCTGGGTGCGACGCAGGGCACTGTCGTCACGCTCAAGGCGGAGGGGGAGGGCGCCGAAGCGGCGCTCGACACCCTCGCGGCCTTCCTCGAGACGGACCACGACGCCGAGGGCTGATCCTCGCACAACGATGGATGCCGCATCTCGCGCGAAGCGATCGGGATGCGGCATCCGCGCGTGCTAAAGGTCAGTGCTCTCGTTCGGATCGAGTGTGACGAACTCGCCGCCGCCCTGCTCGACCGCCCATTTCAGCCGGGCGCGGCCCATGTCCAGTCCGATCTGCGAAAGTGTCATGTCGTGTGTCGCGAAAGCGCGTCTCGGCGCGACGGCGAGGATGAAGTCCATCGCGTCGCCGATCTTCAGCCACGGGGCACCGACGGGCGCGGCCAGCAGGTCGACGTGCGCGTTTCCGGGGAGGTCGTATGAATCGCCGGGATAGTAGAACGCCTCGTTGACGAGGACACCGAGGTTGTCGATGACGGGGATCGACGTGTGGATCACGTTGTGCCGCCCGCCGAAGAAGGTCAGCGTGAAGGGCCCGGCGATGACGGTGTCGCCCGCTGCGACCACCGTGATCTCTTCGCCGGCGGCCGCTTCGGCCATACCCGCTGGGGCGTACACGGGGACGTCGGGGAACTGCTGGCGTATGCGGTGGAGATGCTCAAAGCTCCAGTGATCGGCGTGTTCGTGCGTGACCACGACGCCGACGAGGTGTCTCAGATCGGCGAGGGGGAGAGTGAACGAACCGGGGTCGATCAGCAGCATCCGGCTCTCGAGTTCGAGGCGGAGGCAGGCATGTTCGTGCTTGGTGACGTGCATGCGCCTCAGTCAACGCCGTGGCGCGCTCCTCGGCAACCCTCGGCACGATTTTGCCAAGGGTTGCCGGGCATGGCATAATCGAACGGTTGCCCTCGGATATGTCGAGGGAAGAGGCCCCATCGTATAGCGGCCTAGTACGCCGCCCTCTCACGGCGGTAACGCGGGTTCGAATCCCGCTGGGGTCACCAACTAAGAAGAAGCCCCCGGATCCCGTGATAGACGGGGATCGGGGGCTTTTTCGCGTCCTGCGTTCCCGCGCGGAGTCAGTTGTCGACGGGTGACGAACCCGCGGCCAGTGATCGGCGCGCGCGGATCGCGCGACGCACCGCCCAGATGACGAAGCCCGCGAGTGCCGCCACGGCGAGCCAGGGGAGCAGGAACCCGATCGCGACGACGATCCCGTTCACCGTCGCCACCAGCCCGTTCCACCCCGCGGTCAGTCCGTCGCCGAAGCCGGCGGGATCTGCGGCAACAGCCGGTGCCGGCTCGGTGAGCGTGATCGTCGCGCTCGACATGTCGACCTGACCCTCCAACCACGTCAGCTGCTGCCGGAGCGAGTCGAGCTCCGACTGGCGCGCCGACAGCGCAGACTCCGCCGTGATCAGGTCGGCCGTCGATGCGCTCTGCGCCATGAGCTCGGTCAACCGCGCGACCGAGCCTTCCAGCGCGGTGACGCGAGCCCGAAGGTCGACCGCTTCGGTCGTGACGTCCCGACGGTCGACCTGCGACGACGTGACCTTTCCCCACTCGCTCAGGCCGGACAGCGTCGCGGTGAGCTGATCGGACGGCACGCGCACGGTGATCCACGTGCCTGTCAGCAGTGGGGGGTAGATCTCGGGCACCACGGCGGCCGGGTCTATCGCCGAGGACGAGCCGATGCTCATCGTCTCGACGTAGCCGCCGGCGGCGACGGCGGCCTCTCCGATCGCCACGGCGGCCGTCGCGGCATCGTCGACTTCGACCGCCGCTGAGGCGGTGACGGCAATCTCGCGCAGCGCATCACTCTCGGCTGTCTCGGGGCCTGCCGAGTCTCGTGCGCCACCGCTGGTCTCGGTGACGCCGGACCCTGCGATGTCCGGTGCGGATGCCGGTGCCACCGCGGCCGAACCGGCGGTTTCGGTCGATCCCTGGATGCCGGGGAGCACGTGCGGCGCGATCACGGCGGCCACCGCGATGAGGGCCGCGGCCGCGGCACCCCCCATCCACCACCGCCCGCGCCTGACAGCGAGTTGCCGTGCGCGCTCGACCCGGGCGAGATCACCGGCGCGCTCGCTCGCAATCCGGGCGAACACGGCGTCCTCCATCTCTTCGACACGCTCATCGCTCAACGCGGGCAGCGCGACCTCGTCGGCTTTCATGTCCCCTCCGGTTCGATCGTGCTCCGCAGCTGTGTGCGGATGCGGGACAGGCGATTTCGGACGACCCCGTGGCTGACACCCAACCGATCGGCGGCGGCCTGATACGCGTAGCCGTCTGCGGCGCACAGACGGAAGATCTGCTGGTCGAGTTCGCTGAGCGCCCCCACTTCCTGCAGGACCCGTGCCACCAGGGCGGCGTCCATCACCTGACTCTCGATATCGATCGTCGCCGCCAGTGATTCGTCCGCCGCGCTCGTCAGGTGGGCGCGGTCGCGCTGCAGGCGTCGAATGCGGTTTGCGCACTGGAATCGGCAGATGGTCACCAGCCAGGGCAAGAGCGAATCGCCGACCAGATCGAGCTCCGGCAGCTTTCGCCAGGCGGCCAGGAACGTCTCCTGAGTGGCATCCTCGGCCTCCGGTCGCGAACCGAGCAATCCGTGCGCCACCCAGAACACCGGACGCACGTACGAGCGGTACAGCAGCCGGAAGGCGTGCTCGTTCCCCGCCGCCGCAGCGGCCACCAGCTCCGCATCGCTCTGCGTCACGCTGTCACCCATAACGTCCTCATCGTCGGGGAGATCCAACGTCTCCCGCTCTTACAGTGTCGTTTCGAAGTCGATCGTCTCAGATGGACGGCACGGTCCGTCGGCGGCTGTATTCTTGTCCGAGCGAGAGGGAGTATCCCAATTTCGCGCGTCCGTCAGTACGGGTCCCACCGAGGAGGCTCCGGGCGCGCGCCGCAAGCTGCGGGGGAGAGACTTTCGACGGTTCGTCATCCCTCCGAAAGGCCCGCATGGAACTCCCTGTCTGGTTCGAGATCGGCTCGCTTCTGCTGCTGACGCTCATCCTCGTCGCCGATCTGCTGCTGATCCTCCGCCGCCCCCACATTCCCTCCACCCGCGAGTCGGCGTTGTGGGTCGTCTTCTACGTCGCGCTGGCGCTGATCTTCGCGGCACTGATGTGGTATTTCGCGGGCGGCGAGTACGCGGGTCAGTTCATCGCGGGCTGGTTGACGGAGTACAGCCTCTCGATCGACAACCTGTTCGTGTTCGTGCTCATCATGGCCCAGTTCTCGGTCCCGCGCCGGTACCAGCAGGAAGTCCTGATGGTGGGCATCATCATCGCGCTGGTTCTGCGTGGCCTGTTCATCCTGGCCGGGGCCGCGATCATCGAGCAGTTCAGCTGGGTCTTCTACATCTTCGGAGCGTTCCTGGTCTTCACGGCCTGGCGTCAGGCCTTCCCCGGTGGCGATCACGACTCAGACGTGAAGCAGGAGAGCTTCATCGTGCGTCTGCTGCGGCGCACCGTCGACATCTCGGATGAATACGACGGCGCGAAAGTCCGCACGGTCGTCAACGGCAAGAAGATGTTCACCCCGATGATCATCGTGTTCGTCGCGATCGGGATGACCGACCTGCTTTTCGCCCTGGACTCGATTCCCGCCATCTTCGGCATCACACAAAGCCCGTTCATCGTCTTCACGGCGAATCTGTTCGCGCTGATGGGGCTGCGTCAGCTGTACTTCCTGCTCGGGGGTCTGCTCGACCGGCTCAAGTATCTGCACTACGGCATCGCGTTCATCCTCGGCTTCATCGGAGTGAAGCTCGTCCTCCACGCTCTCCACCAGAACGAACTGCCGTTCATCAACGGCGGCAAGTCGATCGAATGGGCCCCGGAGATCTCCACCTGGACGTCGCTGGGTGTCATCATCGTGTCGATGGCCGTCGCGACGGTCGCGAGCCTCATCGCATCCGCCCGCGAGGAGCGGGCTGCGCCTGCGATCACTGACGGAGAGTGAACGCGGCGTCGCTCATCACGGTGGTAATGTGACATCCGTGCGGATCGCTCGCCTTCTCCTTAGCGGCCGCGACGAGATCTCGTTCTGAGCCCACCCTCGTCGCGGAGTCCTTCGCGGGCGCATCCGACGTCAGAAGAACGAGACATCATGAGCATCGCCATCCCCGAGAATCCCCGTACGCTGGCCGAGAAGGTCTGGGACGACCACCTCGTCGTCAAGGGCGTGGACGGCCAGCCCGACCTCATCTACATCGACCTGCACCTGGTGCACGAGGTCACGAGCCCACAGGCCTTCGATGGCCTGCGCGCGGAGGGGCGTCCGCTGCGGCGCCCCGACCTGACGATCGCCACCGAGGATCACAACACACCCACGCTCGACATCGACAAGCCGATCGCCGATCTCACCAGCCGCGTCCAGATCGAAACTCTGCGGCACAATGCCGAGGAGTTCGGCGTGCGGCTGCACTCGCTCGGCGACAAGGAGCAGGGGATCGTGCATGTCGTAGGTCCGCAGCTGGGTCTCACGATGCCGGGGATCACGGTCGTCTGCGGTGATTCGCACACGTCGACCCACGGTGCATTCGGCGCGATGGCCTTCGGGATCGGCACGAGCGAGGTCGAGCACGTCATGGCGACTCAGACGCTTCCGCTGAAGCCCTTCAAGACGATGGCCATCACGGTCGACGGTGAGTTGGCGCCCGGCGTCAGCGCGAAGGACGTCATTCTGGCCATCATCGCGAAAATCGGCGCCAACGGCGGCCAGGGCTATGTGCTCGAGTTCCGCGGCTCCGCGATCCGATCCCTCTCGATGGAGGGGCGAATGACGATGTGCAACATGTCGATCGAGGCGGGTGCCCGCGCGGGGATGATCGCGCCCGACGAGACGACGTTCGCGTACGTCAAGGACAAGCCGCATGCACCTCAGGGTGCGCACTGGGATGAGGCCGTCGCGTACTGGCGGACCCTGCCCTCTGACGAGGGGGCGGTCTACGACGCCGAGGTGTTCCTCGACGCCGGCGAACTCGAGCCGTTCGTCACGTGGGGGACCAACCCGGGGCAGGGCGTGTCGTTGAGTGACGTCGTCCCCGACCCGGCATCCTTCACCGATCCCAATGAGCGGGCCGCCGCGGAGCGCGCCCTCGCGTACATGGACCTCACCGCGGGCACTCCGCTGAAGGCCGTTCCCGTGGATGCCGTTTTCATGGGCTCGTGCACCAACAGTCGCATCGAGGACCTCCGCCAGTTCGCGGCGATCGTCCGAGGCCGGCAGAAGGCCGAGGGCGTTCGCGTCATGGTTGTGCCCGGGTCGGCACGCGTGCGGCTTGAGGCCGAAGCTGAGGGGCTGGACAAGGTGTTCACCGACTTCGGTGCCGAATGGCGCTTCGCGGGCTGCTCGATGTGTCTCGGGATGAACCCCGATCAACTCGCTCCGGGTGAGCGCTGTGCGTCGACGAGCAACCGTAACTTCGAAGGGCGCCAGGGCAAGGGCGGACGCACGCATCTGGTCTCCCCGCTGGTCGCGGCCGCGACCGCGATTCTCGGCCGCCTCGCCAGCCCGAGCGATCTGCCGGTCGTGCGAAACGTTCAGGAACCTGCCGGAGTGGAGGCCTGACGTGGAGAAGTTCACCAGGCACACGGGGATTGCCGTGCCGCTGATGCGGTCAGCGGTCGACACAGACCAGATCATTCCGGCTGTCTACCTCAAGCGCGTCACGAAGACCGGCTTCGACGATGCCCTGTTCGCGAACTGGCGCCAGGACCCTGATTTCATCCTGAATCAGCCCGCTTACCAGGGTGCGTCGATTCTTGTCGCCGGGCCCGACTTCGGCACGGGGTCCAGTCGTGAGCATGCCGTGTGGGCGCTCAGGGACTACGGGTTCAGCGTTGTCCTGAGCGCGAAGTTCGCCGACATCTTCCGTGGGAACGCAGGTAAGCAGGGTCTTGTGACGGGCGTCGTTTCCGAGGCTGATATCGAGGCGATCTGGACGGCTCTCCAGGCTCAGCCCGGAATCGAGATGACCGTTGACCTGCAGGCGCGCACCGCGGTGGTCGGTGATCTGCGGGTCGGTTTCGACATCGACGATTACACTAGGTGGCGGCTCCTCGAAGGGCTCGATGACATCGGGCTCACGCTGCGCAACGAAGACAAGATCGCGCAGTTCGAGGCGCGCCGTGAGGCGTGGCGGCCACGGACGATCCCCGTCCCGTAGCCCGAAGCACGCTCCACACCAGGGGGCGAGGCTGTCTGCATCCTCCAGAAACAAGTGAGGTTTCCTCGATGAACACCCTCCTCAGCGAGTCCACGCCGCCCCGACCCGGGGGTGGCAGCGTCTCACCTGGCCAAGCGCTCACGATTCGCGGAGGACACCCGCTCTCGGGGCGCGTCACAGTCAAGGGGGCGAAGAACCTCGCCACCAAGGCGATGGTCGCGGCCCTCCTCGGTGAGACCGAGAGCGTGCTGCGCGATGTCCCCGACATCAGCGACGTTCACGTGGTCCGCTCGCTCCTCGAGGTTCACGGCGTGACCGTTCAGGACGATGGCGATGGTGTGCTTCGGCTCGACCCGAGCGGCGCGGTGTCGGCGCACTTCGACGAGATCGACGCACACGCGGGTGCCTCCCGGATCCCGATCCTCTTCTGCGGACCGCTTCTGCACCTGCTGGGTCAGGCCTTCATCCCAGACCTGGGTGGATGCCGGATCGGCGATCGCCCGATCGACTTCCACCTCGATGCCCTGCGTGCCTTCGGTGCGACGGTCGAGAAGCTTCCCAGCGGTATTCGACTGTCTGCGCCGGGGGGACTGAGCGGCGCGAACATCGCACTGCCGTACCCGAGCGTCGGCGCCACGGAACAGGTGCTGCTGACGGCGGTGCGCGCGAAGGGCACCACCGAACTTCGCAACGCGGCGATCGAACCCGAGATCATGGACCTCATCGCCGTCCTGCAGAAGATGGGAGCGATCATCTCCTATGAACCCAACCGGGTGATCTTCATCGAGGGCGTGGACTCATTGCGCGGCTACGACCACCGATGCATCTTCGACCGCAACGAGGCCGCCTCGTGGGCGTGCGCGGCGCTCGCGACCGACGGAAACATCTTCGTCACCGGAGCGAGGCAGCAGGAGATGCTGACGTTCCTCAACGTCTTCCGCAAGGCCGGAGGTGAGTTCGACATCACCGAGGAAGGCATTCGCTTCTACCGCGGGGGCGCTCTCAAGCCGATCGTCGTCGAAACCGACGTGCACCCGGGATTCATGACCGATTGGCAGCAGCCGCTCATCGTCGCTCTGACGCAGGCCGACGGCACATCCATCGTCCACGAGACGGTGTACGAGAACCGACTGGGCTTCACGCGAGCACTCGTGAAGATGGGAGCCGATATCGTCGTCCACCCGGAGGGCATCGCCAGTGCCGACCGTCGTGTTCCGCGCCGGGCACTCGAGCAGGCGGCCGTGATCACGGGTCCGACGCCGCTGCACGGTGCCGACGTCGTCGTGCCCGACCTTCGCGGCGGCTACTCGTACGTCATCGCCGCGCTTGCGGCGGAGGGCACCTCCATCGTGCGAAACGTCGACATCATCCGTCGCGGGTACGAGAAGTTCCTCGACAAGCTCACCGACCTCGGCGCCGACTTCGACGTCGTCGGGTGAACGCGGTGACAAAATCACCGGGTCGACGGATGTCGACCGAGAAATCTCGACCGAGCGTCTTCTGGCCGATGGCTGCGATCGTGGTCCCCGTCGTCGGATGGTTGGCGAAAGTCGAGATCATCGGTGAGGAACACCTCCCGGCGGAGGGGCCCTACGTGCTGGCCCCCAATCACTACAGTGAGTTCGACCCCCTTGTCCTCGCGGTCGCGACCTGGCGTCTGGGCCGCGCACCGCGGTTCATGGCCAAGGAGAGCATCTTCCGGGTGCCGGTGGTCGGTCGCGCCCTGCATGCCGCCGGCATGGTCCCGGTCTCACGGTCCTCCTCCGCCGCGGCCGTCAAACAGACACTTGCGCAGTCCGAGAGCCTCGTCGCGCACGGTCGCGGGGTGATCGTGTACCCCGAGGGATCCCTCACCCGTGACCCGGACATGTGGCCGATGCGGGGAATGACCGGAGCCGTCCGACTCGCGCTGGCCGGAGACATCCCCGTCATTCCAGTGGCCACGTGGGGGGTCCAGCAGATTCTCCCCCGCTACGGCACGTTCAGTCTGTGGCCGCCGCGCAAGCGGGTGCAGGTGCGGTTCGGGCCCGCGAGCGATCTGTCCGCTTTCCACGGCGCGGCGAACACCGCGAGTCTCGCCGCCGCGACCGACGTCGTCATGGCTGACATCTCGGTCCTTCTGGGCGAGCTGCGCGGGCTCACTCCGCCGGCGGAACGCTGGAATCCCGCGGCGCACGGGCAGAAGCGGACGGGCCGCCTTGACCCGTAGAATCGATCCGGCGCTGCCGCGGGTCGCCGTCATCGGCGCCGGGAGCTGGGGTACCACGTTCGGCAAAGTCCTCGCGGACGGGGGAGCGCACGTGGTGATGTGGGCGCGCCGGGCGGAGCTCGCCCAGGAGATCCAGGAGGGGAAGCGCAACAGCCAGTACCTCCCCGGCATCAACCTCCCGCGCACCATGTCGGCAACTGCGCATCTGCCCGAGGCGCTTGACGGAGCCAGCCAGGTGTACTTTGCGATCTCCAGTCAGGCACTTCGCCAGAATCTGAAGGCGGTGCGCCCCCTCGTCGCCCGATCAGAGGCCCCGATCGTTTCGCTCATGAAGGGTGTGGAGCGGCGAACGGGGCTCCGGATGAGCCAAGTCCTCGAACAGGAGCTGCGTTGTGATCCCGCGCGCATCGCCGTCGCGTCGGGTCCCAACCTCGCGCTCGAGATCGCGCGAGAGCAGCCCACTGCCGCCGTCATCTCCTCGACCAGCCGCGAGACCGCCGAGGCCGTCGCGCTCCGCTCACGTAACGCCTACTTCCGGACGTTCGTCAATACGGACGTCATCGGCACGGAGTTCGGCGGGGTGCTGAAGAACCTGATCGCCGTCGCGATCGGGATCGTCGACGGGGTCGGCTATGGCGAGAACACGAAAGCATCCATCATCACGCGCGGACTCGTCGAGATGACCGACTTCGCCGTCGCGCAGGGAGCCCAACCGGAGACCCTCCAAGGACTCGCTGGGCTCGGGGACCTGATCGCCACGTGCCAGTCGCCTCTCAGCCGCAACAACACCGCGGGACGCCTGCTCGGCCAGGGCTACAGCTTCCAGGACGTCGTCAAGCAGATGAACCAGACTGCCGAGGGTCTGGCCTCGGTCGCGCCAGTGCTTCAGCTGGCGCGCGAGGCCGGTGTGCAGATGCCGATCGTCGAACAGGTGAAGATGGTGCTGGACGGAACCATGAATCCGCGTGACATCGCACCGCACCTGACCACGGACGACAAGCCCGAGGGCGAGAGGACCCAGAATGGACAAGACGGCGGTGGCGGTGCTCTTCGGTGGTCGCTCCAGCGAGCACTCGATCAGCTCCGCAACGGCCGGGGGCGTGCTGCGCGCGATTGATCGCGAGCGCTACGAGGTGATCCCCATCGGGATCACCCGGGATGGCGCCTTCGTCCTCGAAGACGACGACCCGGCCAAGTTCACGCTCGACCCGCGGCACCTGCCCGATGTGCGCGACAACGGCACGCGCATCATCTGGCCGGATTCCGCGCTGTCGCGCGAGCTGAGGGTGAGGGATGCCGACGGTGTGCGCTCTCTTGGCGAGATCGATGTCGTCTTCCCCATCCTGCACGGCCGGTTCGGCGAGGACGGCACCATCCAGGGCTTTCTGGAGCTTCTGGATCTGCCCTACGTCGGAGCCGGTCTGCTGATGTCGGCCATCGGTATGGACAAGCACGCGACCAAGAGAATTCTGCGCGCGGCCGGTGTACCGGTCGTCCCCTGGGTGGCGGTCACGAGGCGTGACCTGGATCGTGATCGCGAGGCGTGGGACAGGCGGATCCGCTCTCTCGGGCTCCCGGCCTTCGTCAAGCCTGCACGTGCCGGATCGAGCGTCGGCGTCTCCAAGGTCTCGGATTGGAGTCAGCTCGACACCGCCCTCGCCACGGCGTTCGCCGAGGACCGTACCGTGCTGGTCGAGCGGGCCGTGGTCGGACGCGAGATCGAGTGCGGAGTGCTCGCGGGCCGGGACGGCGCGTCGCCACGGGTCAGCGTTGCGGGCGAGATCGTGATCACGGGACGTGACTTCTACGACTTCGAGGCGAAGTATCAGGGCGCGGCGGGCGTTGACCTGGTCTGCCCTGCCGACCTCGCGCCCGCCGACCTTGCCGAGATGCAGCGTATCGCCGCGGCCACGTTCGAGGCGGTCGGCGGCGAGGGGCTCGCCCGCGTCGACTTCTTCTTCACCGGCACGGAGTTCTTCGTCAACGAGGTGAACACGATGCCCGGCTTCACAGCGATCTCGATGTTCCCCACGTGCTGGATTGCTTCCGGCATGACCTACGAAGAGCTCATCAGCGAGCTGATCGACCTCGCCAGTGTGCGCTGATGCCGCGTCATCAGCTCGCGGGGCGCTCCGTACACACGCTGCCATCGGCCGGCAGCTGCTGCACGGCGGTGCCGAGCGCATCGAGAACCGTGCGGGCGCTGACGACGTCGTAGTCGAGGTACACCTCGACCGCGGGCGTGCGCCCGAACGTCGTGAATCGATAGCTCGGTGCCTCTGAGTCGTCGATGAGCCAGTCCACCCCGCCCGCGCTTTCGCACGGCAGGGGCGACGGCCCGGGCGCCTCGACCCCGCACGTGAGGAGCACTGCCGTCGGCGTTCCCCAGGCGCCTGTGGCCTGCGTGTCCGTCCACCTTCGCCCCTGGCCGTCGAGGGTGTCCGGCAGCCGCACCGTCACGGCTGCGCATGCCGGATCGTTCGCGCCTTCGGCCGGTGCCATCGCGACGGTGGCGCTGCAGCCGGTGAGGCCCGACGCGAAGACGACGGCGGCGGCGAGCAGTACGGATGAACGCAGTCGGAACACACGTCCAGGCTACCGTGGAGGGATGATGACCCGACGCGAGCCGACCGTGGGCGACCTGTCCGAGCGCGCGCTGCTGACGCGGATCCTCAACGTGGTCGGAGATGCTTCGCAGGCCGACGTCGGCCCGGGTGACGATGCCGCCGTGATCACCGTCCCGGATGGCCGTGTCGTTCTCACGACCGATACGCTCGTGCACGGTCCGGACTTCCGGTTGGCCTGGTCCACCGGATACGACCTGGGCTCGAAGGCCGCGGCCGTGAACCTCGCCGATGTCGCGGCGATGGGTGCGCGCCCCATCGCGCTGCTGGTCGCGCTCGCCCTGCCCGATACGCTTCCCGTCGCGTTCGTCGATGAGCTCGCCCGGGGCCTTCGTGCAGCCTGCGACCGCCTCGCGCCCGGGTGCGCGATCGAGGGCGGCGACCTCACCGTCTCGGACACCCTGACGATCGCGGTGACCGCGGCCGGTGTGCTGGACGGCGCCGCGCCTGTGCTGCGCTCGGGAGCCCGGCCGGGCGACACCGTCGCCGTCGCGGGCGAGCTCGGCGCCGCGACGCGGGGACTCGCGCTCTTGTTCGATCGATTTCGCACGGCCGACGGCATTCCGGTGGAGGTGGATGCCGGCCTGCTCACCGAGGCCGAGCGTGCCGACCTCGCGGCGCAGCTGCGCCCCGCGCCCCCGATCGCGCTCGGGCCCGTGGCCGCCCGCGCCGGCGCGAGCGCGCTCATGGACGTCTCGGACGGGCTTCTGCTCGACGCCACCCGCATGGCGGACGCGTCGGGTGTCACCATCGCCCTCGACGGACCACTGGGCGACGATGCTCTGCGGGGCGGCGAGGATCATGCGCTCCTGGCGTGCTTCCCGACCGCGGCGGCGCTGCCGGCGGGATTCTTGCGGATCGGCGCGGTCGCACCGCGCGGCGAGGCCGCGGTCACGGTGGCAGGTGCCGCGCCATCCGGACGCAGCGGCTGGGACCCATACCGCGATTGGGACACGCAGCGCGGGTGAGTCAGTCTGCGAGCGCCCACCACAGCGTCGTGTCACCGTACCTCTTTGAGCGGTCTGGGGTGAGCCCCGGCGGAAGGGTCGGCGTGGGCGAACGCGACGACCGCTCGATGATCACCGCGGCTCCGGCGCTGAGTCGCGGCCCCAGCAGCGTCAGCGTGGCGGCGAGTTCGGGCTCGCCGACTTCGTACGGCGGGTCGAGGAAGACCAGATCGAAAACGGCGGCTGCGTTCCGCAAGAACATGTCCGCGCTCGTCTGATGCACGCGGATGAGCGCGTCGGGCATCACGCGGCGCAGCGCGCGCGCATTCCGGTCGGCGACCCGCGCGGCGCGCGGCGACTTCTCCACGAGGTCGCAGCGCGCCGCGCCGCGACTGATCGCTTCGAGGCCGAGCGCACCGGAGCCGGCGTACAGGTCCAGCACGACTGCATCGTGCAACAGATCCGCCGACTCGAGCGAGCCGAACAGCGATTCGCGGACGCGGTCACTCGTCGGACGTGTCCCGGCATCCGGCACGACGAGGGCGAGCGACCCGGCGCGTCCCGCGATGATTCTCGTCACAACGACACCATAGCCAGCCCGCCCGGCGGCGCGACGCGGATTCGGCGCGCAGCCGCCATCGGACGGGCGCCCCGCATTTCCCTGGCGAGGATGGTGGGAGCAACACTGTCACACGGCGTCTCTAGACTCGTCCCATGCCCGCCGTGAGCCTTGAGACGCGCCTTGAGGGCGTGGTGGGCGGTAAGACCGCGACGGCGCTGACGCGGGCCTTCGGGATGGTGACCGTCGGTGATCTCGTCGACCACTATCCCCGTCGCTACGCGCGCCGCGGCGAGCTCACCCCCATCGCCTCACTGCCCGTGGGAGAGCAGGTCACGATCGTCGCCGAAGTGAAAAGCGTCGCGACGCGGCCCATGCGCCAGCGCAAGGGCTCGCTGCTCGAGGTCCTCATCAGCGACGGCGCGGGCACCCTGAGTCTCACGTTCTTCAACCAGCCATGGCGCCAGAACGAGCTGGCCGTTGGGCGACAGGGGATCTTCTCGGGCAAAGTCGGCGAGTTCAGGGGGCAGAAGCAGTTCGCGCATCCGGACTACCAGCTCTTCGACGATGAGGATGCCGCTCGACTCACCGCTGTTGCTCATCAGAATGAGCCGATCCCGATCTATCCGGCGACCAGCACCGTCAGCAGCTGGGATATCGCGAAGACGATGAAAGTCGTCCTCGACACGCTGGAGGACGTGCCTGATCCGCTGCCGGACGACTTCCGGCGCGCGCAGGGCCTGCTCGATGCACGCACTGCGATCGAGCGCATCCACCGCCCCGACTTTCCCGACCAGATCGAACTCGCCCGCGAGACCCTGCGCATGCACGAGGCCTTCGTTTTGCAGGCGGCGCTGCTGCAGCAGCGCCAGTTCGTGCGGGCCATGGCGGCGACCGCACGCCCGGCGGGTGATCTGCTGGCCCGGTTCGACGCCCGGCTCCCGTTCGCGCTGACACCTGACCAGGCCGTCGTCGGTGAGCGCATCGCTGCCGACCTCGAGGCCGCGTGGCCCATGAACCGGCTCGTGCAGGGTGAAGTCGGCTCGGGGAAGACACTCGTCGCGCTCCGCGCCATGCTGCAGGTCGCACAGTCCGGTGGACAGAGTGCGCTCATCGCGCCGACCGAAGTGCTCGCCGGTCAGCACCTCCGCTCGATCACCAGGATGCTGGGGCCGCAGCTCGCGCCAGAGCTCATGCCGATGCTCCTCACGGGGCAGCTGTCCGCCGCGGAGCGCCGAAAGGCGGCGTTGCGCGCCGCGGCGGGCCAAGCCCGGATCGTCGTGGGCACCCACGCCCTGCTGAGCGAATCGACGACCTTCGCCGACCTGGGGCTCGTGGTCGTCGATGAACAGCACCGGTTCGGCGTCGAGCAGCGAGAGAGTCTGCGTGCCAAGGGGACATCCCCGCACGTGCTGGTACTGACGGCGACCCCGATCCCGCGCACGGTCGCCATGACCGTGTTCGGTGATCTCGACGTCTCGACGATCCGCACACTGCCCAGCGGGCGTGCGGGGATCACGAGCCATGTCGCGCCACTCGCGGAGAAGCCGGCGTGGTTCCCGCGGGTGTGGGAGCGGGTCGCCGAAGAGGTCGCCGCCGGCCACCAGGCATTCATCGTGTGCGCATCGATCGATGCCGAAGCCACCGCGAAGGCCGGCGCTGAATCGGGTTCCGACGCACCGCCGCTCGAGGGAGAGCAGGAGCGCACGCGGTGGGGCGTCGTGCAGGTGCACGCCCTGCTGGCCGACCACCCCGCCTACGCTCACATCCGGGTGGAGATCCTGCACGGAAAGCTGCCGGGCGAGCAGAAGGATGCCGTCATGCAGGCGTTCGCGCGGGGGGAGATCGACGTGCTGATTGCGACGACCGTGGTCGAAGTCGGCGTGGACGTGGCGAATGCATCGGCAATGGTGATCCTCGAGGCGGACAGGTTCGGGGTCTCGCAGCTGCACCAGCTGCGAGGCCGCGTCGGTCGCGGCGGAGTTCCCGGCATCTGCCTGCTCGTGACCGAGGCGCCCGCAGGGACTCCCGCCCGCGCGCGCGTCGAGGCCGTCGCCGCGACGACCGACGGCTTCGCATTGGCCGAGGTGGACCTCGAGTTGCGCGGTGAGGGCGACGTCCTCGGCGATGCGCAGTCCGGTGTTCGCTCGTCGCTCCGCCTGCTCCGCGTCGTCGCCGATGCCGACCTCATCGCGCTCGCGCGCGCGGCCGCCGAGCGTGTGCTCGCCGATGACCCCGCTCTGCTCCGGCACCCCGGCTTGGCTGCGTCGATCGGCCGCCGTGTCGGCCGGCAGGAGCGCGCGGCACTGGCCAAAAACTAGGATGGTGCCATGAACAACCGCATCGCTGTGGCCCCAGGCTCATTCGACCCGCCGACGCTCGGCCACCTCGATGTGATCCGCCGCGCGGCGGCTCTCTACGACGAGCTGCACGTTCTGGTCGTGCACAACCCCGGTAAGGAAGCGATGCTGCCGATCGCTCAGCGTCTCGCGCTTCTTGAGCAGTCGATCGCCGAAGAGCGCATCGAAGGCAATGTGATCGTCGCCTCTTGGAGCATGGGACTGCTCGTGGACTATGCGCAGGATGTCGGTGCCGGCATCCTGGTGAAGGGCATCCGATCCCAGGTCGATGTCGCGTACGAGACTCCGATGGCGATCGTCAACCGGCACCTGGCGGATATTGAAACCGTGTTCCTCCTGCCCGACCCTGCGCACGCGCTGGTCTCGAGCTCTTTGGTGCGTCAGGTCGCCGCCCTCGGCGGCGATGTGTCACCGTACGTCCCGGCCCCCGTGGCGCGGTTCCTCGACACCGGCAGTGGACGCTGAGCGCTGCCGCCCCCGGGCCATCGTCCAGCCTGCGGCCGCTAACATGGCGTCGTGGTCAGAAGAAGGCATGTGAGCGGTCCGTTCATCTACCCGGTCCGCGACATCGTCGGGCATCCCGGCGAGATGCGCGAGTTCCAGAGCACGACTGAAGTACCGGAGAAGTGGGGCGAAGGTCTCGTGTCCGTTCCGCAGGGCGAGACGCTCGAGCTCGCGGTGCGGCTGGAGTCGGTGCACGAGGGGATTCTCGTCACCGCCGACATGGCGACCGAGTACTCGGGGGTCTGCGGGCGGTGCCTCACCGATATCGTTCAGCCGCTGGAGGTCGAGTTTCAGGAGCTCTTCGGGTATCCTGGGGAGGAAGTGACCGACTTCGACGTTCAAGACGACCACGTGGATCTTGAAAATCTGGTCAGGGATTCGATCGTCCTGTCGCTTCCGTTCCAGCCGGTGTGTCAGCCGGATTGCCCCGGCCTTGATCCGGCCACGGGCGAGAGGCTGACCGCAACAGCCGCGCCGGAGATTCCGATCGACGAGCGCTGGGCCGCGTTGAAGGCCCTCACCCCAGACCAGGATGGCGAGGCTCCCCGCCGCGCCGTCTCCGACACAGAGAAGAGCTAGCCATGGCAGGTAACCCCCCGAAGCGGAAGGTCTCCCGCTCCAACACCCGTTCGCGTCGCGCGCAGTGGAAGGCGGCCCCGATCGCGCTCGTCAAGACGATCGAGAACGGCAAGGTCGTTTACAGCCGCCCGCACCAGGCCAAGGTCGTCACCGACTCGCAGGGCACCGAGCTGTTCCTCGAGTACAAGGGGCGCAAGGTCGCCGACGTCTGATCATCGCGGCATAGCCGTGGCGGACTTCTTCGCTGAGCACGCGTTGCTCACCGACAGGCTCGGGGTCGATATCGACCCCGAGCTTCTGTCTCTTGCGCTGACTCATCGTTCCTACGCGTATGAGAACGGCGGACTCGCGAACAACGAGCGTCTCGAGTTCCTCGGCGATTCGATCCTGGGTCAGGCGGTGACGGTTCACCTCTTCACGGCGCATCCCGGCCTGGACGAGGGCTCGCTGGCCAAGCGGAGGGCCAGCGTCGTCTCGACCGTCGCGCTGGCAGAAGTCGCGCGGGGCATAGAACTCGGCGCCCACGTCCGTCTCGGTCGCGGTGAGGATCAGACCGGCGGTCGCGACAAGGACTCGATCCTCGCCGACACGATGGAGGCCGTCATCGGGGCGGCTTTCCTCTCGGCCGGTGCCGAAGAGTCGGCTGCGCTTGTGCTGCGTCTCGTCGCTCCGCTCCTCGCCGATCCGGAACGCCACGGCGCGGCGATGGACCCCAAGACGAGTCTGCAGGAACTCGCCGCGCGTCTTGCGCTGGCGCCACCGACCTATGCGGTCATCGCGGAGGGCCCCGATCACAATCGGTCCTTCACCGCGACCGTCGTCGTCGATGATGTGACGCGCACGGGCACGGGGTCGAGCAAGAAGCACGCTGAGATGGCCGCAGCGCTGGCCGTGTGGCATGCGCTGAACGCACGTGCCTGAACTTCCCGAAGTCGAAGTCGTTCGCGCTGGTCTCGCCCCCGCGGTCATCGGCGCGCGGGTGGTCGCGGTGACCGCTCATGACGCGCGCGCTCTCACGAGGCATGACGGTGACTCGGCGGCGTTCGAGGCGGCGCTGACCGGCCGGACATTCGAAGCCGCAGCGCGTCGCGGAAAGTTCCTCTGGCTGCCTCTGCGTGACTTCGCGACAACGCCCCAAGCCCTCATCGCTCACCTCGGTATGAGTGGCCAGTTTCTCTTGCGCCCCGGTGGCGCACCGATTGAGCGGCATGAGCGCATCCGCATCGACATCGCACACCCCGCGCACGGCGAGGTCGCCATCGTGTTCAGCGATCAACGCACTTTCGGCTCGCTCGCCCTGGACGCCCTCGTCCCGACGATGGACGGTGCGCCGGGGGGGTGGGGCACCGATGCCGCGGTGACCCCCTCACAGGTCGCTCACATCGCTCGCGACCCGCTGGACGCCGCATTCTCGGACACCCGGACGATTGCTGCCATGCGGGCGAAGCGGTCGGCGGTCAAACGGGTGCTTCTGGACCAAGCAGTGGTGAGCGGCGTCGGCAACATCTATGCCGATGAAGCGCTGTGGGCGGCCCGCATTCACCCCGAGACCGCGGCGTCCGCTCTTTCACCCGAGGTTGCGGCGCGGCTGCTGGATGAGGTGCGCGCTGTCTTGAACAGGGCCCTCGCTGAGGGCGGGACGAGTTTCGACGCCCAGTACGTCAACGTCAACGGACAGGCGGGGTACTTTGCCCATTCGCTGAACGCCTACGGGCGCGCGGGGGAGCCTTGTCACCGCTGCGGAACACCGATCCGGCGCATCGTCATCGGCGGGCGCTCGTCGCACTTCTGCCCGCGCTGCCAGCGGAAGCGCTAGGAATGCGCGGAGGACTCCGTGAGTCCGGCTCAGTCAGCGGAGGGCCGGAGCGCGAGCCGCGTCTGCGTCTGCGCGGCACCACCTTCCCGCTTGAGTAGCCGCAGCAGGCGATCGAGGGCAGCTGTGTCTGCGGTGCGAATCCGCAGCAGATAGTCATAGGGGCCGGTGACGTGCACTGCGTCAAGGATCTGGCGGACGCCACGGGTCCAGGCGAGGAACTCTTCCGAGTCGCGGTCGGGGGTGAGGCGCACATCGATGAACGCCTCGATCCCGCTGAAGTGCTCGGGTGGATCCGTGCCCAGCACTGCACAATACCCGACGATCACGCCGGTTGACTCCAGCCGTCGCACCCTCGCCGCGGCTGCATTCGTACTCAGGCCTACGTGCCGACCAATCGCGCTGAACGCAGCTCTGCCATCTGCGCGGAGAATGCTGAGAATTTGCTCGTTTACAACGTCCATGTGGTGAATTCTCTCAATTTGCCAGAAAGAAGTGAAGTCCTGGCTCTTAAGGTCAGCAATGCTCAGAGCGTGGATCCCTTCGCCGCGCACACGACCGGCCTGGTCGTCGGTCTCGCACTCGTCATTCCGCTCGGGGCGATCGGAGTGCTGCTGATACAGGAGGGCGCCAGCCTGGGCTGGGCGCGCGGCGTTCCCGCGGCCGCGGCGGTCGCCACTGCGGACCTGCTTTACTGCACAGTCGCCGTCATCGGTGGGGCGGTACTGTCGCCAGTGATCTCCAGCTGGGGGCCGTGGCCGAAGGTGCTCGGCGGCGCGGCCCTGGTGGTGCTCGCGGTGTGGAATCTGATCCGTGCGCGGCGATCCACCGTCAAGGGCAGCCCTGACGCGTTGAGTCCTCGCGGGCGGCCATCCCAACGCTATGCAGTGTTCTTCGGTCTTACCGCGATCAACCCTGCCACCGTGGTGTATTTCGCGGCTACGGTGACGGGGTTCTCGGAACTCATGGCATCAGCCGTGAGCGCGGCCATGTTCGTCGTGGGCGTCGCGGCGGCCTCACTGGGGTGGCAGCTGCTGCTCGTGCTCGTCGGCGCGATTGTTCATTGGAGGGCAGGCGTACGGTTCCGGGGCATCACCGCGATCATGGGGAACTGCGCGGTGTGCACGTTGGGTGTGCTGATGATCGCCGGGGCACTCAGCTGATCCACCCGGTCGGAGCTGACCAGCCTTCGTCTGACGCGCCTCTCGCATTGGCCGCGGCGCGTTGTCGTCGCCGCGTCGCGGGGTACTTTGCCCATTCGCTGAACGCGTATGGACGGCAGGGCAAACCGTGCCCGCGGTGCGGTACGCCGATCGTTCGCGAGAGCTTTATGAACCGCGGCTCGCACTTCTGTCCGAGCTGCCAGCCGCTCGCGGCCCAGTGATGCATGGACGCCTACCGAAGCACCTTCTTCCATGCGCCGTTGTAGGCCACGGGCGTAAACCCGATCGCCTCGTTGATGTCGAGCATGGGGCGGTTCTCCTCGGCGTTGTATGTGATCACCTTGGGGGACAGCGGCGCGTCCTGGGTTCGCCATGTTGTCAACCCCGCGCACTTCACCCGCTGGCCCAGCTTGTGGCCCCGGTGCTCCTTGAGCACGAGTGTGTCTTCCTGGTGGCTCGGGCCTTCGGCATCCGCACTGAGCACGAGCTCGTTGAAGGCAACCAAAGTCCCGCTCGGGATGTGCTGAGCGGCCGTGACGAGAACCCGGCTGCCGGCGTCGAGGTGGCGCTGATCGTGTCGGGCGACGCGCGCCGCATCCCAGACCTCTTCATCGAACTCGAGTGCGGCGCTGGGCGCGTCGGTGGACATTCGAGACTTGACCCACGCATAGCCTTCGACGAACTCCGGGGGAGTCGGCGCGTGCCACTGCACGATTCGGTAATCCGCCGACGCACGCTCCGCTTCGGCAAGGAGCTTCGCGACCGTGCCCTCGGATGCCGCGAGGTCGAGCACGCTCTGCCGCTCGATCTGCTCAAGCGTGTAGCCGTTCGCGAGATAGAACCGCGCCGCCCGGTCTTCCGGGATCGACCCGAAGCCAGTGGGAGCGCTCAGACGCGGACCCTCGACGTCTGGATGCTGCGCCCAGGACTGGAGAACCGTGCGACCGTGCTCCCGTGCCTTTTCTTCGATCAGCGCATACCCGGCTCTCCCGATGCCGCGCCCGTGATGAGAAGCGAGAAGTTCGACGAGCCAGAAGGCGCTACGCGAACCATCCTCGAGCGGGATGTCGACGCCGACGCGACCCACGAACTCACCGTCGGCGATGACAGCCCAGGCGTAGCGGGTCTCGTCCTGATCGCTCCGGTAGAGCGGGAGCAGTTCCTCGGGCGTGACGTCGTCGTCGGCGTTGCCTGCGATCTCGCGGTAGACGAGGTTGCGAACTCGCGCGAACTCAAGGAAGTCGGCGGCGTCCGGATCCGTCAGGGAGTGGGGGAGAATGAGGGGTCGATACTCGACCCCCGTCGCAACGGTCATGGTGTGCTTTCGTGTGAAGGACGTCGCCGGCGCAGAAGATGGGCGGATCATGCCAGCATGCCGCATCGCACGGTCTGCGACCGTCGTCGCGCGTCCGCTGCCGCGTCAAGCGCAGCTCAGACCGCGTGTCGGCCCGTCGCCGCGGCGACGCGCGGTGCGTCCGCTAGCGTTATCGGCACACTCATAGCGCGGAGGGCGTTCGAATGCACCTGAAGAGCCTGACGCTCAAGGGCTTCAAGTCGTTCGCGCAGCCGACCACGTTCGCCCTCGAGCCAGGCGTCACGTGCATCGTCGGTCCGAACGGGTCGGGAAAGTCGAACGTCGTCGATGCTCTCGCGTGGGTCATGGGGGAGCAGGGGGCCAAGACCCTCCGCGGCGGCAAGATGGATGATGTCATCTTCGCCGGCACGTCGACGCGGGGACCGCTCGGCCGCGCCGAGGTACAGCTCACGATCGACAACGCCGACGGAGCGCTCCCGATCGAGTACGGCGAAGTGACGATCAGTCGCACGCTGTTTCGCAATGGGGCGAGCGAGTACGCGATCAATGGACAGACCTGCCGATTGCTCGATGTTCAAGAACTCTTGAGCGACTCGGGGCTCGGACGCGAGATGCACGTCATCGTCGGCCAGGGCCGGCTCGATAGTGTGCTGCAGGCGAGCCCGGAAGATCGTCGCGGCTTCATCGAGGAAGCCGCCGGCATCCTGAAGCATCGTCGCCGCAAGGAGAAGACTCTCCGCAAGCTCGAGGCGATGGAGGCCAACCTCACCCGCCTCAGCGACCTCGCCGGAGAACTGCGACGCCAGCTCAAGCCTCTCGGCAAGCAGGCCGAGGTCGCCCGGGAGGCTGCGACCATCGCCGCCGTCGTCCGTGACGCGAAAGCGCGTCTCTACGCTGATGAGCTGGTGGCGTTGCGCAGTCAGCTCGCCGATCACGCGCGCAACGAACGGGAGCGCCACGCGGAGCGGCTGGTGCTCCAGGACGAGTCGGATCGGCTGAGGCTGCGCATCGACTCCCTCGAGACGCAGCAGAGGTCGGAGGCGGTCGATCGTGCGCGCAGCGTCACCTTCGCTCTCGCGCAGGTGCAGGAACGCCTGCGGGGCCTGTATTCGCTGGCCGGTCAACGGCTGGCACTTCTCGGGGACGACGGCCAGCTCGCGGTCGAGGCCGCGACGGTCACCCAGGGCATGATCGACGATGCACGGGCCGAGGTCGACGGCATCGGCGCGGGCCTCGGTGGCGCGGAGGATGCGGCCGTCGCCGCGTCGCGAGATGTCATCCGGGCACGCGCTGAGCTGGATGCCCTGGATGCGGACATCGCCGCGCAGAGCGCGCTGGTCTCGGCGCACGACATGCGCCTGAGCGCCTTGCGCGGCTCCGCCGATGCAGCCGCTTCGCGCCTGGAGGCGGTGCGAAGTGCGGTCGAGCGCCAGCAGCGGGCGCTCGATGCCGCTCTCGCGCGCCGAGCCGAGGCGGAGGCGGTCCTGGACCAGTTCGATCCGGCCCTCATCCCCGAGGGTTCCGCCGCTGAGCACGCAGCCGCGTACGAACGCGCTCAGCGCGATGCGTCGGACGGCGAGAGCGCGGTCGCCACGCTGCGTGAACGACTGCACTCCGCCGAACGCGAGGTGGAGTCGCTCACCGCGCAGGCAGCCGCGCTCGGACGCGCGCTCGACGTCCGCAATGCGGCCGCCACGGTCGTCGCGCGCGGCGGACGGGACGTGCGGGGACTGATCGGCGACGCAGTGAAAGTGACACCGGGCTTCGAGACCGCCATCGCTGCGGCTCTGGGCGCCCTGGCCGAGGGTGTCCTGGTCGATGATGTCGCAGCCGCATTGCGGGTGGCCCGCACGGCACGCGACGAGGATCTCGGTGCCATCGACATCGCGGTCGCCGACGCCGCAGCCGACGGTCCGCTCGCGCGGCCGGAGGGCATCGGTGCAGGGATCCTCGCGCGCGATGTGGTCACGGCCCCGGCCGGCATCCGGGGCATCCTCGCGCACGTGCTGATCGTCGATGATCTCCAAGCCGCGTACAGTGCGGGCGCAGCGCTGAAGGCTGCGGGGGACCGCTCCTCCGTGAGAATCGTCACGCGCGCGGGAGAGATCATGACGGCGTACTCGCTGCACGCAGGCTCGGGCTCGGGCCGGTCGCGGTTGGAGCTGGGCGCTGAGCGCGACGCGGCTCTCGAACGACTCGGCGAGATCACTGTCGTCGTCGAGTCACTGCGCGAGGCCCTTGCACACAGTCAGCGGGCGTGGGAGGAATCCCGTGTGCAGACGCGCGATGCTCTCGCCCGCTTGCGCGATCACGACGCGGCACTGGCCGCGCACGCCGAGCGGGTCAACCGGGCGACCGTGCGGCACGAGGCCGCGGCAGCCGAGTGCGAGCGACTCGAAAGCGGATTGCGCCAGGCGGAATCCGCTGTCACCGAGGCCGAGTCGGCGGTGCGGGCCGCCGCGGAGGACGTCACCGTGGCTCTCGAAGCGCCGCGCCCGATGTTCGACGCCTCGGCGCGTGAGGGGATGCTGGCTGCGCTGGAAGCGGCGCGCGATGCGGAAATGGGCGCTCGGTTGCACGTCGAGACGCTCAGGGAACGTGTTCGCGCGGGGGAGGCACGTGTGCTCCAGCTGGAACGCCAGCGCGAACGGGAACGCGCCGCGGCGGACGAGGCGGCGCGGCGAGCGCTCATCCGCCGGACCCAGCGCGAGCGCGCCGCGGACGTCGTCGCGACCCTGCCGCCGCTCCTGGACTCGGTCGACCGTTCGGTGGCGCAGGCGCGTGTGGAGCTGGAGATCGCCGAGCAGTCGCGCAGTGCCCTCACGATCGACCTCTCTGAGCTTCGCACTCGAGAGGCGAGCGTGCGTGAGCGGCTCAGCGGGCTGACCGAGAGTGTGCACGGGCTCGAACTTCAGATGCACGAGAAGCGCCTTCATGCGGCGAGTCTCGGCGAACGGATTTCTTCGGAGCTCGGTCTGGACGAGGAGATTCTCATTCGGGAATACGGACCCGACCAACCCATTCCCTCTGACGACGGAGAGGGTGAGCCGCTCGCGTTCGATCGCCCGGCTCAGCGGCGCCGACTGCAGGAGGCCGAGCGCAAGATCGGACTGCTCGGACGTGTGAATCCGCTGGCGCTCGAAGAGTACGCGGCGCTGGAGCAACGGCATGCGTTCCTCACCGAGCAGCTGGCGGATCTCGTGCAGACTCGCGCGGATCTCTTGACGATCATCGAAGAGCTCGACGATCGGATGCAGACGATCTTCCTCGCAGCATTCGAGGACACCCGTACCGCGTTCGGCGAGGTGTTTCCCGTTCTGTTCCCGGGCGGCGCAGGCAGCATTTCGCTGACGGATCCCGAGCATCCGCTGACGACCGGCATCGAGGTTTCGGTGCGGCCGGTCGGGAAGAAGATCGAGCGCTTGTCCCTGCTCTCCGGGGGAGAGCGTTCCTTGGCGGCGGTGGCGCTGCTCACCGCGATCTTCAAGGCGCGTCCGAGCCCGTTCTACATCCTCGACGAGGTGGAGGCAGCACTCGATGATGCGAACCTCGGGCGCCTGCTGGGCGTGTTCGAGCAGCTGCGGCAGTCGAGCCAGCTCATTGTCATCACGCACCAGAAGCGCACGATGGAAATCGCCGACGCTCTCTACGGCGTCTCCATGCGGCAGGACGGCGTGTCGGCCGTCGTCGGACAGCGCGTCCGTGAGCACGCGTAGGCGCATCGCGCCGCGCCCGTAGGCTGGAGTCATGGCGGAGAATCCCTGGTCGATCGGACGTGCGCTGCGCGGCATGTTCGTCAAACCGACCATCGACGAGACCACGTGGGAGGACCTCGAGGCCGCCCTGCTGACGGCGGATTTCGGTCCCGATGTCACCGAGCGACTCGTCGACGAGCTGCGCGAGAAGGTCGAGCGCTACAGGACGACCGATCCCCGCGACCTGCAGCGGATGCTGAAGGAGTCACTCGAAGAGCACTTCGCGAAGTTCGACACGACGCTCCGGCTCACCGAGCGCCCCGCGGTCGTGTTGGTCGTCGGAGTCAACGGCGTCGGCAAGACGACGACGATCGGCAAGTTCGCGAACTACCTGCGGCGATTCGACCGGTCGGTCGTCGTCGGTGCCGCCGACACGTTTCGTGCCGCAGCCGTCGATCAACTCGCCACGTGGGCCGAGCGCGGGGGCGCCGCGATCGTTCGGCCCCAGCACGAGGGGCAGGATCCGGCATCCGTCGCCTACCAGACCATCGGATACGCGAACGAGCACGGTATCGACATCGTGCTCGTCGACACCGCCGGGCGCCTGCACACCAAGGCCGGACTGATGGACGAACTCACCAAGATCCGCCGGGTGATCGAGAAGCAGGCGCCCATCAGCGAGGTCCTGCTCGTCCTCGACGCGACGACCGGTCAGAACGGCGTGATGCAGGCTTCGGCCTTTCTGGAGCACGCCGGCGTCACGGGACTCGTGATCACGAAGCTGGACGGTTCGGCGAAGGGCGGATTCGTGCTCGCGGTTCAGGAGCGCACGGGCATCCCCGTGAAGTTGCTCGGCCAAGGCGAGGGCATCGGGGATCTGACCGGTTTCACGCCGCACGTCTTCGCTGCTGCGCTCGTGGAATGACGCGCCGACACGCCGCCGGGGTCGCGAACCGGCGGCCGTGCTGGTTTCATGGGCATATGGCGATCGAGCACGACTACTTCGGACTCTTGGAGTCCGGTCCCGACGGGTCGATCTTTTGGTCTGAGAACGTCGAGCTGGGCGATCAGCGCGTCACGGTCGACTTGACTGCGCCCGACCAGGACGATGTGTCCGAGGCGGCGCTCGATGTCGCGGCCGCCATGATCTCGTCGCTGGAGGCGATCGACGCGAAGTCGCGCAATGCGATGGTCTCCGAGCTCGACGATCGCACGAGCGAGGTCACCGAATACCTGCTTCAGCAGCAGGAATCGTTCGGCGACGAACTCGAGGACCTGCTCGTGGACATCTCCGGAGACGTCCACGTGGACATCATCCGGTCGCTGCAACTGGTCAGCATGACCATTCTCGCCGACGAGCACGGAGGCTCTGATCCCTTCGCCGTGCTGGAGTACGCGCTTGACCCTGACGACGCCGACGCGGTGCTGCTGGTGAATCTCGGCAGCGACGGCGACGTGCAGTCGGTCACCAGCGCCGACTGAGTCAGACCGCCTGCGCGAAACCCAGGTCGGCGGACGCAGCGAGATGCTCGAGACCCGCGGGTATCGCGCGACCCTTCGATGCCATCGACTGCGCCCAGAGGCGGCCCGCGCGGTAGGAGGAGCGGACGAGGGGGCCGGCCAGCACACCCAGGAATCCGATCCGCTCGGCTTCCTCCTTGAATGCGACGAATTCGTCCGGTCGCACCCAACGAGCGACAGGGAGGTGGCGCGGGGTGGGACGCAGGTACTGCGTGATCGTGACGATGTCGGTGCCGGCGTCGTGCAGGTCCTGCAACGCCTGGACGACTTCGGCGGGTTCCTCGCCCATGCCCAGGATCAGGTTCGATTTGGTGATGAGTCCGGCAGCCCGCGCCTGAGTCAGCACGTCCAGCGACCTCTCGTAGCGGAACGCCGGGCGGATGCGCTTGAAGATCCGCGGCACGGTCTCAACGTTGTGCGCGAAGACCTCTGGCTGAGCGTCGAAGACCTCGCGCAGCAGGTCGGGGTCGCCGTTGAAGTCGGTCGCCAGCAACTCGACGCCCGTGCCGGGGTTCACGGTGTGGATCTGCCGAATCGTTTCGGCGTTCAGCCACGCACCGCCGTCGGGCAGGTCGTCCCGGGCGACGCAGGTCACGGTGGCGTAGCGCAGCTGCATCCGGCGCACACTGTCGGCGACGCGGCGCGGCTCGTCGGTGTCGTAGTCGGCCGGCTTTCCCGTGTCGATCTGGCAGAAATCGCATCGGCGCGTGCACTGTGAGCCGCCGATGAGGAAGGTCGCTTCGCGATCCTCCCAGCACTCGTAGATGTTCGGGCAACCCGCTTCTTGACAGACGGTGTGGAGCCCCTCGTCCTTGACGAGCGAGTGCAGCGCCGCATACTCGGGCCCCATCTTGGCGCGTGTCTTGATCCACTCAGGCTTGCGCTCGATCGGGGTCTGTGCGTTGCGCACCTCCAGTCGAAGAAGCTTGCGCCCCTCCGGTCCGCCGGCGGGCGGGACGGATGCCGGTGCTCCGCACGCGCTCACGCGGCGACCTCCGCGCCGGCAGCGGCGAAGTCCTTCGCGAAAGCTGCGGCGACACGGGGAAGCACATCCGCGGGCGTGAGGTCCGCGCCGGTCATCTCGCTCAGCGTCGTCACTCCGGCATCCGCGATCCCGCACGGCACGATCTGGGTGAATGGCACGAGTGAATTGTCGCAATTGAGTGCGAAGCCGTGCATGGTCACTCCGCGCTGAACTCGGACCCCGATGGCGGCGATCTTCGCTTCGCTCAGCGGGCGCCGCACCCACACACCGCTGCGGCCCTCGACGCGATAGCCGTCGACGTCGTAACTGCGGAGGATGTCGATCAGAACGCCCTCGATCCGCCGCACGTGCGCGACGACGTCGAGCGGCTCGGCAAGGCGGACGAGCGGGTAGCCGACGAGCTGGCCGGGCCCATGCCAGGTGATCTTGCCGCCGCGGTCGACATCGATGACGGGGGTGCCGTCGGTCGGCCGCTCATGGCGGGCCGTGCGCGCTCCGGCCGTGAAGACGGACTCGTGCTCGAGCAAGAGGAGGGTGTCGGGGCGCTGCCCCGCGACGATCTCGGCGTGCAGCCGACGCTGGAGATCCCAGCCCTCTTGGTAGGGGACGAAGTGGGGGTCGAGGCCCAGAGTCTGAATATCCATCATCCGACACTCCGCTTTCGATGCTCGAGGATCATTGTGATTGTTGGATCGCGTCCAACGATACCGGTCGCTACGTCGGCCGGGGCGGCCGGCGAGCTGTTCGCGGACCCGGCCGCCGGCCTCTTGGGGTACGCGGAAAGCTCTCATGCCGGATCCTCCGCGGAACGCGCGCGCTCCGGCGATAGAATCGGGGGACCATGGCGACCTTCGGCACCCTCAGCGACCGGCTGACAGAGACCTTCCGCAACCTCCGCACGAAGGGCAAGCTCACGCCCGCCGATGTCGACGGGACCGTCCGCGAGATCCGCCGTGCCCTGCTCGACGCGGACGTCGCCCTCGCTGTCGTCAAGGAGTTCACGGCCAAGGTGCGTGAACGCGCGCTCGGCGATGAGGTCAACAAGGCGTTGAATCCGGCCCAGCAGGTCGTGCAGATCGTCAACGAAGAGCTCATCGCGATCCTCGGGGGCCAGCAGCGCCGGTTGCAGTTCGCGAAGACCGCCCCCACCGTCATCATGCTGGCGGGCCTGCAGGGCTCGGGCAAGACGACGTTCGCCGGCAAGCTCGCCAAACAGCTCGAGAAGGAAGGTCACACGCCGCTGCTCGTCGCCGCCGACCTCCAGCGACCGAACGCCGTGACCCAGCTGCAGGTCGTCGCCCAGCAGGCGGGGGCCGCCGTGTACGCGCCGGAGCCGGGCAACGGCATCGGCGACCCCGTGCGCGTCGCGCGGGACGGTGTCGACACCGCGCGCCGACAGCAGCACGACATCGTGATCATCGACACGGCGGGACGCCTCGGTGTGGATGCCGAGATGATGAAGCAGGCATCCGACATCCGCAAGGCCGTCGATCCCGACGAAGTGCTGTTCGTGATCGACGCGATGATCGGTCAGGATGCCGTCACCACGGCCAGGGCATTCCAGGACGGCGTCGATTTCACCGGCGTGGTCCTTTCCAAGCTCGACGGTGACGCCCGCGGCGGTGCTGCCCTGTCGGTGGCGTCGGTCACCGGTCGTCCGATCCTCTACGCCTCCACGGGGGAAGGGCTCGATGATCTCGAAGCCTTCCACCCCGACCGGATGGCCAGCCGCATCCTGGATCTCGGTGACATCCTCACCCTGATCGAGCAGGCCCAGACGGCGTTCGACGAAGCCGAAGCCATGAAGATGGCCGAGAAGCTCGCGACCGATCAGTTCACCCTCGAAGACTTCCTCGACCAGCTTCAGCAGGTGAAGAAGATGGGATCGATGAAGAAGATGCTCGGGATGCTCCCGGGGATGGGTCAGATGAAGCAGCAGCTGGACGATTTCGACGACAGGGAGATCGACCGCACGGAGGCGATCATCCGTTCGATGACGCTCGCCGAGCGCCGCAATCCCAAGGTGCTCAACGGTTCACGGCGACTGCGCATCGCGCGCGGCTCGGGCGTGACCGTGACCGACGTCAACCAGCTGGTCCAGCGTTTCGACCAGGCCGCGAAGATGATGAAGACCGTCGCCCGCGGAGGAGTCCCCTCGATACCGGGGATGGGGCCGCTGGGCGGCAAGCCGGGGGCATCGTCCAAACGCGGCGGCAAGCGGAAGTCGGGGAACGTGGGTTCCCGCTCGGGCAACCCTGCCAAGCGAGCGGCCGAGAATGCCGGGATCGCGGCGACGACGGCGCCTGGGACCGGGGCGGGATTCGGTCTCGGAGGACGCGGCGCCGAGCCGACTCCGCAAGACCTCGCCGAGATTCAGAAGCTCTTCGGCAAGAGCTGATCGGTCAGCTCCCGAGCGATGCCAGGTGATCGCGCAGGGTGGGTCCGGCGCGGAACTCGCGGATCAGGTGGTGGACGACGGCGCGCAGATCGCCGTCGGCCGCCTCGGCCACGAGTACCTGGCGAGTCGAGCTCGCGCCTCTCGAGAGGATTGTTCCGATCTCGTCGAACTCGCGGGAGCAGTGCAGGTCTGCCGCGACCGGCGCGAGGGACGACAGCGTGTCGAGCAGGTGCTCGCTCACGGGGCGTTGCGTGCCCGCGCGGTCGACGATGACGTCGGCATCGAGGCCGTACCGAGCCGCGCGCCACTTGTTCTCGCGGACATACCAGGGCTGCAGCGAGGGCAGCTCGCGGCCGTCGTCGAGTTCGCGGGAGAAATGCTCGACGAGCACCTGCACCAGGGCGGCGACGGCGGCCAACTCCGGAAGCGTCGACATCCCGTCGCACGCGCGGACCTCGATCGTGCCCCACCGCGGTGCCGGCCGGATGTCCCAGCGCACTTCGCTCGAGTCGTCCAGGGTCCCGGTGCGCACGAGATCCTCGAGATACGACTCGTACTGCGACCAGTCGGTCAGCGGCCAGGGCAACCCCGCGGTCGGCAGCTGCTGGAACACGAGTGCCCGATTCGAGGAGTATCCGGTACGTTCGCCGGCCCAGAACGGGCTCGAGGCGGAGAGTGCCTGGAGATGCGGAAGGTAGATCGTGAGCGCATTGATGATCGGGAAGACCTTGTTGACGTCTTCCACGCCGACATGCACGTGGATGCCCCAGATCATCATGTTGCGCCCCCACCACTGCGTGCGCTCGATCAGCCTCTGGTAGCGCGTCTTGTCGGTGACCTGCTGTTCGTACCACTGCGCGAACGGGTGGCTGCCGGCGCACAGCAACTCCACGCCGAGCGGGTTGGTGATCGTCCGCACCTTTGCGATGGCATCGGCGATGTCGTCGACGGCCGTGGCGACGGTGTCGCCGATCCCGCTCGTCACCTCGATCGTGTTGGTCAGGAGTTCGCCGGTGATGGTGTATCGCTCGAGTGCGTCGCGCTCGCCCAGAGCCGCGAGGATCTCAGGCGCGCGGGGGACAAGATCGCCTGTCTTCCCGTCGGCCAGCATGAGTTCCCATTCCAGCCCCACTGTCGAGCGGGCGGATGTCGCGAACGGCTCCGTCATCCGCACAGTCTGACACGGCACGGGCCGTGGTTCGCGGCATGCGTCATGATCTGGCAAAATAGACAGTTGGACCGCTTGCCCGACCCTCTCATCGAGCGAGAAGACCCATCACAGAGCTTCCGCCGGGCGTGCACCCCACAGCCCAGGCGACGTTCATCACGCACAACAGCACTCAAGGAGAAATGTGGCTGTCAAGATTCGTCTCAAGCGCCTCGGCAAGATCCGAGCGCCCTACTATCGCATCGTCGTGGCCGACTCGCGCACCAAGCGCGACGGCCGCGTGATCGAAGAGATCGGAAAGTACCACCCGACCGAGGAGCCCTCGTTGATCGAGGTCGACTCCGAGCGTGCGCAGTACTGGCTCTCGGTGGGCGCTCAGCCGACCGAGCAGGTCACCGCGCTCCTCAAGCTCACGGGCGACTGGGGCAAGTTCAAGGGTGACGCGAACGCCGTCTCGACAGTGAGGACCAAAGAGACCAAGGAGGCGTTCCAGATCGACGCCGCCAAGAAGTCCGTCCTTCGGCCCAAGGTCGAGAAGAAGTCGGAAGAGCCCGCTGCCGCTGCCGACGAGGCTGCCGACGCCGACGACGCGACGGAAGCGGAGTAGTCACGGTGCTGGCCGCCGCACTCGAGCACATCGTCAAGGGGATCGTCGATCACCCGGACGATGTCGCCATCCGTTCCTCCACGTCACCCCGCGGTGACGTGCTCGAGGTGCGCGTGCACCCCGATGACCGTGGACGGGTGATCGGGCGCGGCGGGCGCACCGCCAAGGCGCTGCGCACGCTCATGTCGGCCCTCGCCGACGGCGTGCGCGTGCGCGTCGACGTCGCGGACGACTGACGTGACCGCCGGTCCCCCCCGGACGCAGCTTCGCGTCGGGCGACTCGTCAAGGCCCACGGTCTGAAGGGCGCACTCAAGCTGGAGCTCTACACGGACGACCCGGACGGGCGCTTCGTGCCTGGCGCCGTCTTCACACTGCAGGTCCCGGAATCCTCGCCGTGGCACGGCAAGACGGTGACCGTGCGGGAGTTCCGCTGGATGAACTCACACCCTGTCGTCTTCTTCGAGGACATCGAGGACCGAGAGAGCGCGGATTCGATCGTCCGCGCGATCCTGTGGATCGATCAGGACGTCTCCGGCGCCGTCGTCGAAGAGGATGCCTGGTACGACCACCAGCTCGTCGGACTCGAGGTCATCCGGGACGGCGTCCGCGTGGGTCGCATCATCCGTGTCGACCACCTGCCGGCACAGGACCTGCTGATCGTGGCGCCCGACGCTGGTGACAGTGAGATCCTGGTGCCGTTCGTCGCGGCGATCGTGCCGGAGGTCAACCCGCTCGCCGGTCACATCGTGGTCACGCCGCCACCGGGACTCTTCGAGGAGCTTCCGGCCGAACCGGACGAGGCTTCCGCTTCGGCCGACGAGACGGAAGCGAACTCCGAGGGCTGACGTGCGCATCGACGTCGTCACGATCTTTCCCGCCTTCTTCGACATCCTGGATGTCTCTCTCCTGGGCAAGGCCCGCGGGGCGGGGCTGCTCGACGTGCGCATCCACGACCTGAGGGCTCATACGCACGATCGTCACCGCACCGTCGACGATTCGCCCTATGGCGGCGGTGCGGGAATGGTGATGAAGCCCGAACCGTGGGGCGACGCACTCGACCAGATCGTGGAGCGGACGGATGCCGGCATCCGCCCGACGATCATCTTCCCTTCACCGGCCGGTGAGGTGTTCACTCAGACGACTGCGCGCGATTTGTCGACGCGCGAGCATCTGGTGTTCGGTTGCGGCCGCTATGAGGGGATCGATGAGCGGGTCTTCGCCTATGCCGCGACGCGAGGCGATGTGCGCCTCATCAGCCTCGGCGACTACGTCCTGAATGGGGGAGAAGTAGCGGCGATGGCGATGATCGAGGCCATCGGCCGACTTGTGCCCGGCGTCGTCGGCAATCCGGAGAGCCTGGTCGAAGAGTCGCACGAAGACGGGCTGCTCGAGTACCCGTCATTCACCAAGCCGGCCACGTGGCGCGGATACGACGTGCCGGAGGTGCTCCTGAGCGGCCACCACGGCCGCGTGGCGCAGTGGCGCCATGAGCAGCAGATCGAGCGCACGCGCGCGCGTCGACCCGATCTGCTGCCCGACACCGACCGAGACTGATTCGCTCGAGCGCCTTCAGTCCACGCCGAGGAAGGAACGGTCGGTGAGGATGACTGGTCCGTCGTCTGTGATCGCGACCGTGTGCTCCGAGTGCGCGCCGCGGGAGCCGTCGGCGCTCCGCAACGTCCAGCCGTCCACGTCGGTGATGAGCTCGTCGGTCGTCTGCAGGAACCACGGCTCGAGGGCGAGGACCAGCCCCGCCCGCAACGGGTAGCCGCGGCCGGGTTTGCCGTCGTTGGGTACGTGCGGATCGCCGTGCATGACCCGTCCGACGCCGTGACCGCCGAAGTCGGTGTTGATCGACAGGCCGTCGGCGTGCGCTGTCTGAGCCGTGGCGAACGAGATGTCGCCGATGCGGTTTCCGACGACGGCGGCGCCGATCGCCGCGTCCAGCGCGCGTTGGGTCGTATCGATGAGGGCGAGGTCTTCGTCCCGGGGAGTGCCCACGACGAAGGAGACCGCCGAGTCCGCCACCCAGCCGTCGACCGCGACGGCGAAGTCCAGCGAGACCAGGTCGCCGTCGCGCAGGACGTAGTCGTGGGGGAGCCCGTGCAGGACGGCGTCATTCACCGACGTGCAGATGACCTTCCCGAAAGGGCCCGTGCTGAATGACGGGTGATAGTCGATGTAGCACGATTCCGCCCCCGCCCGGCGAATCAGTTCGTGCGCTCGGCGGTCGATCGACAGCAGGTTCGTCCCCACCGTGGTTTCCGCCCGCAGGGTGACCAGCGTCTCCGCGACGAATCGTCCGGCGGGGCGCATCGCTTCGATCTCAGCGGGGGTGCGCAGCTCGATCATTGGGATCCTTTCCTCAGCCTCCATTGTCCCTGACCGGCGTAGCATCGGGGCATGTGGTTGCGTCGCGCGTTCTTTCAATGGCTGATCCCGGCCGCCTTCGTGCTGCCCCTGTGGCTGCTCATCGGCTGGATCGTCTTCGGAGCGAGCCCCTGGGCGCTGCTGTGGGTCTTCGTCTCGGTGCCGGTCGTGTTCATCGGGCAGCTGACGCTGTCGCTGCTGGTTCGGGCGCGCGGGACGGTGCGCATCTCTCGCTCGGTGTCGTGGATCGATGTCGCCCTTTTCGGCGCCTGGCACGTGCTGATCGTCGCGCTCGGCGTGTTCTCGAACCCGTGGTGGTGGCCTGTGCTGGGCGTGACGGTGGCCGTCGGCGTCGCGCTGCTGTGGACGCAGCTCTGGGAGCTTTGGCGAGAAGCGAAGCCGATGGTCGCGATGCGGCGAACCGCCGACGGCGTCGCCTACATCCCCGCGCCGCGGTTCGAGACGACGCGGGGCGCAGCCCCTGGGGTCGTCGTCGTCAGCGAGCGTCCGGGGCCACCGCCGGCCTGACGCGACGCGGACGCCGGTTTGGCGGGGGAGACCGTCCATGGCAGAATGGTCTTTTGTGCCCTGAATCGGCTCTGCCTCAGGGGAGCGCGGCCTCCGGAAACGGATGTCTCGGGCACACATCACCTTTCCCATACATCTCGCGATCGACCTGTGGCGGTCGCAGGAAGTGACGATCATGCAGATCCTCGACTCCGTCGATGCGGCTTCGCTCCGCTCCGACATCCCCACGTTCGGCCCCGGCGACAACGTCAAGGTCCACGTCAACATCACCGAGGGAAGCCGCTCCCGTATCCAGGTGTTCCAGGGCATCGTCATCGGCCGCTCGGGTGACGGGGTGCGCGAGACCTTCACGGTCCGCAAGATCAGCTTCCAGGTGGGGGTGGAGCGCACCTTCCCCGTGCACAGCCCCGTGATCGATCACATCGAGGTCGTCACGCGTGGAGACGTGCGCCGCGCGAAGCTCTACTACCTGCGTGAACTGCGCGGCAAGAAGGCCAAGATCAAGGAGAAGCGCGACCGCTGAGTCACGCTTCCTTCTTCCTTCTTCCTTC
>WOYI010552686.1_pt1 | contig 37347 bp, 46 predicted proteins | sample 6423411 | NCBI WGS metagenome assembly WOYI01 (sample SAMN13441803, study PRJNA592873) | oil field metagenome | biome: oil field; feature: oil-well bore; material: oil-contaminated soil; isolation source: oil-contaminated soil from oil-well borehole | place: Germany: Wietze | collected 2016-10-18 ...
GTCTGGGGCCGGCCGGGGGCGCGGGGAGCCGCGGAGCGGACCCGCCTCAGTGGATGACGATCTCGTCGGAGCGGATCAGGCCGAGGACATCGCGGGCGCGCTCGTCGAGGAGGTCGAGGTCGAGGTAGTCGTCCGACATCCGGTGCGTCAGGTTCTCCATCCGCGCCACTTCGAGGCGGAGGCCGTCGCGCTCCCGGGTCAGCACCTCCTTCTCGGCCGAGGCCTGGACCCGGCGGAAGACACCGAAATCGCCCTGCACGGCGGCGAAGGTGAAATAGAAGCCGAGGCAACCGACGCCGGCGGTATAGAGCACCATGCCAAGGGTGGGACGTTTCCGCGATACGCTCATTCACTGCCTCGTTGCGCCGCCTCTTGCGGGCGGGTGAGCCGAATCATGGCACAGGCGATTCGCAAAGGGAATCCCCCTTGGCGAGGTTCTTTCCGGTATGGACGATCGTTAGCCGGCGACCGAGGCGTCGTAGATCGACTGGATCGTCGCGTCGAGCGTCGCGTTGAATTCGGCATCGCTCTGGCCTGCCGACAGCCCCTCGGTCAGCGCGCGCGAGAAGCTGGCGATGACGCCGGTATTCCGGGCCAGAAGCGCGTTTGCCTCGTCGCGGCTGTAGCCGCCCGAAAGTGCCACGACCCGCATCACCCGCGGATGATCGACGAGCGGCTTGTAGAGATTGGTCCTGGTCGGCAGTGTCAGCTTCAGCATCACTTCCTGGCCCTCGGGCAGGGCGTCGAGGTTCTTCGTCAGCTCGGCCAGCAGGATCTCCTCGGCCTCCGCCTTGTCGGGGATGGAGATCGTGACCTCGGGCTCGATGATCGGCACCAGCCCGTGGGCGAGCACCTGTTTCGCGAGATCGAATTGCTGCGCCACGTTGGCGGCGATGCCCGTGGGCGAGGCCGCGTCGATCACCGAGCGTTCCTTGGTGCCGAAGATGCCGGCCGCGACGGCGCGCTTCAGCAGCGCGTCGAGGCCGGGAATGGGCTTGAGGAGCCGCACCCCGTCGGCCTCCTCCTCCAGCCCCTTGTCGATCTTCAGGAACGGCACGATGCCGCGATCTTCCCAGAGGTAGGTCGCGGCGGGCTTGCCGGCGATCTCGCTGTCCATGGTCCGTTCGAAGAGGATCGCGCCGATCACCCGCCTGCCGGTGAAGGCGGGCGCGGTGGCGATGCGCGAGCGCATCTCGTGGATCAGGCCGTACATCTCCTCGTCGGTCTTCCAGGCATCGGCGCCGATCCCGTAGAGCTTCAGTGCCTTCGGGGTCGAGCCGCCGCTCTGGTCGAGGGCCGCGATGAAGCCCTTGCCCGACCGCATCTGTTCCGCCTGCTTTTGCCGTGACATGATCGACCTCCGCTGAAACCCGCTGATCCGGGGGCGCCGCCCCGTTTCCACGGGTTCTAGGCGAGTGGACCGGGCCTTGCAAATGTGGTGGCGCTAACGTGCGGCGGTTGCGGGCGGTTTCGGAAACAATGCCGCCGTGTCCGCCGAAGCGGGGGTCATTTCGGGAAAAGCGCCGCGATCCGCGGCACCAGCGCGCGGGGGGCGAAGCGGGGGCCGACCGAGAAGAGCCAGTTCAGCGGTCCCGTCCCCTTGACCGTGCGGCCGCGATCCTGTGGCGGGCGCGCAGTTCCTCGGCCAGCGCCTCCGTCTTCGCCTCCTGCCGGGCGACGAGAATCAGGTCGCGCCCCTCGGCCGCCGCCAGCCTGGCGAATTCCACGCCGAGCCCTTCCGAGGCCCCGGTGATCAGCGTCCATTTCGCGGCCATGCCGTTTCGTCCCGCAATGCGCCGGGCGAAAGCAGACTGGCCGGTTCGGAATGCAAGCGCGCCGTTACGTCTCGAGCGCGGCGACGCCGGGCAGGACCTTGCCCTCCATCCATTCGAGGAAGGCGCCCCCGGCGGTGGAGATGTAGGTGAAGTCCTCCGCGACGCCGGCCTTGTTCAAGGCCGCTACCGTGTCGCCGCCGCCCGCGACCGAGACGAGCCGGCCGCCGCGGGTCAGCTCCGCCGCCTTCCGCGCCGCCGCGTTGGTGGCCGCGTCGAAGGGCTCGATCTCGAAGGCGCCGAGGGGGCCGTTCCAGATCAGCGTGCGGCAGCGGGCGAAGACCTCGGCGATGCGGTCCACCGTCTCGGGCCCGGCATCGAGGATCATCGCGTCGGGCGGGCAGGCGTCGGCGGCGACGGTCTCGCTCGCGGCCCCCGCCTTGAATTCCCGCGCCACGACGACATCGACCGGCAGTTCGATCGCGCAGCCGGTCTCCTTCGCCTTGTCGAGGATTTCGCGCGCCGTGTCGGCCATGTCGCGCTCGGCGAGCGAGGTGCCGACCTCGATCCCCTTCGCGACGAGGAAGGTATTGGCCATGCCGCCGCCGATCACGAGGTGATCGACGCGCGTCACGAGGTTGCCGAGCAGGTCGAGCTTGGTCGAGACCTTGGCCCCGCCGACGACCGCGACCACCGGGCGTTCGGGATCGCCGAGGGCGGCGTTCAGCGCCTTCAGTTCCGCCTCCATCAGCCGCCCGGCGCAGGAGGGCATCAGATGCGCGATGCCCTCGGTCGAGGCATGGGCCCGGTGCGCCGCCGAAAAGGCGTCGTTGACATAGACCTTGCCCAGCGCCGCGAGCGCGGCCGCCATCACCGGATCGTTCATTTCCTCGCCGGGATGGAAGCGGGTGTTCTCCAGCAACAGCACATCGCCCGGCGCCATCGCCGCCACCGCCTTCTTCGCGGGCGCACCGATGCAATCCTCGGCGAAGGCGACCTTCTGGCCAAGGGCCGCTTCCAGCGCCGGCAGCACCACCTTCAGGCTCATCTCCGGCACGACCTGACCCTTCGGCCGGCCGAAATGCGCCAGAAGGACCGGCTTGCCGCCCCTGGCCTGGATGTCCTTCACCGTCGGCACGATCTTCTCGATCCGGGTCGCGTCGGTGACGCGGCCGGCCTCGACCGGAACGTTGATATCCACGCGGACAAGCACGGTCTTGTCCTTCATTTCCATGTCGTCGAGGCTCTTCCAGCTCATCAGTCGAATCCTTTTCCGTCCCGGCGGTTTTCCGCAAATCTATCCGCCATGTGGCGGCAAGCATAGGTAAAGCGCAATGATCGCGACGCTTTGCCCTTTTCATGCGCCCCCTGGCACACTAGGTTCCGGCCAACATCGAAGGAGGCCGGAATGGCACAGATCAAGGACCCCGAAAACACCATCATCATGACGCTGAAAGGCGGCGACGTGACGATCGAGCTTCTGCCCGACGTGGCACCCAAGCACGCGGCACGGATGAAGGAGCTCGCGCGGGCCGGCAAATACGACAATGTCGCCTTCCACCGGGTGATCGACGGCTTCATGGCCCAGACCGGCGATGTCCAGCACGCAAACATGGAACAGAATTACACGCCCGGCCGCGCCGGCACCGGCGGCTCGGACCTGCCGGACCTGCCGGCGGAATTTTCCAAGCTGCCGCATGACCGCGGCACGCTCGGCGCCGCGCGGTCGTCGAGCCCGAACTCGGCCAACAGCCAGTTCTTCATCAATTTCAAGGACAACCACTTCCTCAATGGCCAGTATACGGTCTATGGGCGGGTGATCTCGGGCATGGAGCATGTGGATGCGATCCAGCGCGGCGAGCCGCCGGCAAATCCCGACCGCATGATCGCCGTGAAGGTGGCCGCCGATGTCTGACACGCGCGTCTTCGTCGGAGCCATGGCCGCCGGTCTCGCCGCCATCGGCGCGGCCGCCTTCCTCTACATGCAAAGCACGCAAGGTGCGGTCGCGGCCGAGGACGGGCCGGGCCCGAACCTCGTGATCGAGGTCGCGGGCGAGGCGGCCAACGGCACCGTCGTCATCGACCTCCTGCCCGAGATCGCGCCGAAGCATGTCGCCCAGATCACCGAGCTTGCGCGGATCGGCGCCTATGACAACGTGGTCTTCCACCGCGTGCTCGACGGGTTCATGGCGCAGACCGGCGACGTGAAATTCGGCAAGTGGGGCGAGGATCTCTCGATGGCCGGCACCGGCAAGTCCGACCTGCCGAACATCCCGGCCGAATTCTCCGACCGCTCGTTCCAGCGCGGCGTCGTCGGCATGGCGCGGTCCTCGAACCCCAACAGCGCCAACTCGCAGTTCTTCATCATGTATGCACCGGGCGAGTTCCTGAACGGCGAATACACGGTCGTCGGCCATGTGATCTCCGGCATGGAAGTTGTCGACGCGATCAAGAAGGGCGAGTCCGACCTCAACGGCGCCGTTCCCGACCCCGACCGCATGGTCCGCGTGACGGTCGAGGAGTAACGCGCCATCACCTTCGGGTGAGAGCGGCCGTCCGGCCCCTCGCAAACGCCCCCGTCCGGGTCACACTCCCGGGCGGGGGTTTGCATATCCGCATTCTGCTTCCCGGCTTTTCCGGATTTCCTTGCCCTGACCCCGCGCCGGGGATCAGAGGTGAAGCCCCTCCGCCTCGATCAGTTCGGGCCCGTCATCGGCAATCCCGAACGGCCGCACCCGGCGGGCGATGTAGCGCCCGGTCCAGCCGGTTCCCAACTGGTCGATCGCCTCCACGTCCGGCATCTCGCGGTCGAGCCAGGGCATCATCTCGTCGCTCGTCAGGATGATCGGCATGCGCGGGTGAAGATGGGCGATCTCAGGATCGGCGGCGCGGGTCAGGATCGCGCAGGTGAGGCTGCCATCCGGGCGGGCCGCGTAGAGGCCGGCGAAGAAGAAGACCGGGACGTTCTGCTCGACCGAGATGTACCAGGGCTGCTTGTGGCCCGTCTCGCCGGTCCATTCGTAGTAGCCGCTGGCCGGGACGAGGCAGCGGTTCGCCCGCCAGGCGGTGCGGAAGACCGGCTTTTCCGCCGCCGATTCGATCCGCGCGTTGAAGGTCGTGGCTTTCCATTTGGCGGTGTCGTCGCGGAACCAGTGCGGCACGAACCACCAGCGCGCGGATGCGGCGGCGATGTGGCCCTGCTCGCGCAGCGCGATGCTGATCGCCTCGGTCGGCTTGATGTTGTAGCTGACGCTGCCGCGGGCGTCGCGAATGAACGAAAGGGCTTCGTGATACTCCGCCCAGGTTCCGTCGCCCAGGATGAATCGCCCGCACATTCGGTCAGCCCAGCACCACCAGCGCGTGGCGCTTCTTGCCCGCCGTCAGCTTCACCGGATCGGCCAAGTCGCCCGCCCCGAACATCTGCCCAGCATCGAGCGCCGGCTCGTCGTTCACCCGCGCGCCGCCCTCGGCGATCAGCCGCTTCGCGTCCTTGCCCGACTTGGCGAGGCCGGAGCGGACGAAAAGCTGGGCAAGACTCACCCCGTCCGCCGCCTCCGCCGCCGAAAGGTGCAGGGTCGGAAGTTCTTCGCCCACGCCGCCCTTCCGGAAGACCTCGAAGGCCGTCGCCTCCGCCGCCGCCGCCGCCTCGCCCCCGTGGGCGAGCTTCGTGACCTCGTTGGCCAGCACGATCTTGGCGTCGTTGATCCCGGCCCCTTCGAGCGCGCCGAGCCGGTCGCACTCCTCGACCGGAAGCTCGGTGTAGAGCTTCAGGAAACGCCCGACATCGGCATCGGTCGTGTTGCGCCAGAACTGCCAGAACTCGTAGGGTGAAAGCATCTCGGCATTGAGCCAGACCGCGCCCGAGGCCGACTTGCCCATCTTCTTGCCGTCGCTCGTCGTCAGCAGCGGCGAGGTCAGCCCGTAGATCTCCCGATCCAGCACCCGCCGCGTCAGGTCGATGCCGTTGACGATGTTGCCCCATTGATCCGAGCCGCCCATCTGCAACAGGCAGCCATAGCGGCGGTGCAGTTCGAGGAAATCGTAGGCCTGCAGGATCATGTAGTTGAATTCGAGGAACGACAACGACTGCTCGCGGTCGAGCCGCGATTTCACGGATTCGAACGACAGCATCCGGTTGACGCTGAAATGCCGGCCGATATCGCGCAGGAAATCGAGGTAGTTGAGGCTGTCGAGCCATTCGGCATTGTTCAGCATCAGCGCGTCGGTCGCGCGGTCGCCGAACGTGACATAGGCAGAGAAGACCTTCTTGATACCGGCGATATTGTCGTCGATTTGCGCCGGCGTCAGCAGCGGCCGCTCCTCGGCCCGGAACGACGGATCGCCGACCTTCGTGGTGCCGCCCCCCATCAGGACCAGGGGCTTGTGCCCGGTCTTCTGCAGCCAGCGCAGCATCATGATCTGGATCAGGCTGCCGACATGCAGCGACGACGCGGTGGCGTCGAAGCCGATATAGGCCGGCACGACACCTTTCACCAACGCCTCGTCCAGCCCCTGATAATCGGTGCAGTCGGCGAGGAAGCCGCGCTCCATCATCACGCGCATGAAGTCGGATTTCGGGTGGTAGGTCATTGCCGGATCGTCCATTCTGAGCTTGAGGGTCCGTATATCGGTGCGGACGGGCGAGGGGAAGGCCATGTTGAAACCGGGCGCGGTCTGGGCCTTGGGAACCATGTCGGGCACCTCGCTCGACGGGGTGGATGCGGCGCTGGTGAAGACCGACGGCGCCCGGATCGAGGCCTTCGGCCGCCACGCCTACCGGCCCTATTCCGATGCCGAGCGGGCCACGATCCGCGCCGCCCTCGGGCGCTGGCCCGGCGAGGACGGGGTCGAGGAGGCCGCCGAAGTGGTGGAGACCGCCCATGCCGCCGTCATGTCGGGCCTCGCCGCCGAGGCCGAGATCGCGGGCTTCCACGGCCAGACCCTCGCCCACGACCCGGCCGGGCGGGGCACCCATCAGGCCGGCGACGGCTCGGTCCTCGCCGAGGTGCTGGGCCTGCCGGTGGTCTGGGATTTCCGCTCGGCCGACCTGCGGATGGGCGGGCAGGGCGCGCCGCTCGCGCCCTTCTTCCACTTCGCCTGCGCCAGATGGATCGGCGCGACCGAACCTCTGGCCTTTCTCAATCTCGGCGGCGTCGGCAATCTCACCTGGCTCGACCCGCGCCAGCCCGCGCCCGAGGTGCCGGGGGCCTGCCTCGCCTTCGACACCGGTCCCGCGAATGCGCCCATCGACGACCTGATGCAGGCGCGGCGCGGCAAGCCCCGCGACGAGGATGGTGCGCTTGCCGCCGAAGGCACGGCGGACGAGGGCATCGTCGCCCGCTTCCTCGGCCATTCCTATTTCTACAAGGTGCCGCCGAAATCGCTTGACCGGAACGACTTTCACAGGCTCCTGGACGATGTCGCGGCACTCTCGGACGCCGATGCCGCTGCAACGCTGACGGCCGCCGCTGCGGCGGCGGTGGCGCGCGGGGCCGAGCATTTTCCCGCCCCGGTCGCCCGGCTGCTCGTCACCGGCGGCGGGCGGCACAACCCCACGCTGATGCGGATGATCGCCGGCCTTCTCGATTGCCCGGTCGAGCCGGTCGAGGCGGTCGGCCTCGATGGCGACATGCTCGAAGCGCAGGCCTTCGCCCATCTCGCCGTCCGGGTCGCGCGCGGTCTGCCGACCTCCTGCCCCGGCACAACGGGTGTCGCGGCGGCGGTGGGCGGCGGCCAGATCAGCCGGCCCTCTGAATAGGCGCGTCTACCGCCCCGCAGCCCGCGCCTGCCGCACCATCGACCAGGTGTAAAGGACGAGCGCCGCCCAGATCAGCGGGAAGGCCACCGCGCGGGCGGTGCCGAACTGCTCGCCGAAGACGAAGACGGCCGTCAGGAAGATCATCGTCGGGGCGATGTACTGCATGATCGCGATGGTCGAGAGCTTAAGCCGCTTGGCGCCGTTGGCATAGAGCATCAGCGGCACCGCCGTCACGATCCCGCAGCCGAGGAGCATCCAGCTGTCGAAGGCGACGCCTTCGAGGAAATGGCCGGTGCCGGCGCGGCCGAGATGGATCATGTAGTAGAGGGCGGCGGGCGAGAGCAGCAGCGCCTCCAGCATGAAGCCCTGATTGGGGCCGATGGGCAGCCATTTCTTCAAGAAGGCATAAGCGCCCCAGGTCAGGGTCAGCCCCAGCGCCACGACCGGCAGCCGCCCCGCCTCGACCGTCAGGATCGTGACCGCCACGGCGGCGAGCGCGATCGCCACCCACTGTGCGGGCGCAAGCCGTTCGCGCAGCAGCAGCGCGCCGAGGAGGATCGAGAAGAGCGGGTTGATGTAGTAGCCGAGTGCCGCGTCCAGAGCGTGGCCGGAGCCGATCGACCAGACATAGATCCCCCAGTTGATCGAGACCAGCGTCGCCGTCACCGCCGCCATGCCGAGCATCCGCGGCGTCGCGATCGCGTGCCGCAGGTCTGCCGTCCGGCCCGTCGCGATCAGGAGCGCCCCGGCGATCGGAACCGACCAGATGATCCGGTGGGCGATGACCTCGACCGGCGGGACATGCGCCAGCGCCTTCATGTAGAGTGGCAGGAACCCCCAGAGCAGATAGGCGCCGAGCGCGAAGCCGAAGCCCGCCAGGCTGTCTTCATTGCGAGGAAGCGGGGCGGTCGGATCGGCCATGACAATTCACGCTCAAGGGTCGGGCTTGCCTAACCCATCGCCGGGGGGCGCACCACGCGAAGATTGTATCCCTTACATTCCCTCATCGCCGCCGCGCGAGGTAGTCGCGGGTGAAGGCCGCATAGCCGTCGGCGGTGACCTTCAACTCGTCCCGGATCAGCCGGTGGAGGTCCGGCAGGCGATGGAAGGGGACGGTGGGAAGGACATGGTGCTCGACATGATAGGGCATGTTCCAGGCCAGGAACCGCATCGCGCGGGTGGTGAAGGTGGTGCGGGTATTCTCGAACATGTTCGCCACGCGCGGACAGTCGCCATGTTCGGCCAGCAGGTAGAGCCTGAGCGCCGGCTGCCCGAGGAGGATCGGCACCAGCCAGACCCGGAGAAGGACCGGCGACCAGAAAAGCGACAGCGCCGCGACCGCGTAGATGACGAGCATGACCCGCGCCTCGCGCTCCATCCGGGGCAGGGCGCGCGCAGGCAGGTAGGCGGCGCGCTCGCGCCCGAGGGCGAGGCGGATCAGAAGCCGGAGATTGCCGCGCCAGACCGGCAGGCCGGAGACATGAACGAGCCAGTCGGCCCTGGTCCCGGGCTTCGGGCTTTCCAGTTCGGGGTCCTTGCCCGGCAGGTTGGTGAAGCGGTGATGGGCGAGGTGGAAGGCGCGGAACCACTCGAACGGCAGGAGGATGAGAACCCCGCAGATCCGCCCCGCCCAGTCAGAGAGTGCGGGCGACCGGAACGGGGTGCGGTGGGTGCATTCATGCTCGAGCGTGAAGAGGAAGATCAGGAGCAACCCCTGCACCGGCAGGAGCAGCGGCCAGCAGGGCACCCGCGCCGCGATCAGCGCGCCGGTGACGAGGATCATCCCGGCATGGCCGGCGAGATGGATCAGGCCGGCGCGGTCGCTCGTCGCGGCCAGCGCCACCTTGGCGGCGGCGGGCAGGGCGGCGAGGACGCTTCGGTGATCCGGCATGGCGCGATGATCCCGCTGCCGGTGACGCTCCGCAAGGGCTGAAACGCATCCGTCAGCCGAACGGTATCGCGAAGCAGCCCGGCGCGACACAAGCCGGGCGGGCGCCAGCCCGGCGGCTGCGCCTTGTTCCCGGGCGAAAGGCAGATCGGGCCGTCCGCGACCCGGGTCTGACGATACCAGCCGCCCTCGGGATGGGGGGCGAGATCCGGCCGTGCGATGATTGCTTCCGCGGTCATCCGGCCAATCCTCCGTTCCGGGCACATGACGCAGGCAAATTGAGATGGATCAAGGCGCGGCGCCGGGACGCGGCGCAGCCTTTCCGGCGATCCATGGCGAAAGGACCGAAGCATGACCGTGACGACGCGTCAGGCGGAACTGATCCGCGAGAGTTTCGAGACCCTGCGGCAAAGGCTCGAACCGGCCTCGATGTCGTTCTACGAGGCCCTCTTCCGCCGCGCGCCGGATCTGCGGGCGATGTTTCGCGACGATCTTGCCGGGCAGGGGATGAAGTTCATGACCACGCTCGGCACGATCATCGGCAATATCGAAGACCCCGAGGCGCTGGGCGACCGCTTCGCCGAACTGGGGCGCGGACATGCCCTGATGGGGGTCAAGGCGGCGCATTTCGCCCCGATGGGCGAGGCGCTGATGGAGACATTGCGCGATGAGATGGGCGCGGATTTCACCCCCGACCTCGAAGCCGCATGGCGGGCCGCTTATGACGAACTGGCCGCCCGCATCGTCCGGCGCGGCCGGATCGGCTGACCCGGGGCTGGCCAAATGCCGGGGCCGCCGCTAGCGTGGCGGCCGGGTTCCGACAGGAGGGCAGGCATGGCGGGCGTGGCGGGACGGGTGGCGCTGGTGACCGGCGCGGGCAGCGGCGACGGCATCGGCTTCGCAACGGCGCGGGCGCTGAAGGCGGCTGGGGCGCGCGTGGCGATCACCGCGACGACCGACCGGATCTACGACCGCCTCGGCGCGCTCGGCCCCGCGGGCGCGTTCGCGACCACCGCCGATCTGACCCGCGAGGACCATGTGGCCCGGCTGGTTGCGGAGACGGAGGCGGCGCTCGGGCCGATCGACATTCTCGTGAACAATGCCGGAATGGTGCAGACCGGGATCGACATGCCGGGAAAGCGGCTTGCCGATCTCGGCGACGACGACTGGGCCTTCGGGCTCGACATCAACCTCACCTCCGCCTTCCGGCTGACGCGGGCGGTGTTGCCGGGGATGTGTGCCCGGCGCTACGGGCGGATCGTGCAGATGTCTTCGGTCACCGGGCCGGTGGTCGGAATCGCGACGAGCAGCGTCTATGCCACGGCCAAGGCCGGGCTTCTCGGCATGACGAGGGCGCTCGCCCTCGATGTCGGGCGCGAGGGGGTGACGGTGAACTGCATCGGCCCGGGCTGGATCGAGACCGGATCGTCGGGCGCGGACGAGATCGTCGCGGGCCGCCACACGCCCGTGGGCCGGCCGGGGCGTCCGGAAGAGGTGGCGCATGCGGTGCTCTTCCTTGCCGCGCAAGAGGCGAGCTATGTCACCGGGCAACTGATCGTGGTCGACGGCGGCAATACCGTTCAGGAATACAAGGTCGCGTTGTAAGCTGTCGTTCCGAACAGAAAACCCGCCGGGGCGGGTTTGCCTCCGGCGGGGATATTTGGACCAAGTGGAAATCAGCCGCGCAGGATCGAGCGGCCGGCATATTCGGCGGTCGCGCCCAGCATCTCCTCGATGCGGATGAGCTGGTTGTATTTCGCCAGCCGGTCGGAGCGGGCGAGCGATCCGGTCTTGATCTGCCCGCAATTCGTGGCGACCGCGAGGTCGGCGATGGTGGTGTCCTCGGTCTCGCCCGAGCGGTGCGACATCACGCTGGTGTAGCGGGCGCGGTCGGCCATGCGGACGGCGTCGAGGGTTTCGGTCAGCGTGCCGATCTGGTTGACCTTGACCAGTAGCGAGTTGGCGCAGCCCCGCGCGATGCCGTCGGCAAGCCGGGCGGGATTGGTGACGAAGAGATCGTCGCCGACAAGCTGGCAGGTCTTCCCGAGCACGTCGGTGAGGTGTTTCCAGCCGTCCCAGTCGTCCTCGGCGCAGCCATCCTCGATCGAGATGATCGGGTAGTCCTTCACCAGCGCCGCGAGGTAGGCGACGTTCTCTTCCGGCGACAGGGTCTTGCCCTCGCCCGACAGCACATATTTGCCGTTCCTGTAGTACTCGGTCGAGGCACAGTCGAGCGCGAGGCAGATATCCTCGCCGGGCCGGTAGCCGGCCTTCTCGATCGACTTCAGGATGAAGTCGAGCGCATCGCGGGTCGAGGAGAGGTCGGGCGCGAAGCCGCCCTCGTCGCCGATGCCGGTCGAGAGCCCCGCCGCCGACAGTTCCTTCTTCAGCGTATGGAAGACCTCGGACCCCATCTGCACCGCGCCGCGCATGTCGGGGGCCGCGACCGGCATGATCATGAATTCCTGGATGTCGATCGGGTTGTCGGCATGTTCGCCGCCATTGATGATGTTCATCATCGGCACCGGCAGGATGCGCGCATTGGTGCCGCCGACATAGCGATAGAGCGGCTGGGTGGTGAAATCGGCCGCGGCCTTGGCGACGGCGAGCGAGACGCCGAGGATCGCGTTGGCGCCGAGCCGGCCCTTGTTCGGCGTGCCGTCGAGTTCGCACATCAGCCGGTCGATCTCGACCTGTTCGGTGGCATCCTCGCCGACGATGGCCTCGGCGATCTCGCCGTTGACGGCGGCGACCGCCTCGAGCACGCCCTTGCCCATGTAGCGGGTCTTGTCGCCGTCGCGCTTCTCCACCGCCTCGTGCGCGCCCGTCGAGGCGCCCGAGGGCACCGCGGCGCGGCCCATCGTGCCGTCTTCGAGGATCACGTCCACCTCGACCGTGGGATTGCCCCGGCTGTCGAGAATCTCGCGGGCATGGATGTCGATGATCGTGCTCATGGGGTCCGGTCCTTTCGGCGAAAACGACTGTTGCGCGGTCTTTACGACGAGCCGGGCGGCAGGGAAAGAACTATTCGGCCAGTGTTTGCGGTAGCGCTAACTTGCGCTCGCGCAGATAGGTGTAGAAGGCGGCGGCGAGGATCACGCCGGCGCCGGTCAGCGTCAGCGCGTCCGGCCGTTCGGCGAAGACGGCGACACCGATGATCAGCGAAAAGATCAGTCTTGCGTAGCGGAAGGGCATCAGCGCCGAGGCATCGGCAAGCCGCATCGCGGTGACGATGGCATAATAGCCCGCGGTGCCGCAGAGGACCGCCGCGCCAAGGCGCGCAAGATCGGGCGCCGCGGGCCGGACCGGGGCGCCGGTGAAGGCCAGGATCAGCGCGCCGGTGAGGACGAGCGCGAAGAAGCCGTGGAAGGCGATCGCGACCGAGGGCACTTCCGGCGGGATCCGGCGGGTGACGAGATCGCGCAGCGCGATCGACACGACGGTCAGGAGCACCAGCATCGCTTCGGGCCGGAACCCGTCAAGGCCGGGCCGGATGATCAGCAGGACACCGGCAAAGCCGACCACGATGGCGGTCCAGCGCCGCCAGCCGACACGTTCGCCGAAGACGAGCGCCGCGCCGGCGGCGACGGCGAGCGGCGTCGCCTGGAAGACCGCCGCCACCGTCGAGATCGGCACCAGCGACAGCGCGGTGACGAAGGTGGCGGCGGAGGCGGCCTCGGCGACCGTCCGCACCAGCACCTGCGGCACCTTCAGCGCGCGGAGGATCCAGACGCGCCCGGAATCGCCGGCGATGACGAAGAAGATCAGCGCGCCGCCCGCCCCGAGCGTCAGGATGACCTGTCCGATCGGCTGGCGCGAGGTCAGAACCTTGACCAGTGCGTCCTCGAGAGCGAAGGCGGCCATGGAAAAGACAACGAGAAGGATACCGCGCAGGCTTTGCAATTGTGCTCAGCCCTTTCGGCCGGGTTTGGCGGGAACGCCGAAAAGCTCCAGCCGGTGGCCTTTCAGCCGGTAGCCGAGCCGTGCCGCGATCTTTTCCTGCAACGCCTCGATCTCCTCGTCGACGAATTCGATGACGGCGCCGGTCGTGAGGTCGATGAGGTGATCGTGATGCGCCCGCTCGGCATCCTCGTAGCGGGCGCGCCCGTCGCCGAATTCGAGCTTGTCGAGGATGCCCGCCTCGTCGAAGATCTTCAGCGTCCGGTAGACGGTCGCGAGCGAGATCTTCGGGTCGACGGCACAGGCCCGCTGGTAGAGCCCCTCCGCGTCGGGATGGTCGTCGCTTTCCTCCAGCACCTGCGCGATGACCCGGCGTTGCCCGGTCATCCGAAGCCCCTTGGCCTCGCAGCGTTCGATGATGGTCTGACGCATTTCCGGCCCCGCCTTTCCGACGCGCGGTCTACGGGAAATCCCGACGCGGGTGAAGCGCAAAACGCCGCGCCGGGGCAGGGGCGGCGCGGCGGCGCCAGCCGGCGAATGACCGGGCGGCGGCGCGGGGCTCGGGATCGACGTCCGCGACGGCTTTCAGCTCGCGCCGAACTATCCCGCCGGCACCGACGCCATCGCCGGCTACAAGCGCCTTTATGAAGGTGCTGCGGCGGGCGAGGTCTATACCCGGCTCGGCCAGACCGACTACGCCGCCGGGATCGCGCGGATCCGCGCGAGCGGCGCGGACAGCGTCTTCTTCTTCCTGCCCGGCGGCATGGGCATCGCCTTCATGAAGCAATGTGCCGAATCCGGTGTCGGCATCCCGCTGGTCGGGCCGGCCTTCTCCTTCGACCAGAACATCCTTCAGGCGGTCGGCGACGCCGCACTCGGGGTCAAGAACACCTCGCAGTGGAACAAGGATATCGACAATCCGGCCAACGCCGCCTTCGGCCCGGACCATCATCCTATCCAGGCATCCATGTCGGCGAAGTGGGGAAGGAGGGCGAGGTCTATACCAACAGGATCATCGCCGCGGCGCTGGAGGATCGCGGCGACGCCCATGCCGCCGACTGCAAGATGTGATCGGAAAGGGTCGGGGGAGGTTCCCGGCCCGACCGTCGGAGAACTGATCCGGTGATGCTTCTGGCCGAGCAGGTCCTCAATGGCCGGCAATACGGGATGATGCTTTTCCTCATGGCCGCCGGGCTGATCCTCGTCTTCTCCGAGGGCACCCGCTGGCTCTTCGGCTCCTTCCCGCTCCATCTCTCGCTGCCGCCGGTCCTGTCGGGCACGGTGACGCTGCCCGGCGGGCTCGTCCACCCGGCCTTCCGGCTGGCGATCATCGGCATCGGCGCGGGGGTCGCGGCCGGGCTTTTCGGGGCCGAGGCATGAGCCTGCGCGGCGCCCTTCCGAACGCGCTGAACGTCATGCTCGCCGTCGAGGGCGCATCGGGCCTGAGCTTCGGCTTCTTCCGCCCGGCCCTCGGCGACCGCGGCCTTGCCGACCCCGCGCGCTTCCGCCTGTCTCAGGCCGGGCTTGCGGGGCGCGAGGCCGGCGGACGCTCGCCGACAAGCCGATGTTCGTCTGTGCCCGCGGGCGCGGCCAGGTCGCCGACAGCTTCGCGATGATCCGCCTGGCGCTCGGCCTTTCCGAGGCGGAGCTCGCCGGCGCCGCCTGGTGCAGCACGGTCATCAACACCAACTCGTCGCGCCAGATCGACAAGCCGATGGCCGAGGGCATCATCGACTTCGCCCGCGCGGGGCAGATGTCGATCATCACCCCCTTCTGTCTTGCCGGCGCGATGCGCCGGCGGTCGCGGACCTTTCGAACCGCGGAACATGGGAAGCGGCCGGGGCCAGGACCTCGACCGGCCGCGCGACGGCGATCTGGCAGCGGCTGCTGGCCGGTTTCACGGCGCCGCCGGGCGCGGAGGAGCGCGGCGACCGGATAGCGGCCTTGGTCGCCCGCCGGACCGGGGAGGGCGGGGCGTCCCCGCCGGACTGACTCTCCCGCCCCGGGGACACGACCTCAGGCGAGCCTTGACTTTCCCGCCCGCCTGCCTGATAAGCCCGCATCCCGGCGGGTCCCTTGGTTCGGCCGGGATTCCATATTCGTCAATGTCGTCCCGCAAAGGGGCGCGCTGCCCGAGGCGGGGACACCCCGAAACGCCGGAGCGATCCGGGGCCACAGGGCGCGGCAAGGAAAAGGAAAGACCCATGTTCGCGGTCCTCAAGACCGGTGGCAAGCAGTACAAGGTTCAGGCGGGCGACGTGCTCCGCATCGAACTGATCGCGGCCGCCGCTGGTGACAAAGTCCAGTTCAACGAGATCCTGATGCTCGGCGGCGACAAGCCGGTGCTCGGCGCGCCGATGGTCAAGGGCGCCGCCGTCCAGGCCGAAGTCATCGACGACATCAAGGCCGACAAGGTCATCACCTACCACAAGCGCCGCCGCAAGCATTCCTCGCAGCGCACCCGCGGCCACCGCCAGAAGCTGACGCTTCTGCGCGTCACCGACATCCTCGCCACCGGCGCGGAGCAGTCGGGCGTGAAGGAAGCCATCGGCACCCACGCCGCCCGCGTCGCCGCGCACAACACCGCGGCCCCGGCCGAGGCGAAAGCCGAGAAGAAAGCCGCCCCGGCGAAGAAAGCTCCGGCCAAGCAGGCCGAAGCCGAAGCCGCCCCGGCAAGGAAGGCACCGGCCAAGAAGGCCGAAGCCGCGACGAAGGAGTAAGACCCAATGGCACACAAGAAAGCAGGCGGTTCTTCCCGCAACGGCCGCGACTCGGCCGGCCGTCGTCTCGGCGTGAAACTCTACGGCGGACAGTCGGTCCGGCCCGGCGCCATCATCGTGCGCCAGCGCGGCACCACCTGGTGGCCGGGGACCGGCGTCGGCATGGGTCGTGACCATACGATCTTCGCGACCGCCGATGGCCGTGTGACCTTCAAGAAAGGTCTCAAGGGCCGCACCTTCATTTCGGTCCTCCCGGCGGCGGAGGCAGCCGAGTAAGCCGAACCTTTACAATCGCATTGTAGACAGGGGATCGGCAGAAAAGCCGGTCCCTTTCTTCATTCGCGGCAGGAGGTCGCCAGCCATGTCACTCGATCAGGCGGTTGTGAGCATGGCCAGCGCATGCGTGAACGCGGTGCGGTTGATCCGGCCATTCTCGCGCCCCATTTCGGGTCTATCGGGCAGGATGGCGCCCATGGGTCCGGGAGGGATCCGGCGCCGGATTGCGAGTATCGGAGGGATCGCGGACGGCAGGGTGGCCGCGGGTCTCGCCATCCGTTTCGGAGGAGGGAAAGGATGATCCAGGAACCTATCGTCGTTCAGCCCGCGCTCGCGGCTGAGCGTTTCGGGCTGCGTCCGCTGCGGCGCTCCGACGCCGGCCTCATCGCGATGTATACCGCCGACCGGCGGCTCGCCGAAGGGACCCGCACGATCCCCCATCCGCTGCCGCCGGGCGCGACCGAAGCGTTCATCGCCCGCAGCCTCGCCGAGAAGCGGAGCGAGGATGTCTGGGTCATGGACGGGTCCGACCGCGGCCATGCCGAGGTTCTCGGCCTCGTCAGCCTGACCCCGATTGAGCGCGACCAGAGCGAGATCAAGTACTGGGTCGCGCCCGCCTTCTGGAATACCGGCTACGCGTCGGAGGCCGTCGCCGCAATCGTCGCGGCCAACCCGCACAAATCGCGCACACTCTTCGCCGAGGTCTTTCAGGACAATCCCGGCTCGGCCCGCGTCCTGACCAATACCGGCTTCGACTATCTCGGCGACGCCGAGGCCTATTCGGTCGCCCGCGGCGCCACGGTCCCGACCTGGACCTATCTGCGCAAGATGGTGTGACCGTCGGGGGCCCTGCCATCCGGCCTGGGGACAGGTTCTGAAATCGGTTCCGGCGCGCCAAGAGACGGAGCGACCGTCTTTCGCCCCGAACCAGGGCGAAGCCGCCCGGCTTGCGCAGGGCCCGCCGACAGATCCGCGACGGACGCATCCGACATGGCTGTTTCAAGACCGGACAAGCCGATGTCCCCGAGGCCGGGTGCGGTCCTGACTGGCCGGGGCGGAGCGGTCGATCACACCCTGAAAGCAGTTGCGTCGCGCGGCCTTCCTGCGCACGGTCTGTAGCTACGCAAAACATACGCGAACCCTACGCGAAGACGACCCGATCCTGACGCGGGTTTTCCCGCGGCCCTTGCGAAATTTCCCGCCAGCCTCTATCGCCTGTCAGACCCAAGGAAAGCCCCGCCATGAAGTTCCTCGACCTCGCCAAAGTCTATATCCGCTCCGGCGGCGGCGGCGCGGGCTGCGTGTCGTTCCGGCGCGAGAAGTTCATCGAATTCGGCGGGCCGGATGGCGGCGACGGCGGCAATGGCGGCTCGGTCTGGGCCGAGGCGGTCGAGGGGCTGAACACGCTCATCGACTTCCGCTACCAGCAGCATTTCTTCGCGAAAAGCGGCCAGCCCGGCATGGGCAGCCAGAGGACCGGGAAGACCGGCGAGGACATCGTCCTCAAGGTGCCGGTCGGCACCGAGATCCTCGACGAGGACGAGGAAACGCTGATCGCCGATCTGACGCAGGTCGGCCAGCGGGTGCTGCTTGCGCAGGGCGGCAATGGCGGCTGGGGCAACCTGCGGTTCAAGTCCTCGACCAACCGCGCGCCCTCCCGGGCCAATCCCGGCCAGGAAGGCGTCGAACGCACGATCTGGCTGCGGCTCAAGCTCATCGCCGATGCCGGGCTTCTGGGCCTGCCCAATGCCGGCAAGTCGACCTTCCTCGCCGCCGTCTCGAATGCGCGGCCGAAGATCGCCGACTATCCGTTCACCACGCTCGTGCCCAATCTCGGCGTCGTCGGCGTCGATGGCAAGGAACTCGTCATGGCCGATATTCCGGGGCTGATCGAGGGCGCGTCCGAAGGCCGCGGCCTCGGCGACCAGTTCCTCGGCCATGTCGAGCGCTGCGCGGTTCTCCTTCACCTCGTGGACGGCACTTCGTCAACGATCGCAAAGGATTACAAGACGATCCTGAGGGAGCTCGAGGCCTATTCGGACAGGCTCGCGGCGAAGCCCCGGATTACCGCGCTGAACAAGATCGACGCGCTCGACGCGAAAACCATCGCGGCCCGAAAGCGCAGCCTTGAAAAGGCATCGGGCGGGCCGGTCCATGCCATGTCCGGCGTCTCGGGCCAAGGCGTTCCCGAGGTCCTGCGCGCCCTCTGGACGACCATCCTCGAAAGCCGCAAGGGCGCGCGACCCGAGGAAGGCGCATGGCAGCCCTGACGCCCGACCCCACGAAGGCCCGACGCCTTGTCGTCAAGATCGGCTCGGCGCTGCTCGTCGACCCGGCGGGCGGGCTCCGCCGCGACTGGCTCAAGGCGCTGGCCGAGGATGTCGCCGCCGCGAAGGCGCGCGGCACCGATGTGATCCTTGTCTCCTCGGGCTCCATCGCGCTTGGCCGCGGTGTGCTCGGCCTGCCGGCAGGGGCGCTGACGCTCGATCAGAGCCAGGCCGCGGCGGCGGTCGGCCAGATCCGGCTGGCGCGGGCCTATGAGGAGGTGCTGGCCCCGCACGGCTTGACCGCCGGGCAGGTGCTCGTCACGCTTGAAGACACCGAGGATCGCCGCCGCTACCTCAACAGCCGCGCGACGATGGAGACGCTGCTCGGCCTCGGCGTCGTGCCGATCGTCAACGAGAACGACACGGTCGCGACCGACGAGATCCGGTTTGGCGACAATGACCGGCTCGCGGCGCAGATCGCGGTGACGATCGGGGCCGACCAGTTGGTGCTGCTGAGCGATGTGGACGGGTTCTATTCCGACAATCCGAAGGTGAATTTCGACGCGCAACGGTTTGATGTCGTGGAAAAGATCACGCCGGAGATCGAGGCGATGGCGGGCGACCCGGTCTCCGGCCTCTCGAAGGGCGGGATGAAGACCAAGCTGATGGCCGCGAAGACCGCCGTTGCCGGGGGATGCGCGATGGCGATCACCGAAGGCTCGGTGCCCAGACCCTTGCGGGCGCTCGCCGAGGGGGCCGCCTGCACCTGGTTCCTGGCCGAAGGCACCCCCCAACTTGCCCGCAAGCGCTGGATCGCGGCGATGAAGCCACGGGGCGAACTCAGGCTCGATGCCGGGGCGGTCGCGGCGCTGGGGCAGGGCAGGTCGCTGCTCTCGGCCGGGGTCACGGCGGTGTCGGGCACCTTCGGGCGTGGCGATGCGGTGGCGATCCTCGGCCCCGGCGGCGAGGCGCTGGCCAAGGGACTCGTGCGCTATTCGGCCGCCGAGGCGAAGGCGATCGCGGGGCGCCGGTCGGGGGATATCGAGGCCATCCTCGGCTATGCCGGGCGCGGGCCGATGGTGCATCGCGACGACATGGCGCGGTAGTCCACCGCCTTGCGGCCGCGAGATCGAATGCGCCTTGCGGCGGCGAGATCGAATGCGCCTTGCGGCGCGGGCCTCCGGCGGGGATATTTGGAGCAAGATGAAGGAGCGCGCGATGAAGGACATGGAGAATATCCCCGCGCGGATGGCGGAGATCGGCGCGACGGCGAAGGCCACGGCGGCGGAGCTGGCCTTTGCGTCCGCGGAGCGCAAGCATGCCGCACTGATCGCCGCCGCCGAGGCGGTCTGGGCGCGCCGGCGGGAGATCGTCGAGGCCAATGCCGGGGATCTCGCCTATGGCGCGGAAAAGGGGCTGTCGCCGGCGATGATGGACCGGCTGATGCTCGACGAAGCCCGCATCCGCGGCATTGTCGAGGGGTTGCGGTCGGTGGCCGGGCAGGCCGATCCGGTGGGCGCGGTGATGGCGGAATGGGACATGCCCTCGGGCCTTCACATCCAGCGGGTGCGGACGCCTCTGGGCGTCATCGGCGTGATCTATGAAAGCCGGCCGAACGTGACGGCCGATGCCGGCGCGCTTTGCCTGAAGTCGGGCAATGCGGTGATCCTGCGCGGCGGCTCGGAGAGCTTTCATTCGAGCCGGGCGATCCATGCCTGCCTGGTGGACGGCCTGCGGGCGGCCGGACTTCCCGAAACCGCGATCCAGCTCGTGCCCACCCGCGACCGTGCGGCGGTGTCCGAGATGCTGCGGATGGTCGCGCATATCGACGTGATCGTGCCGAGGGGCGGCAAGGGGCTTGTCGGGCTCGTCCAGAAGGAGGCGCGGGTGCCGGTCTTCGCCCATCTCGAAGGCATCTGCCACGTCTATGCCGACGGCGATGCCGACCTGGCGAAGGCGCGGGCGGTGGTGCTGAATGCCAAGACCCGGCGCACCGGCATCTGCGGCGCCGCCGAATGCCTGCTGATCGACCGGGCGTTCCATGCGAAGCACGGGCCGGTTCTGATCGAGGATCTGGTCAAGGCGGGCGTCGAGGTCAGGACCGAGGGCGCGCTTCTCGATGTGCCGGGAACGGTGCCGGCGGGACCGGAGGATTTCGGCCGCGAATTCCTCGACATGATCATCGCCGCGAAGCTCGTCGACGGGGTGGACGCGGCGATCGCCCATATCCGCCACTACGGCTCGCAGCATACCGAGGCGATCCTGACCGAGAACGACGCGACCGCTGCGCGGTTCTTCGAGCGGCTCGACAGCGCGATCCTGATGCGCAACGCCTCCACCCAGTTCGCCGATGGCGGCGAGTTCGGCATGGGGGCGGAGATCGGCATCGCGACGGGCAAGCTTCATGCCCGCGGGCCGGTCGGCGCCGAACAGCTCACCAGCTTCAAGTACCTCGTCACCGGGGACGGGACCGTGCGCAAGTAGGCGCGGGGCGCGTGCCCCGACGCGCTTCCGCCCCCCGGTGCTCAGTAGCGCATCGCGATCCCGGTTTCGGCCATTTTCAGGGCGAGCTTGCGTCCCTGCCGCTGAAGCTCGGCCGGGAAGAGCAGGAACTGGACATGGGCGGGCGCGATCTCGGCCCCGGTCTCGGGGTCGGTCAGCCGCGACCAGAGGCCCGCATCAAGTTTCATTTTCGCCGCCTCGGCGCCGATCTGCCAGATTTCGCCGTCCGCCGCGACCTTGACGCGGCCGCCGTAGGGCAGCGCGGTTTCGAGGCATTGCAGCGCGAGGAAGGCGAGCTTGGCCTCGATCCGCGCGACATCGCCCGGAACCTGCCAGTCGATCGCCAGCCGCCCGCCGCGGGTCATGTCGTCGAGGATCGAGCGGATCTCGGACCGCGCGACGCTCTGGCCGGGGCCGGCCGCGCCATAGGCCACGCGGAAGAAGCGGATGCGGGCATTGGCGTTGGTGACGCTTTCGGAGATCAGCGCGATTTCCGGGCCGGGCACGGCACCCGACATCATCAGGAGCTCCACCCCATTGCCGATGGCGCTCAGCGGGCTGATAAGGTCATGGCAGATGCGCGATCCGAGAAGCGCGATGAGGTCGGGTCGGTCGGCGGGCATCTGCTATCCTTGGTGCTGGCCCTGATCGGGCCTCTGGGTCTGGAGGCGACGGGTGAACGAGATACTTGAACCGGGCATGCTGGTGCGACATCCGACCGAGGCGGGCTGGGGGCTGGGACAGGTCCAGTCCCGCATCGGGCCGCGGATCACCGTGAATTTCGAACATGCGGGCAAGGTCGTCATCGACGGGCGCCGGGTGGAACTGGTGGTGATCATCGACCCTGACGCATAACCTTGACGCGATAACCGGACGCTATCCACAGCTTCCGGTCGTGTCAACGCGCAGACCTCCGGAGCCAATCTGTTGCAAATGCCGGGACCGCCGCCTAAAACCGGCGAGCATTCGATGGGACGCGGATCAGAGCGCCGGAAATGACCCCCGACAACAGCCATTTTCAAGTCCGTCTGGCGGCCTCGGAGTCCGATTTCCTGGCCGCGCAGCGTCTGCGCTACCGGGTCTTCGTCGAGGAACTTGGCGGCGACGGGCCGCTCGTCGATCACGCCGGACGGTTCGAGCGCGACGATTTCGACCCGGTCAACGATCACCTCATCCTCGTCGACACCACCCGCGACGCGGCGGCGTTCGATCATGTCGTCGGGGTCTACCGGCTCCTGCGCAGCGATCAGGCGGCGCGGTTCGGGCGCTTCTATTGCGACGGCGAATACGATCTCGGGCCGCTCCGGGCCTCGGGGCGGCGGCTTCTGGAGCTTGGCCGCTCCTGCGTCGATGCCGATTATCGCGGCGGCACGGCGATGTTCCTTCTGTGGAACGCGCTCGCCGACTACGTGCTTGAACACGGGGTCGAGGTGCTCTTCGGCGTGGCGAGCTTTCACGGCACCGATATCGAGGCGCTGAAGGTGCCGCTTTCCTGGCTCCATCATCACCATCTGGCGCCCGAGGCGCTGCGGGTGCGGGCGCTCCCGTCGCATTACCAGCGCATGGATCTGGTCCCGGCCGACGCACTCGACCGGCGCGCGGCGATGGTGGCGATGCCGGCGCTGATCAAGGCCTATCTCAGGCTCGGCGGGTTCGTCGGAGAGGGTGCCTTCATCGACCGCGAGTTCAACACCACCGATGTCTGCCTTCTGATGGATACCGCGGCGATGAGCGCGCGGCACAAGGGCTTCTACACCCGCAAGCACGAGGCGCGGGCGTGACCACATGGGGCGCCGAGGATCCCGGCGATGCGGTGCGGATCGGTCCGGCGGGCTGGCTTCTGGTGCTGACGCGGGGGGCGCTGCTCGGCGCGCTGGTCCATGGCGGCCTCGCGGTGCTCCTGCTGGTGCGAATGGTCGAGCGGCCGCTGGCCGGCCTCGACCGGCCGGTGTCGTCCCACGTCACCCGGACGGTCTGCCGCCTGGCCTTTCCGATCCTCGGGATGCGCTACACGGTGATGGGCCGGCCGATGCGGCATCGCGGGGCGGTGGTCGCCAACCATGCCTCCTGGCTTGACATCTTCTCGCTCAATGCCTGCCAGACGGTCTATTTCGTCTCGAAATCCGAGGTCGCGGGCTGGCCCCTGATCGGCTGGCTGGCGCGGGCGACCGGCACCGCCTTCATCGCCCGCGATCCGAAGGCCGCGAAGGCGCAGCAGGCGCTGTTCGAGGAACGCATCCGGGCGGGCCACAAGCTTCTCTTCTTCCCCGAAGGCACCTCGACCGACGGGCTGAGGGTGCTGCCCTTCAAGTCGACGCTCTTTGCCGCCTTCTACAGCCACGGCCTCGACCATATCATGCAGATCCAGCCGGTCAGCGTGATCTACCGGGCGCCGGAGGGGCGGGGGCCGCGCTTTTACGGCTGGTGGGGCGACATGAGCTTTGGCGCCCATCTCGTCAAGACGCTGGCCCAGTGGCGGCAGGGCAGCGTCGATGTCGTCTTCCACGCGCCGGTCGGCGTCGATGCCTTCGCCTCGCGCAAGGACCTCGCGCGCCATTGCGAGGACGCGGTGCGCGGCATCGTGCGCGAGGTGCTGGGGCCGGAATATCAGGGGTGAGCGGCGCTCAGCCGAGCGGCGCCAGGAGGGCCTTCAGGGCGGCGGCCGGGTCGTCGGCCGACCAGATCTCTGCGCCGATGCCGAGGAAATCGCTGACCGGCGCCAGATCGGCGACGAGGTCGGGCGTCAGCCCGCCTTCGGCGACGACCGGCACCTCGATCATCTCCGACCACCAGGCGAAGAGGTCGCGTTCGGCGCGCGCGCCGGTGCCGAGCCCCGTGGCGCCGACCGGGCCGAAGGCCACGTAGTCGGCCCCCGCCTCGCCGGCATTGATGCCGTCATGGCGCGAGGTGCCGCAGAAGGCGCCGACGATCGCATCGGCGCCGAGAAGCTTGCGCGCATCCCGCACCGAGCGCGCGCCATCGTTCAGATGCACCCCGTCGAGCCCGTGGCGCTCGACGAGTTGCAGGTGGCTTTCGATCACCAGCGCCACGTCGCGGTCATGCGCCACGAGCCTGAGCGCGTCGGCGGCGCGCCCGATCCGGTCGCCGTCGCTGCCGGCGAGCGCCAGCCGGATGCAGGCGATCCCGGTCGTGTCGAGCACCCGCGCGAGCAGGTCGGGAAACGCGTCGAGGCCGAAATCCGGCGGCGTGATGAGGTAGATCTGCGGGCGGTCGTCGGCGGCCATTTCGCACTCCGGAAAAGTCTCGATCCCTGCGCCTTAAAGCGCTTCGGGTTTATCTGGAAATATCAAGCATCGGAATTCGAACAAGAAAAGTTCGAATTCTGATACAACGTAAACCCGAAACGCTATAGCGCAGATTTCCGGGCTTGGCTACGGGGCGCGGGCGCGCCGGCCGCCACCGGAGGCGCCGCCCGCGCCGCCGGGGCAGTCCGCTTGCGATGGCGGCGTTCCCGGCGTATCAGGCGGCCGAGTTCCAGGAAACGCCCATGCCCGACCGTCAGCCCGCCTTCATCCTCGTCCGGCCCCAGATGGGCGAGAATATCGGTGCGGCCGCCCGCGCGATGCTGAATTTCGGGCTTTCGCACATGCGGCTCGTCGATCCGCGCGACGGCTGGCCCAATCCGCGCGCCGTCGCCATGGCCTCGGGGGCGGCGGGGCGGGTGCTCGACCATGCCGGGGTGTTCGCGACGCTGCCGGAGGCGATCGCCGACTGCGCCTATGTCTTCGCCACGACCGCGCGCGGGCGCGACCTGACGAAGCCGGTGATGACGCCCGAACGCGCGATGGAGCATGCCCGGGCGCTGTCGGCCGCGGGCCAGAAGGTCGCCGTCCTCTTCGGACCCGAACGCGCCGGGCTCGAGAACGAGGATGTCGCCCGCGCCAATGCGATCGTCTCGGTGCCGGTGAACCCCGACTTCGCCTCGCTCAACCTCGGCCAGGCGGTGCTGCTTTGTGCCTACGAATGGCGCCGGCAGGGCGACGCGACGCCGCCGCAGGTGCTGGAACTCGCCGGGACCGAGCTTGCGACCGCGATCGAGGTCGAGAAGCTCGGCGACCACTACGAGGAGCGGCTGGAGGAGGCCGGCTACTTCTACCCCGGGACGCGGGTGGAGAGCATGAAGCTCAGCCTTCGCAACCTCTGGAGCCGGATGCCGCTGACCCGCGCCGATGTGCAGACCCTGCACGGCGTGCTGCGCCAGATCGTCCGGCGCCGCGACGGCGGGTCTTGAAGCCGGTCGGGGCCGCGCCTAGTGTCCGCCCGAAAACCGGGAGAGGGCGATGGCCGGCAAGCGCAGCATTTTCGAAGAGGTCGGGGCCGGGACGAAGCCCGCCGAGGCGCCGAAGGGCGGCATGATCGACCAGGGCCGGGGCGGCGCGCGTGGCGCGATCCGGATCTGGCTCGCCGTGCTCTTCGCGCTCGTCGTGGCGATGATCGCGGTCGGCGGGCTGACGCGGCTGACCGACAGCGGCCTTTCCATCACCGAATGGCGGCCCGTGACCGGCGCCCTGCCGCCGGTCTCCGAGGCCGACTGGCAGGCGGAATTCGCGAAATACCGGCAAAGCCCGGAATACCAGTTGCAGAACCACCAGATGGACCTTGCGGCGTTCAAGTCGATCTACTGGTGGGAATGGGGCCACCGGCAGCTCGGCCGCGTCGTCGGCCTCGTCTGGGCGGCGGGCTTCGCCTTCTTCCTGGCGACGAAGCGCATTCCCACGGGCTGGACCGGACGCCTTCTTGGCCTCGGCGCGCTCGGCGGGCTGCAGGGGGCGATCGGCTGGTGGATGGTCTCCTCCGGCCTTGCCGGGCGCATGGTCGATGTCGCCTCCTACCGGCTCGCGCTGCATCTCGGCCTCGCCTTCGCGATCCTCGGGCTGATCGCCTGGTACATGCTGTCGCTGTCGCGGAGCGAGCCGCAGCTTCTGCAGGCGCGCCGGTCGCGCGAGGGCAAGCTTTTCTCGATGGCGACGGGGATGATGCATTTCGCCTTCCTGCAGATCCTTCTCGGCGCGCTCGTCGCCGGGATCGACGCGGGCCGCGCCTTCCCGACCTGGCCGCTGATGGGGGAAAGCTTCTTTCCCGCCGACGCCTTCTACCTGCCCGGGGGCGGGCCGGCGGTGCTGGCCTTCTTCGAGAATCCGGGGCTGGTGCAGTTCGTCCACCGGATGGCGGGATACCTGCTTCTCGCCTTCGCCGTCGTCACCTGGCTCCGCGGTCGCCGCTCGGCGCATCCCGCGACCAGGGCCGCCTTCGGCTGGATGGCGGCGATGGTCTTCGGCCAGGCCGTCCTCGGCATCGTCACCGTCCTCCATGCCGCCCCGCTGGCGCTCGGCCTCATCCACCAGTTAGGCGCCGTCATCCTCTGGGTGCTGATCCTGCGCGCCCGCCACCGCGCGCAATATCCCGTTGTCCAATCCATCCGGAGCCGCACATGACCGCATTCACCGACCTCATGGCCTTCCAGCGCGACACCGAGGCGCTGAGCCAGATCGCCGGCCGGCTCGGCTGGGACCAGGAAACCGTGATGCCCGACGGCGCGGCCGAGCAGCGCGGAGAGGAGATGGCGGCGATCGAGGGGGTTCTGCATTCCCGCCGCACCGATCCCCGCGTCGGCGACTGGCTCGCCACGGCCGAGGCGCCCGACGCGGCGGGCGCGCGCGCGCTCGACCTCATCCGGCGGGCATACGGGCGCAACGCGGCGGTGCCGGCGCGGCTCGCGGCAGAGATCGCGCGGGTGACGAGCGTGGCGCAGGGCATCTGGGCCGAGGCGCGGGCGAAGAACGATGTCGCGCATTTCCTGCCGACGCTGGAAAAGGTCGTGGCGCTGATGCGCGAGAAGGGCCAGGCGCTGGCCGCGGCCGGGTTTGGCGGCGGTGACGCCTACGACGCGCTCGTTGACGATTACGAGCCCGAGGCGACGGCGGAGGGCCTTGCGGCGATGTTCGACCGCATGCGCCCGCGTCTCGTCGCGCTGCGAGAGGCGGTGCTGGGGGCGTCGAACCCGCCCGCGCCGCTGCGGGGCCAGTTCCCCGAGGCGCGCCAGATCGGCCTTGCCCGCGACCTCGCGACGGCCTTCGGCTACGACTGGAGCCGCGGGCGGCTCGACCTTGCCGTGCATCCCTTCTCGTCCGGGTCGGGCAACGACGCGAGGATCACCACGCGGGTGGTGGAAAACGATCCCTTCAGCTGCTTCTATTCGACGATCCACGAAGTCGGCCACGCGACCTACGAGCTTGGCATCGACCAGGCCCATCTTTTCACCCCGCTCGGCCAAGGCGTGTCGATGGGGGTGCATGAAAGCCAGAGCCGGATCTACGAGAACCAGCTTGGCCGCAGCCGCGCCTTCACCGGCTGGCTTCACGGACAGATGCATGCGGTCTTCGGCGATCACGGGATTGCCTCGGCGGACGCGTTCTACCGCACGGTCAACCGGGTCGCGTCCGGCTTCATCCGCACCGAGGCGGACGAGGTCCACTACAACCTGCATATCATGATGCGGTTCGATCTTGAACGCGCGCTGTTTGGCGGCAAGCTCGAGGTTGCCGACCTCGAAGAGGCGTGGAATGTTCGATTTGTGAAAGATTTCGGCGTGAATGTCGACAAGCCCGCGCATGGAATGTTGCAGGATGTGCATTGGTCGGTGGGCCTTTTCGGCTACTTCCCGACCTATTCCCTCGGCAATGTCTATGCGGGCTGCCTGCACCGGGCGCTGAGGGCGGAGATCCCCGATCTCGACGCGCATCTCGCGACGGGCGATGCGCGGCCGGCGACGGAGTGGCTGCGCGAGCGCGTCCAGCGTTTCGGCGGGCTCTACCGGCCGGCAGAGGTGATCGAGCGCGCCTGCGGCTTCGCGCCGTCGGAGGGGCCGCTTCTCGACTATCTCGAAGCGAAGTTCCGGGCGATCTACGGGCTCTGAGGCGATGAGCCGCGACGAGAGCCTCGGCGTCTGGCTGCTTGCGGTGGGCCAGACGGCGGGATTTGCCGCCCTCGTCTACATGTTCGGCGCGATCATCCTGTCGCTTGAGGATGGCAGCGGCTGGAGCCGGGCGGAGCTGGCGCTCGGTCCGACCTTCGCGCTCCTGACCCAGGCGGCGCTGGCGCCGTTCTCCGGGCGTCTTGTCGATCAGGGGCATGGCGGCGCGCTTCTCGGCGGTGCGGCGGTGCTCGGCGGGCTCTGCCTCGCGCTTCTGTCGCAGGTGGAGAGCCTCTGGCTCTGGTACGCGCTCTGGACCGTCGTCGGTGTCGCGCAGGCGGCGAGCCTTTACGAAACCTGCTTTTCCTTCCTGACCCGCCGTCTCGGCCCCGAGGCGCGGACCGCGATCATCCGGGTGACGCTGGTGGCGGGCTTCGCCTCCAGCTTCGCCTTTCCGCTCGGCGCCTGGACCGGCGCAGCCTTCGGCTGGCGCGGCGCGATCCTCGTCTTCGCGGCGGTCGAACTGCTGCTGACGTTGCCGGCGAATGTCATCGGCGTCCGCCTGATGCGGCGCGGGGCACGGCGCGGCGGGCCGATCATGGCGACGCCGAGGGGGGCGGTCCGCGCGGTGCTCCGCAAACCGGAATTCTGGGCGCTCGCGGGGTTCTTCGGGCTTCTGATGGGCAACCACATGATGCTGACCACCTACGCCCTGCCGGTCCTGACCGAGCGGGGTGCGGCGGCGGCGGTGGCAGTTCTCGTCGCCTCGACCGTCGGGCCGATGCAGGTCGTGGGGAGGGTGCTCCTGATGCTGGGCGGGGCGCGGATCCATGCCGGCGCCGCGGCCCGGGCCATCGCGATCGGCATGAGCGTTGCGAGCCTCACGCTGCTGATCGCCACCGGGCAGTCGGCGCTCTTCCTGCTCTACGCGGTCTGTCAGGGCGCCTCGATCGGCGTCCAGTCGATCCTCAGGCCGCTCCTGACCGCCGAGGCGCTCGGCCAGGAGAATTTCGGCGCGATGAGCGGGGCGCTGGCGATGGCGCCGCTGACGGCGTCCGCCGCCGCGCCCTTCCTCGGCGCGCTTCTGATCGGGGCAGGGGGCGTGACGCTCCTGCTGTCGGTGACGCTGGTCTTCGCGCTCGGGGCGTTCGCAGCGGCGCTGTGGCTTCGGACCCGCGGAATCTGAGACCCCGGGGGCGCTGCCCCCGGACCCCCGAGGTATTTGCGAACAGAAGAAGCAGGGTCAGGCCCAGTCGGGCTGGCGCTTCTCGATGAAGGCCGAGATGCCTTCCTCGGTATCGCGCCAGAGCATGTTCTCGACCATCACCGCCGCGGCATGGTCGTAGGCCTCGGCGCGGGTCATTTCGATCTGGTCGTAGAAGGCGCGCTTGCCGATCCTGACGGTGGCGGTGAGCTTTCTCGCCACGATCCCGGCGAGGGCGCGGGTTTCGGCCGCGAGCCTGTCGCCCGGCACGGACCTGTTGATCAGGCCGACCTCGCACGCGCGGGCGGCGTCGATGAACTGGCCGGTGGTGAGCATCTCGAACGCGACCTTGCGGGGCACGTTGCGGGAAAGCGCGACCATCGGCGTCGAGCAGAAGAGCCCGATATTGACGCCGTTGACGCCGAAGCGCGTCCCCTCGGCCGCGATGGCCATGTCGCAGGAGGCGACGAGCTGGCAGCCGGCGGCGGTGGCGATGCCGTGGGCCTCGGCGATCACCGGCTGCGGCAGGGAAGGGATCATCTGCATGACCTCGGCGCAGCGGGCGAAGAGGTCGGCGAAATAGGCCCTTCCCTTGTCGGGCGCCTGGCGTCCGGCCTGCATCTCCTTCAGGTCGTGCCCGGCGCAGAACGCCTTGCCCGCGCCTTTCAGGATCACGACGCGGATGGTCCTGTCGTCGCCAAGGCGCGCGAATTCCGCCTTGAGCGCGGCGAGCATCGCGTCCGAGAGCGCATTGAGGCTCGCCGGCGCATTCAGTGTCAGCGTCGCGACGCCGTCCTCGTCGGCGCGCAGAAGCAGGTCGTCGCTCATCTTGTCATTCCCTCCGGTTCGGGGAAGTCTAGCCGGAGGACGGCAGGGAGGGAAGATGCAGATGGTGATGACGGCGGCGGAACTGGCCGCCTTTCTCGCGCGGGAGTTCCCGCAGGTCCGCGACGATTTCGCGGTCGAGCACCTGACCGGGGACGGCATCGTCATGCGGCTGAAGGTGGCCGAGCGTCATCTGCGGCCGGGCGGCACCGTCTCGGGCCCCTCGATCTTCGCGCTGGCCGATGTCGCGGTCTACCTCGCCATCCTCGCGCGGATCGGACCCGTGGCGCTCGCCGTGACGACGAGTTCCGGCGTCGATTTCCTGCGCAAGCCCGAAGCCGGGGCGGACCTGATCGGGACCGCGCGGCTCCTGAAGCTTGGCCGGGTTCTGGCGGTGGGCGATGTTCTCATTCGCTCCGAGGGGCAGGAAGCGCCGGTGGCGCGCGCCAACATGACCTATTCGATTCCGCCCCGCCGATGAGGCCGCGCTAACCGGATCTCAACCATGATCGACGAATCTCCGGCCCAGACCGGTCCGGGAGGGGTCGAACATGGGATCAGTCCTTGGTTCAGCGTTTGGCGCGGGCGTTGCGGTGCTCGTGGCGACTTTGGCGGCGGGGCCGGGCCTTGCCGCGACGATCGGGTTTTCGCCGGAACGGGCGATCTGCCTTCCGGCGGGTCTGACGGCCGCATCCGGGACGGCGTGCGGGGTTGGCATCGAAGCGGCAGAGGCGGTCCGGTTCGACGGGGCGCTGCCCGCGAGCCTCGCAAGCGCCGGCGACGCGCGCGCGCAGATGCTGCCGGCGGCCGGCCTCTTGGCGGCGGCGGTGACCGTGGTCGGACGCGGCGCCGAGGGCTGGAGGCAGGGGGCCGCCCTGGGCGACATTCCGCTGTTCCGGGTCGATGTCTCGGTTCTGCGCGCCGGGCTGCCGGAGGGCGGCCCCTTCGCGGGGCGGGTTCCGGTCGTGAACGTCTCCGGGCCGGGGCCGGGGTTCGATCCGAGCGACGTGGTCTTTCCCGGCGAGGCGGCGGCGCGGTTCCTTCTGTGGCGGCGAGAGCGCGGACGGGTGCTCGAATGGACCGGATGGTGGGGGTCGGTGCTGATCCCCTTCGGCACGGCGCGTGCCTCGTCGGTGATCGACGCGGACCTGCGGGGCCTTCGCGCCGGTCCGGCGACCGCGCTGCCCCGGGAGCATGTCTTCCTGCCCGATCCGAACGTTTCCGGCCCTCACCCGGCGGCGGGCGGAGCGCACCCGGCCCGGCCGGTCCTGCCGGCGCCGGTGCCGCTGCCGGGGGGGCTGGCCCTGCTGCTCGCGGCGCTTTGGGCGCCGGTCGCCGTCCGGCGGCTTTCCTCCGGGCGGTCGCGTCCGCGCGTGGACGGGTCGGTTTCCCGGCCGATTTCGCGTCGCAGGGTCGCGAAATTAATGGGGTAAAATAATACCGTTATTGCAAAGTATTGAAAGTAAACGGTTAATTATCAAGGATGGCTCTTGACGGGGATTGACGAATGCTGGAAAAGCCAGCATCCGAATTCGGGCGCCCTCCGTGGTGCCCATTCCGTCCCCGAACTCGAAGGGCAACCGATGAAGACCTATACCGCGAAACCGGCGGAGATCGAGAAGAAGTGGATCCTGATCGACGCCGAAGGTGTCGTTCTCGGCCGTCTCGCCACGATCGTCGCCAATCGCCTCCGTGGCAAGCACAAGCCGACCTTCACGCCGCACATGGACATGGGCGACAACGTGATCGTCATCAATGCCGACAAGGTGCAGATGACCGGCAACAAGCGCGCCGACAAGCGCTATTACTGGCATACCGGCCATCCGGGCGGGATCAAGTTCCGCACCGCCGAGCAGGTGCTCGACGGCGCCCATCCCGAGCGGGTGGTGGTCAAGGCGGTCGAACGCATGATCACCCGCAACCGGCTCGGCAAGCAGCAGATGACCCATCTGCGCGTCTATGCCGGTGCCGAGCATCCGCACGAGGCGCAGTCGCCCGAAGTCCTCGACGTCAAGTCGATGAACCCGAAGAACACGCGGAGCGCATGAGCATGGCCGACGAAATCAAATCCCTCGACGATCTGAAATCGGCCGTGTCGGGCACGCCCGCCGCCGTCGAAGCGATGGAAGCCCCGCGTGAGCCGCAGCGCGATGCGCTCGGCCGGGCCTATGCGACCGGCAAGCGCAAGGACGCGGTGGCCCGCGTCTGGATCAAGCCGGGCTCGGGCAAGTTCCTGATCCGCAACAACAAGGGCGAGTTCATCGACTATTCGAAATACTTCGCGCGCCCGGTGCTGCAGATGATCCTCCGCCAGCCGTTCCAGGTCGCCAATGTCGAAGGCCAGTTCGACGTGATGGCGACGGTCGCCGGCGGCGGGCTCTCGGGCCAGGCCGGCGCGGTGAAGCACGGAATCAGCCGCGCGCTCCAGCTCTATGAGCCGAGCCTGCGGCCTGCGCTGAAAGCTGCCGGTTTCCTCACCCGCGACAGCCGCGTGGTCGAGCGGAAGAAATACGGCAAGCGCAAGGCGCGCCGGTCCTTCCAGTTCTCCAAGCGCTGATATCGCGTCCGGTTACGGACCGATCGCAAGATCTGGGGCGCGCCCGCCGGGCGCGCCCTTTTTCGTTGCAAAGGGCCGGAAAACCACCTGTTGCGGCGCGGACTCGTTCACGCGGAATTGTGAGGGGGGGCGATTGACCGGCGGCCGCTTCGGGCGCCAGGGTGCCGCATTGAGGCAGACAAAAGAGCAGCAAAATGCCCCTCCAGTCCTTCCACAGCTCCCTTGGGGGCTTCGATTTCCTTGGCTTGCGCAAAAGCCCGTCAGGTGCCGTCGAGATCGTCTATGACGACGGCGTGGCCCGCCGGATGATCTGGCGCGTGCGGAGCCACGCCGCCGATCACACGATCGGCGAGGTCCTGCGATACGCGGTCGATCAGACCCGGGTGCTGCCCGCGCTCCTGTCGGAGCTGAAGCGGCGCTCGATCGCGATCGAGGCCGTCGCCGCCTGATCCGGGCCTCAGTCCGGCAGCCGACCAGCCCGCCGCGCCCGGCAGGGCGCGAGCGTCGCATGGGCCGAGCCGGTGACGGGATCTTCGGGAATGCCGGCGGCCGCCGCGAAACAGCGCGAGACGAAATCGACCGGTTTTCGTCTTCGGGAAGAACGAAGGCGGTCTCGGAGAGGTTGTTTTCCGCCGCGATGGCCTGCATCAGCACGTCGGGCCGGGTTCCCGGCGAACACGCGGTCGTTGAAGGCGTCGACCTGAAGCATGGGGTGTTCGCGCATCCGGTCCTCCGGTCATGGCAAAAAACGGCCGGGCAGAGCCCGGCCGAGGAAGAGGGTCCGTCGGGGATGGTCGGGACCCTGTCTCAGCGCCAGAACGGGCGGAGGGCCTCGTCTTCGCAGGCCGCCCGGTCGAGGCCGACATCGCGGATCAGGTGATCGTCCAGATGGGCCAGCGCAACACGGCTGCGGCGGCGATCGTCCCATCGACGCACAAGACGGCCCAGTTGCGCCACCACGGCCAGCACCGATGCGCGGCTGGCAGGGAGATGCAGTTTCGGGGCGGTTCTTGCGACCTCGGTCATGGCGCACCTTTTGTATTGATACAAAGTCGTGGTTTCGGTATCTGTCTTCCTACAATGCGCATTGCGCCGGTTCCAGAGGTACATTGTGGCGGATACAATCTGGCAGCCGGACCTCTCCCGTTTCGACGGTCCGAAATACCTTGCGCTGACCCGGGCGCTGCGCGAGGCGGTGCGGACGGGCGGGCTCGAGAAGGGCGCGCGGCTGCCGCCGGTGCGCGATCTGGCCTGGCGGCTGGGCATGACGCCGGGCACCGTGGCCCGCGCCTATCAGATCATGACCCAGGAAGGGCTTCTGGAAGCCGCCGTCGGACGCGGCACCTTCGTCGCCGCGACACATCCGAAATTCGGGGCATCTCAGGCGCTTATCCTCGAAGCGCCGGCCAGTTCACGCGATGACGCGGCGGAGGGCAGCGGGCCCGCTGACCTGCGCAGCCCGAAACTGCCTGAGGTCGGCCAGAACGAGGCGATCTCGGCGATCTACCGGCGGCTCGCGGAGCAGGGCGGGTTCGACTATCTCGGCTATCCCGGCCTGAAGCGCGACCGTGATCTCCGCGCGGCTCTGGTCGGGTGGCTTTCCGACCGCGATCTCGGGGCGTTCGGGGCGGATGACATTGTATTGACACAAGGCGGCCAGAACGCCATCGGCCTTGCCCTGCAATGCTGCCTGAAAGGCGCGCGGCCGCATGTGATCCTCGAAGAACTCGCCTATCCCGGCTTCCGCCATGCCGCCCGGCTGAACCGGGCCGAGATCGTGCCGGTGGCCATCGACGGCGGCGGCCTTTCGGCCGAGGCGCTGGACGAAGCCTGCCGGCGGACCGGCGCCCGCATCGTCTGTGTCACGACCGAGGCGCAGAATCCGACCACCGTGCGGATGCCGATGGAGCGGCGGGCCGAGATCGTCGCGGTCGCCCGCCACCACGACCTCCAGATCATCGAGGACGACTGCTATTCGGTCGGCGCCGCCAGCGCGCCGTTGCTGCGCGCCCTCGCGCCCGAACGCACCTGGCATGTCACCTCGATCTCCAAGTCGCTCGCGGCCGGGCTGCGCTTCGGCTGCATCGTCTGCCCGACCGGGCAGGGCGAGCCGGCGCGGCTCGCGGCGCAGCATTCCTATTTCGGCATCGCCCGGCCGATCGTCGACCTGATGATGGGGCTTTTCACCTCGGGCGAGGCGGACCGGCTGCGCGACCGGGCGCAGGCGGTCTTCGCCCGCCGGCTGGAGATGACGCTGAACATCCTCGGCACGTTCGACATCGCCTGGCAGATGGGGCTCGCCTTCGTCTGGCTGAAGATGCCGAGCGGCTGGCGCGCCTCCACCTTCGTGCGCGAGGCCGAGACCGAGGGGGTTCTCGTGCGCTCGGCCGACGAATACGCGCTGATCGACAGCCATTCGCCGAACGCGGTGCGCATCGCGCTCGACGGCGCATCGCCGGAGGCGGATTTCACCCGCGCGCTCGAGGCGATGGCGCGGCTTCTGCGCAATCCGCCCGGCGATCTGCCGGTCTGAGCGCCGATGCCCGGCCGCATCATCGAGACCGAGGCCTGCGTCGCCGAAGGCGCCGCCTGGCTCGCCGCGCGCGAGCCGCGCTTCGCGAGGCTGCTCGACGCCACCGGGCCCTTGCCGCTTCGCCGCCGGCCCGACGGGTTCGCGGCGCTGCTCGACGCGATTCTCGGCCAGCAGGTCTCCACCGCCTCGGCCGCGGCGATGCGCGTCCGGCTGCAGGCGGCGGGGCTTCTCGATGCGGTCGCCGTGGCCGCCGCGACCGAGGACGCGCTCCGCGCCTGCGGCCTGTCGCGCCAGAAGATCCGCTATGCCCATGCGCTGGCCCGGGCGGGCCTCGACTATGATGCGCTGCGGGACCGGCCGGACGAGGAGGTGATCGCCACGTTGACGGCCCTTCCCGGCATCGGCCGCTGGACCGCCGAGGTCTATGCGCTGATCTCGCTCGGCCGGGCGGATGTCTTCGCGCCCGGCGATCTGGCGTTGCAGGAGGCCGCGCGGCTCGTCTTCGACCTGCCCGACCGCCCGTCTGAACGAGTGCTTCGCGCGATGGCGGAGGACTGGCGCCCGTGGAGGGCAGTTGCGGCGCGCGCCCTCTGGGCCTACTACCGGCTGGCACGAAGCCGGGAGGGGATCAGGTGACGCGGGAACTCAAATTCGGCCGGAAACCGGCGCGTTCGGGCGCGGCGCGCTCGCTCGTCGTCTTCCTGCATGGCTACGGCGCCGACGGGGCGGACCTTCTCGGCCTCGCCGATCCCCTGGCGCCGCATCTGCCCGGCACCGTCTTCATCGCGCCCGACGCGCCCGATCCCTGCGCCGGCAATCCCTTCGGCCGGCAATGGTTCCCGATCCCCTGGCTCGACGGCTCAACCGAGGCGGCGGCGGCGGAGGGTCTTGCCCGCTCGTCGGAGGACCTAAACGCCTTCCTCGACGCGCGGCTCGCCGAGGAGGGGATGACGCCCGACCGGCTCGCCGTGATCGGCTTTTCGCAAGGCACGATGATGGCCCTGCACGTGCTGCCGCGGCGGTCCGCGCCGGTGGCCGGGATCGTCGGCTTCTCCGGCCGGCTGCTGGCGCCCGAGCGGCTGGCGGCCGAGGCGGTGTCGAAGCCGCCGGTGCTTCTGGTTCACGGCGACCAGGACCCGATGGTGCCCTTCGCCGACATGGGCCTTGCCGGCCAGGCGCTGACCGATGCCGGGTTCGAGACATACGGCCATGTCATGAAGGGCACCGGCCACGGCATCGCGCCGGACGGACTTTCGGTGGCCCTGACGTTCCTGAGCGACCGCTTGCCGGCGGCCTGACCCCGTCAGGACCAGAGCGCGGGTTCGGCGAACTCCACCGAATTGCCGGCCGGATCGCGAACATAGATCGACCGCGCGCCGTTCGGCCAGCGAAAGTCCGCCTCGATCGCCACGCCGGCGGCATCGAGATGGCCGCGCCAGTCGTCCAGCGCTTCGGCCGCGACCGAAAGGCAGAAGTGCCCGGCCCCCGTCGCGCCATGTGGTGGCACCCGGATCGCGGCGTCGGGGCGCGGCGGATGCACCGTGGCGCGGGGATCGAAGACAAGGAGGATCGAGTCACCCACCCGGAAGAAGACGTGCCGTCCGGCCTGCCGGGTGACGACGTCGAGCCCGATGACCCCGGCATAGAACCGTTCGGCCGCCTCAAGGTCGTCCGCATAGAGCGCGCTTTCGAGCGTGCCGAGGATCGCTGGCGCCGCCATTGCCGTCATCCCTCTGTCACTTTGACGCGATAGCAGTCTATCGCAGATAGCGGGGCTTGTCAGTGGCCATACGCCAGATATAGTTGTGAGCAAGCAGGGGCGGGTGCTCCCGCCCTTGATGTCGGTGGACAGACAGGGCGAGGACGGAGTCTTTCATGCTGGACAGGGTCTATCACGACGAATTCAGGACGGGCTTCGTCCGCGAGCCCTCGGCGCTGAAGCATTACCCGGCTTTGGTGCTGAACGCCGATTTCCGGCCGCTTTCCTACTATCCGCTGTCGCTCTGGCCCTGGCAGGAGGCGATCAAGGCCGCGGTCCTCGACCGGGTGATCGTCGCGGCCGAATACGACGCGGTGGTGCGCTCGCAACGCGCGGAATTCCGAATACCGTCGGTCGTGGTTCTCAAGGATTACGTCAAACCCCAGAAGCGCGTGGCCTTCACGCGCTTCAATCTTTTTCTCAGGGACGAATTCTGCTGCCAGTATTGCGGC
>WOYI010761242.1_pt1 | contig 37322 bp, 31 predicted proteins | sample 6423411 | NCBI WGS metagenome assembly WOYI01 (sample SAMN13441803, study PRJNA592873) | oil field metagenome | biome: oil field; feature: oil-well bore; material: oil-contaminated soil; isolation source: oil-contaminated soil from oil-well borehole | place: Germany: Wietze | collected 2016-10-18 ...
CAAGCGGTTTTTATATATCTAACATTGGATGGGAACTTAGTCAAACAATATTTATTAGAAACAAACTTGTATTTGCCGCGGTACTTGGTTATATTGTCTAAAGGTGAAATGATGAAAAAGATAGAATTAATGATATTTGATTTCGATGGCACTCTTGTTTCCACTGGCACCGATTTGATTCAAGCAATAAATTATATGTTGAATACTCTGGCGCTAAAGGAAAAACCGGGACAAGAAATTCTTAGCTTCGTTGGCGATGGTATCGGCAAATTAATCGAAGGAGTATTGGGACAGAATAATATCAGGTATCGGGAAGAAGCAATGACAATATTTACTGATTACTATGGCAAGCATCTTTTAGATAATGCCAGGCTCTGTCCGCATGTGGAGGAGGTTTTGAAAAATTATAAAAATAAAACTAAAATTATTTTGACGAATAAACGCTATATTTATACCTTAGCCATAGCTCAAGGACTGAATATAACCCAATATTTTGTGGAAATAATCGGCGCCGATTCCACACCATTCCTGAAACCTGACAGGCGTGTCGTTGATCATATATTAAGTAAATACAAAGCAGCAAAAGAAGATACATTAATCATCGGCGATGGTATTAATGATATTTTTGTAGCCAGAAATTCGGGAATATTGAGTTGCGCTTGTTTAAATGGGCTAGGGAACAGACAGGAATTGCTGAATGCCCATGCCGATTATTATTGTGAAGATCTTCTGGGAATTAATTCTTTGTTTAATTAGACATGATTGAAAAAGTAAGAAGTACGATAGAAAAATATAATCTGCTGGAAAAAGGCGAACGTGTTGTCGTGGCCCTTTCCGGAGGGCCTGATTCGACGGTCCTCCTGGAGGTCCTTGCCCTGGTAGCGCAGGAGGTGGATTTGAGCCTGATTATTGCTCATTTCAATCATGGATTGCGGGGTGCGGAATCAGACGAAGACGAGATTTTCTCCCGTAATCTATCGGGAAAAAGAGGGTTTGTTTTCGTTTCCGGGAAAATGGATCAGAAGAAAAAGGGAAAAGGCTTTTCTCCTGAAGATTTTTATCGGCGGGAAAGATATAAATTTCTTAATAAAGTTGCCGAAGAGTATCAGGCGCAAAAAATTGCCTTAGGGCATAATATGCAGGATCAGGCAGAGACTGTTTTGCTGAATCTATTGCGTGGAAGTGGCTTAGAAGGTCTTAAAGGTTTTTTACCAATACGCGAAGGCAGATATATCCGTCCGCTGATCGAAATATCCAGACAAGAAATTATTTCCTTCTTGATTAAAGAAGGGATTCCCTGCCGCCAGGACAGTTCCAACGAAGACAAAAGATATTTACGCAATCAAATTAGATTGGAATTGCTTCCTTATTTAAAAGAAAAATTTAATCCGAAAATCGAAGAAAGTCTGGCGCAAATGGCGGAAATATTGCGTCCGGAAGATGAATTCATTCGGCAATATATTACTAATACTTTGAAATTACCGTTCATCCGGAGACAACAAAATCAAATTTTGTTAAAAATAGAGGACATTAACAAACTAAATCCTGCTATACGATGGAGATTGTTTAAAATACTTTTGGAAAGTTTTAATCCGGCAAAGAATGGATTTTCTTTTATTCATATAAAATCTTTGGATAATTTGGCTAAAAAATGTAAATCCGGTAAAAGAGTTGTTCTTCCTTCCGGCATCGAAGCCAGATGTGAATATGAAGATTTAATTCTGGAAAGAAAGAAAGATGTCTTCCAGCAAGTGGAATATGAGTATACTATGAATATTCCCGGCTCTCTTTATATTAAGGAAAGAAATCTTACTATCCATTCAGAGATTACAACAAAAGAAGAATTTGTTTCCAGCAGTAAAAATGAAATTTATTTGGATTTGGACAAAATTCAGCAACCTTTAATAATAAGAAATAGACGAGACGGAGATTGGTTTCAACCCTTGGGCATGCAGGGCAGTCAAAAAATAAAAAATTTATTTATTGACCATAAGATACCGCGATGCAAACGTAATGAAATTATACTGTTTGTTGATCGTCTTTCGGTAATATGGATAGAAAACATGCATTTAAACGACCGGGTCAAAATAACCGCAGAAACAAAAAATGTTCTCAGATTAGATATCGTAGAATCATAAAAAAACAGTAAAATTACACAACCTGGTCTTTTTATAAGATCTTCAGAAATTATTTGAGTTATGTTGAATATTATTATAAAGATTATTAAATATAATTGATATTAAGGAGAAAAATATTGAATCAGTCTCAAAAAAATATAGCTCTTGTACTTACTCTACTGCTGGTATTTTTACTTGTCTGGCAGCTATTTAACCAGCCTAAAACGGGTACCAAAGACATAAATTATAGTGAGATGATCGCCTTTTTGGATAAAGGCGAGATAAGTGAAGTAACCATGCAGGGTGAGAGCATTACCGGTAAACTGACTAATGGTAATGCTTTTAAGACGTATTCACCCAAGGATGATAAGCTGGTAACGCAATTCAGAGAAAAAGGAGTCAAAATAACGGCCAAACCAACTGAGGATTCCTGGTATATGACTCTTTTAGTTTCCTGGTTGCCGATGATCCTTCTTATCGGTGTCTGGATATTTTTCATGCGCCAGATGCAGGCAGGTGGCGGAAAAGCAATGGCTTTTGGTAAAAGCAAAGCACGCCTGATTACTGATAAATCCAAAAGAGTTACTTTTGCCGATGTTGCCGGTATTGATGAAGCCAAGGCCGAATTGGAAGAAGTTATCGATTTCTTAAAGGACCCCAAGAAATATACAAGGCTGGGAGGAAGAATTCCCAAAGGGTTATTACTCGTTGGTCCTCCCGGAACCGGAAAAACACTTTTAGCTCGGGCAATTGCCGGAGAAGCGGAAGTGCCTTTTTTGACAATCAGCGGCTCGGATTTCGTGGAAATGTTCGTTGGTGTTGGCGCTTCACGTGTCCGCGATTTATTCAGTCAGGCAAAAAAGAACGCTCCCTGCATAATTTTTATTGATGAAATTGATGCGGTTGGCCGTCATCGCGGCGCAGGTCTGGGAGGAGGGCACGATGAAAGAGAACAAACTCTTAATCAACTGCTGGTAGAGATGGATGGATTTGAATCTAATGAAGGTGTGATTCTTATTTCCGCCACTAACCGTCCTGATGTTCTTGATCCGGCATTGTTGCGTCCGGGCCGGTTTGACCGGCAGGTTGTCGTGCCGCTTCCTGATGTGAGAGGAAGAGAAAAAATATTTGAAGTTCATGCCCGCAAAGCGCCGATAGCAGAAGATGTTGATTTTGCGATTTTGGCCCGGGGGACGCCCGGAACTTCCGGAGCCGATATTGAAAATCTTATTAATGAAGCAGTGCTCAATGCCGCCCGTGATAATAAAGACAAAGTCAATATGAAAGATTTTGAGTTTGCTAAAGATAAAATATTAATGGGCACGGAAAGAAAAACCATGGTGATTAGTGATGATGAAAAACGCAATACTTCTTATCATGAAACAGGCCATGTTCTGGTGGCACGGATGATACCGGGAACCGATCCGATTCACAAGGTTACAATAATTCCCCGGGGAAGGGCTTTGGGTCTTACCCAGCAGCTGCCGATTGATGAAAAGCATACTTATCCCCGGGAATATTTAGAAAAAAATATCGCTATTTTATTAGGCGGACGAGCTGCCGAAGAAATAATTTTGCATGATTTTACTACCGGCGCCGGCAACGATATTGAACGGGCGACAAATCTGGCCAGAAAAATGGTTTGCGAATGGGGTATGAGTGATAAAATGGGGCCGTTGAGTTACGGAAAAAAAGAAGAACAAATCTTTCTGGGACGGGAATTTGCCACACATAAGGATTACAGCGAAGATACGGCAAAGCATATTGATGCCGAAGTCGTGTCTATCGTTACACGAAATTATGAAAAAGCAAAAAAGATTCTCACCGACCATATTGCAATACTGCACAAGATAGCCGGGGAACTTTTAGAAAAAGAAGTCTTAAACGGAGCAGAAATAGATGTCCTGATTGGCAATGTTTTGCCTAAGGATCTTCAGGTTTCTCCAGATGGATTTCACTAAATATTTTCTGTGACTTGTCTGAAGTAAATTTAAATTAAATTTGATATTGGTATAGTCTTGTGAATGTAATTAAAATAAAAAATTTAGAAGACGCTGTGTCGATATTCAAAAAAATTGGTGTTGATCCTTATGGCATTGACGCTATGGCTTCCAAAACAATAAACATTAATATTTTACTTGAAAGTCAACCATGTAAAGTTGCGAATATTATAAAACAAGAAATGTTATCGGTGGGCGGAGATGCCGCTGTTGCCCGGGGAAGCGTTGCCTGCAGTGTTCCTGCAAGCGATATTTTAATAATGGGCACAATAAAACAAATCCTGGCAATGGTAATAAAAATTGAAAAACAGCCATTTGGTTTAAATTCTATTGCCGCCAATATAAGGGAATTGCTTAAAAACATCAGTCAAAAAGAATATATTTTAAAAACGTTTAGACGTGAAATACAACTGGGCAAAAAGACTTTGATCATGGGAATTCTAAATGTTACGCCTGATTCTTTTTCCGATGGCGGGCTTTTTTATTCTCAGCAAAGTGCTATTGAGCGTGGATTACAAATGGTGGACGAAGGGGCGGATATTATAGATATCGGCGGAGAATCATCTCGTCCCGGAGCTGCATCTGTCTCGGAAAATACTGAGTTAAAACGAGTCCTTCCGGTAATCGGCCGTTTAGTGAAACAGATAAAAATTCCAATTTCCATAGATACGAAAAAGGCACAAGTAGCCAGGCTGGCTGTCGGAGCCGGCGCCGAAATAGTCAATGATATAAGTGCTTTGCATGCTGATAAAAAAATGACAAAAACCGTCAAGGATACAGGCGCCGCTGTGATTCTTATGCATATGCGGGGTAATCCCCAAAACATGCAAAAGGGTAATTTAGTTTATAACAACCTAATGGCTGAAATTGCGGATTATTTGAAAGAGAGCAGTGAAAAAGCTTTGAGAGAAGGTATAGAAAAAGATCGTCTGGTTATAGATCCAGGAATAGGTTTTGGAAAAACGCCGGATGATAATTATAAAATTGTAAAAAATCTTTCCCGGTTACAAGTATTGGGGATGCCCATAATGGTTGGAACATCCAGGAAGTCTTTTCTCGGCAAAGTGACCGGCGGTGAACCGGGTGAAAGAATGGAAGGTACAGCGGCGACAGTCGCCGCGGCGATTATGAACGGATGCCATATTATCCGGGTGCATGATGTGGCAGTTATGAAAAAAGTTGCCGTAGTTACGGACGCTATTGTCCATGCATGTTAGGTAAGATAATGATTTGTGGTATTGGAATAGACCTGGTCGAAAATGGCCGCCTGGAAAAGATAATTGAAAAATGGGGTGTTAAATTTTTAAAGAGAGTCTTTTCTGCGGGAGAGATACTCTACTGTGGAAAACATGTCCAATCATCAATACATTACGGGGCCAGATTTGCAGCCAAAGAATCTTTTTTAAAGGCATTGGGCATTGGTTTGGGCGGAGGTGTTAAATTGAGCGATATTGAAGTTGTGAACGATAAAAGCGGAAAGCCGGCGCTTCAACTCTACAGAACAGCCAAAACTCAAATTGAAAAAAGAAAAATTAAGAATATTCATTTGAGTTTGACGCATACGAAAAAATACGCTACTGCGGTTGTCGTATTGGAGAAAGAGTAAAGTGATATTAAATACTGTTTATAGCTATTATAAATGAGTCAGAAAAATACGAAGATTGAAATAATATCTGAAAGTGCCAGGCAGACTGAGGAAATAGCGTGTTTCATTGGCCGAGAGCTAAGAGAAGGTGATGTTTTAGCGTTATCGGGCGAACTTGGGTCAGGCAAAACCTGTTTTACCGGTGGTTTAGCCCGAGGCTTAGGAGTAAGCGATAAATATCAGATTACGTCTCCGACTTTTACCTTGATTAATGAATATCCGGCCCGCTGTAAACTTTATCACTTTGATGTGTACCGGCTGAACAGTTACTCTGAATTCGAAGATTTAGGTTACGAAGAATATTTTTGCGGGAAGGGCATTGTTGTAATCGAGTGGGCGGAAAAAATAATTCAAATTCTTCCGGCTGATGCTTTTTTTATAAGTTTCGAATATATTGATGAAAACAAGCGCAAAATTGTTATTAAAGGATTAAAAGGCAGACTGAAGGAATGGGTAAGATATAAAAGTGGAGGTTAATAAAAATGGCTTTAATTGTTCAGAAATTCGGGGGAACATCGGTCGCGGATATTGAAAAAATAAAAAATGTGGCCGCGAAAGCAATTCGTGAAAAAAATGCGGGCAATGAAGTCGTAGTAGTTTTATCAGCAATGGCCGGAGAAACTGACAGGCTCATCGCCCTTGCGCATCAAGCTGCCGAATCTCCTGACGAAAGAGAATATGATTCTTTAATTTCAACAGGCGAGCATGTTACGATAACTCTGTTATCAATTGTTTTGAATTCCATGGGGCATCGGGCAAGATCATTTTTAGGGTTTCAGGCTAAAATTCTAACAGATAAGGCCCATAAAAAGGCCAGAATTACACTTATTGACACGAAAGAAATAAAAAAAGAACTGAAAAAGGGGACCATTGTGGTTATTGCCGGTTTTCAGGGTGTGGACGAAAATAATAATATTACGACACTCGGGCGCGGCGGTTCCGATACGAGCGCGGTAGCACTCGCGGCAGTTCTGAAAGCTGATCGCTGTGATATCTTTACAGACGTTGATGGAGTTTATACTACTGATCCTGATATTTGCAGTAAAGCCCGCAGATTGAATAAAATTTCTTATGATGAAATGCTGGAAATGGCTATGACGGGCGCAAAAGTTTTACAGCCCCGTTCAGTGGAAATGGCAAAAAAGTATAATGTTCCTGTTTACGTGAAATCAACTTTTTCCGATGAAGGAGGAACGCTTGTGACTAAGGAGGATAAAGAAATGGAAAGAGAAGTTCTTTCAGGTATTACTTATGATAGAGATCAGGCCAAAATAACTGTTGTGCATGTTCCGGATCAACCGGGTGTGGCAGCCAGTTTATTTACGCCTTTGTCGGAGCACAATATCAGTGTTGACATGATCATTCAAAATGCCAGTGCGGAAGGTTTTACCGATCTTACTTTTACTGTATCCAAAAAAGAGATGAAAGAAGCTCAGAAGATAGTCAATACAACGGCTAAGGCAATTGGAGCGAAAAAAGTGGAAGTTGACGATGATGTAGCCAAAATATCTATCATCGGTGTAGGAATGGTAAGTCATTCCGGTGTTGCCGCTAAAATGTTCAAAACTTTGTCCAACGAAAGTATCAATATCATGATGATCAGCACATCGGAAATTAAAATATCCTGTATTATTAAACGAAAATATACAGAGCTTGCTGTTACTGCTCTGCATGATGCTTTCGGGTTGGAAAAGAAAAAGTAATTCCATGACTATTTCCAAAAGTCAAATTAAGGGACTGATCGCCGTTTGTGTAATTCTGGCGATTATTCCCTTTTTTAATTATTACAGTTTATTTGTCAGTTATGAAATCCCTGTTTTTGCCGATCAAATAAATAATTTGCTGGCGATTGAAGTGGTGGAAAAAGATCAGTCTCAAGGAATTTATTTCGTTGGGGCAGAGACATCCGCGGCAAAGTTTTTAGAGAATACCGGCATCAGAAAATTTTCGTTTCCGGATTTCAAGCTTAATGACGGGATGAAAATCACGGTTGGTTCATCTCCCGGCGGGAATAATATTGCCGTGACAGAGATAGGCGCAGTTAAAAGGCTTGCCCTGGGAATGAAATTTGATCTTAATAAAGCTACGAAAGACGATTTGCTTCTGGTAAAAGGAATCGGCGAATCGACAGCAGGGAAAATATTGGATTTACGCGGCAGATTGAACCGGTTCCGTAATATAGAACAATTAATGGAAATAAAAGGTATTAAAGAAAGAAGATTGGCGGAAATCAGGAAATATTTATATGTCGAGAAGCATTCCAGATAAAATTATTCACCGTTGTATGACTTATAAAAACTATAAACACGCTTTACATAATTTTGAGTTTCCCGATAGGGAGGAATGTTATAATTATATTTGGCGACCGCTTTTTCTCCGGCATTATAAGCGGCAAGGGCCAGATCCAGATTTCCTTTGTAGGTATTGAGAAGATAACGCAAATAACGTGCTCCACCTTCAATGTTTTTTCCAGGATGAAAACTGTCTTCGACGTTCATTGAAGATGCCGTTTTCGGCATTAATTGCATTAACCCCTGCGCTCCTACCCTTGAAACAGCCCGATGATTAAAATTGGATTCCGCTTTAATAATCGCTTTGATTAATGCAGAATCAAGTTTAAATTTGTTGGCGGCTTTGTTAATAAGCTCATCGTATTTGGTTACGTCAAGATTGGCCTGAAAAAGAATTCGTTTTTCTTTAAGAATCAAAACATACTTAACCTTATGATCGGTAGGTACGTTGGTTAAGTGGAGAACTCCTTCCTCATCCACATACTTGTAGATATCGGCGTGAACAATATTGGCTGTGGTAATTATAAAAACAGTTAAAACTGCTGTAGCCACTTGCAGGAATAAGCCTGTCCTGAAATTAATTAAGTATTTATTATATAATGTTTTCATAGTTAAATTTTACTTTATCATTGGTTTTAGATCAATGCTTTTTTTAAAGTAAATGATATTATGCCACTCCTAGTGTCGTGTCAATCCAGAAATGTCATTTCGACCGCAGGGAGAAATCTAAGATTTCTCAGTTGTGAAGGCTTCTTCGAAATGACAGAGTATCGTTGACATGACACTAGTCATTCCGCCGTCTATTGCAAGAACTTGCCCTGTAACATAGCTGGATTCGTCCGACGCGAGATAAATGACAGCGCCGACCATTTCTTCCGGCTCCGCAGGTCGTCCCAGCGGAGTTCTGCTCATCGCTACCGAGGATATCCTGATTTTCCAAAGAGCCTCGCTGAAGCGTGTTTTGGTAAGTCCGGGAGCTATGGCGTTAAGACATCGCAGCCATAAAGAACTTTGAATAAATCATTTTCTTCTTTCCGCATTTTGTTTGTTTCTTTTCTGGTCGTATTTTCATGGTTATAACCGAGCAGGTGTAAAATTCCGTGAATTATCAGAAAATCGATTTCTTGTGATACGGTCAAATTTCCCCAAAGAGCGTCTCTTTGAGCCGTTTCGACTGAGATAATAATGTCTCCCATAATTTGAGGATTTATATCACTGTATTCGCCTTCCCGCAGAGAAAAAGAAATGACGTTAGTCGGTTTATCCTTCCCCAGATATTCTTTGTTTAACTCTTTAATCTTTTCATCATCAACGAAAGATAAACTGATTTCTTTATCCGCACAATCAAGAATCCTCATAATTCTTAGAACCGTGCTGCGAATTCTGCGTTTATCAATTTTAATTTTATTTTGATTGTTTTCGATCTGTAATTTCATCAATTTCTTTTTTATCGTTAGTTTCTTTCTGCGCTGATTCCGGATAATCAACACGGTGATGAAAAATTCCGGTAAGAATTTTTGTAAATGTTTCCGCTATCGTATTGAGATTTTTTAGAGTTAATTCACTTTCATCAAGTTGTCCGTCCATATAAATGCGTTCAATTCTTTCTCTGACCAGAGAACGAATTCTTGCCGGAGTCGGATTAGACAGTGTGCGTGAAGACGCTTCAACAACATCTCCCAGCATTATCAGTCCGGCTTCTTTCGTTTGCGGTTTCGGTCCGGGATACCGGAAGTCGCTTTCCGATAAAGAACGGATGGATTCATCCTTGTCTTTCTTGGCCTTGTCGTAAAAAAAGCTGACGATGCTTGTGCCATGATGCTCACGGATTATGTTGATAATTTGTGGTCCAAGCTTGGCTTTAGAGGCCAGTTCGCAGCCGTCTTTAACGTGAGCGATTATAATCAGGCTGCTCATTTTCGGCGAAAGCTTATCGTGTTTGTTTTCGTTTGTAAGTTGATTTTCAATAAAATATTGCGGCTTCATCAGCTTGCCGATATCGTGGTAATAGGCGCTGACTTTTGCAAGAAGAGAGTTAGCCCCGATAGCTTCGGCTGCCGCCTCGACTATAGATGAGACAATAATGCTGTGATGATATGTTCCGGGCGCTTCAATGATCATTCTCTGGAAAAGAGGCTGATTTAAATTAGCCAGTTCCAGCAGTTTAAAGTCTGTTATAAAACCGAAGATACTTTCAAAGATAGGAGTAATTCCGGCAACAAGTATTCCGGTAAAAACACCACCGACAAGTCCCATAAGCAGTCGTAAAAATAGATCGTTGAATAAATTACCGGTAATAAGATTGAGGCAGATAATCGCGGCCATATTGATAATTCCAAGAAAGAAACCGATCCTCAGGAAAACAGAACGTTGACGGATACGGACGATTTGATAAGACGCAGCGACCGATCCCAAAAAGGAAAAGAGAGGGAAAATAATTTTTTCATCAAAAATAAAACCGATCATTAATGATGTGAGCACGCTTATGATCATGGCGACATTTCTATTAATCAAAATGGCCATGGTCATTGCTCCAAACGCAAAAGGTATGGCGAAAAAACAGGTCTCTGTCGATAAAAACGGGAAGGCTTTGTTGACAGCCAGAGAGATGAAAATTCCCATCTTGATGAGTAATATTTGCAGAAGTGCAATAATGCCGAAAACGAATAAATCAACGTTGGAACGGGCTGAAGTTGTAATCCAGTTTCTTGTGCGCCAAAGATACAGGACAATGGAAAGAAACAAAGAAGTAAAAAAGAATCCAAGAAGAATTGTGAATCTGGAAAATTTTTTGTCCTTAACAGATTTATAAAAGGCATTCAATTTGGCTAATTCCAGATAACCGATTTTTTCTCCCTCCCTTACAATCATTTCATTCTTCTGTACCTGGAAAAATGTCGAGTTTGTTTCTCCTATAATAGCGAGCTTGTTCTTTTCCGTGGCTTCTTTGTTAAAAGTTAAATTTGGTTCGATTAATTTTTTTGCCAGAGAGAAAGCGGCTTCTTTCAAATGATCATCATCTTCATTAAAAACCATATTGACTGTTCTTAAAAGCGCTGCGTCAATTTCCTGAATGTTGTAAAATAAAGACTGGTCTTTTATTTCTTCTTCAATTTTAGTCTTTAAATTTCTGACAACAATGCCTTTCTGCTTTTCTGCTTTGCTTAAAATATTATTGGTAATAAATTTATTCTCATAGAAAGAAATGATCAAATTAGATAATTTTTGCTGGAGTTCACCGGAAAATTTATGCTCGTTGAGAACATAAAATTCTTCCGAACTTAGATAAATTCCCAGGTATCTTTCCAGACTCTTTTTATCTTTTTGTAATTTGTTTACATCAAGCCCGCCGTTTTTCGAAGTTTTTCCCTTAAGATAATTATTGTAATTATCTGCCGCGGCAGAAAGAGCTTTGACTAATTTTGTTCTTATATTTTCTTTGATTTTAATATCGTAATCATAGACCGGTTTGACATTCTCCGCGTCCTCCATTTTTTTCTGTTCGGTTGCCTGCGGATCTTCAACCAGAAAAGAATAATCTGCTTTAATATTTCCGGGAGCAATCATACCCAGTTTAAAGTCCGGTTCGTAGATGCGGAGTTCCGGGGATATTATGATGGCTAAGATTAAACAGAGGGTAATGGCAATAGCCCATTTTTGGAAAGTTCTGTTTTTCAAAAATTCAAAAGATAAGTTATTCCCCCGCAGCTTCTTGAAAATATTTGCGGCCTTATTTTTTATTAATTCGAAGAAATTCATAAAATTCATTTATTGGAATCTACAGTTTTTTCTTTATCTGATCGTTTATAAGCTTTGATGACATCCTGAACTAACGGATGCCGGACAACGTCAATTTCCGAAAAATGAACAAAGCGGATACGGTCGATTCTTTTCAAAATATGTTCCGCTTCAATCAAACCGGAGACTTTTCCCGAAGGCAGATCAATCTGCGTGATATCTCCGGTAATGACCGCTTTGGAGCCAAATCCAAGCCTCGTTAGAAACATTTTCATTTGTTCGGAAGTAGTATTCTGAGCTTCATCCAGAATAACAAAGGAATCATTAAGCGTTCGGCCCCGCATGAAGGCAAGTGGTGCGACCTCAATAAAGCCCTTATTGATAAGAGCGGTTGCTCTTTCCATATCTATCATATCATAGAGCGCGTCATACAGAGGACGAAGATACGGATTTACTTTTTCCGCCAGGTCTCCCGGTAAAAATCCCAGTCGTTCGCCTGCTTCTACTGCGGGGCGGGCCAATATAATCCTTTGAATCTTCCGCTCCATCAAACAGGATATCGCCATCGCCATCGCCAGATATGTTTTCCCTGTCCCGGCAGGACCTATGGCGAAAATCATGTCAAAATTCCTCATGTCTTCAATATAAAGTCTCTGGGCTATGCTCTTGGGGGTAATTACACGTTTCTTGGAGGAAATAAAAACCGTATCAAGAAAGATACGCTCCAACTCAAAAGTGACATCTTCGGAAAGAATGCGGTGTGCGTAATCAATATCGGCAGGTTGAATATGCCAGCCTTTTTCCATTATAGAATAAAGCTGTTTCAGCATAGAGCTGATTTTACCGACATTTTCATTATTGCCGGAGACAGTAATATTATTTCCCCAGGCTTTTAATTTAACAGGCTCCAGATTTTCGATTATCTTTAAATGTTTATCATGTTCACCGCAGAGATTTTTCAGCAGGTTATGGTCGGGAAAAGAAAGTTTCTCTACAGCCATGCTTTTGGTCGCTTGCTTCAAATAATTATCAGCCTCTGATATTATATTTTTATCCAATCTTCAGCACTCTATTCACAGGATAGAACAAATTAGCAATTTTGAGGTTTAGTTTTATCATTTTGATTTATCCAATGCAATACAATTGATGAGTTCTTAAAAAGCAGTTAAATGCTCGTATTTGAGATTAAGCGCTTTGAATCATAACGTCTTTTAGGAGTTTCCAAAATTATTTTTGCAGGAATAAGTGAGCGAATACCTTGGCGTTGCCCAGCATGTTGTCAATGGGGCAGTTTTCGTCCGGCTGGTGAGCCGTCTGGTTGGTTTTAGACCAAACAGCGACAGGGCAATTTTTTTTGCGAATATAGGAGGCAACTGTTCCGGCACCGACACCCCCGGCATATGCTTTTACGTTGTAAACTTCCTGAATGGCTTTCGTCAGCATTTGAACGATCGGAGCATCGGGTGAAGTCGGTTTTGCCGATTGCACATATTGCGCGGTGGATATTTCTATTTGGACCTTGAATTGTTTTTCAATTCCCTGAACAATTATTTGTATCGCCTTCATGACATCCTGTAAATCATATTCCGGCAGAACACGGCAGTCCATACAGAAAATATCTTCGCCGGGGATGGTGTTGATGTTGCCTACATTAGCCTCTTTTTTGGTTGGTTCAAACGTGCTTTGAGGCGGATCAAAAAGTGGATCGGACCTGGGGAACAGTTTTTTCAGCTTGACTAATTTTGTTACCAGATGCGATGCCGCGACAAAAGCATTATTGCCCAATTGCGGATTAGATCCGTGGCATTGCTTACCTATTGTTTTAAAACACAGCCAAAGTATGCTTTTTTCAGCGACCTCGATTAATGATCCTTCAGGATTCCCGGAATCGGGAACAACTATCAAATCGTCATCATTAAAAAGCGGACCGGCGGAATCTATCATGTAGTACAGTCCCATATTACTTGATGTTTCTTCATCGGAAACAAAAGCGAGGTTGATTGAATTATCCGGTATTATGCCCTCTTCGATCATAGCCTTAGCGGCAAAGATGGAAGCAACCATATCCTGCTGATTGTCTTCAACACCGCGACCGAAAATATGGCCGTTTTTGACATAAGCACTATAGGGATCGTGACTCCAGAGACGCAGTTCACCGGGAGGTACTATATCCATGTGAGTAATAATCCAGATAAATTTGTTTTTATTTTTACCTTCTATTGTTGAAATGAAATTAGGGCGGATGCCGGAAGAAACTCGTTGGTCCTTAGCGTCATAATGCCGGAAGTTTTTAAATCCCATTTGCAAAAGACGATTTTTTAGAAAATTGGCCTTCAACATTTCTCCGTCTCCACCGTTTTCCGGACCTACGGCGGAAACTGCACAAAGAGCGATTTGCAATTCAATTATCGCTTCACGGTAGGAATCGATTCGCTTGGTTATTCTTCTGAATATTTCCGGGTCAATCATAATAGTTCCTTAAATGATAAATTATTCTTCAGGGGTTATTAAAAGTGGTTGCGCAATAGCGGATAATGGTTTGTCGAACTTTTTACTGTCGCCTAAAATCAAAACGGAGTTTTTTGTTTTATCCAGATATCTGACAGCGGTGTCATTCAGATCTTTAACAGAGACCTTTTCTATTTTGTTTCGGTAATTAATCAGAAAATCCGCAGGCAGTTTTTCTGATTCGAGATTGACCTGCTGCCAGGCAATATGCTCGGGAGTATCGAAAGAAAAGACAAAGCCATTGATTATGGATTGTTTTGCCCAGTAAGCTTCCCCGGCCGTGACCGTACCGGTTTTGATTTTTTCCAGAATCGAATTAATCAGGGAAAGTGTTTTCATGGTTGAAGACGTTTTTGTAAAGGCGTATGTTCCAAAAACTCCGTATGCAGGTTTGGCACGATAGAAGCTTCCGGCGCTGTAGGCAAGTCCTTCATTATTGCGCACGGCGCTGAAAATTCTTGAAGAAAACCCGCCGCTGCCGATAATAAAATCAAGTACGGTGAAAGAGTAAAAATCGGGATCGGTTTTGCTTGTTGTAAACTGACCACTGACAATTGTGGACTGGGCAATTTCCTTGTCGATACAGTACAATCCGGCCTTTGATTTTCCGGCTGGAGGAGGGAGATAAGCCGGAATTTTTCCAGCTTTCCATTCGCCGAAATAACGTCTGAATATTTCCACAGCCTCTTCCCTGGTGATATCGCCGCTGACAGCGAAAATGATATTATTCGGCAGGAAAAAACGGTTGTAAAATTCCACCAGATCATTCCGTGCAATATTGGCCAGGGACTTGGATGATGAAAAAGAGCCGCGCGGATCATTGGCGTAGATCAGCTTGTTGAATTCACGGAAGGCAAGCTTTTGTGGATCGTCTTTAATTCTCCGGAGCTCTTCTTTTTTTAATTGCACCGCCAATTCGAATTTATCATTTTCAAAAGCTGGTTGTATGAGAATTTGCGAAAGCAGATCAATGCCTTTTCCCAGATTTTCTTTCAAGATGGAAAAATTGATTCGGGCGGATTCAAGGGACATGCTGAGGGAGACCGACGCTGCTATGGAATCAAGCTGCTTGTCGATTTCTGTGCTGCTTAATTTCTTTGTGCCCCCCGTTCTCATGACATAGGCCGTCAATTCGGCAATGCCCGCCTTGCCTTGCGGATCATACATTGTTCCTGTTTTAACCAGAGCATTGATATTAACCAAAGGCAGTTCATGGTTTTCCAGAATATGAAGAACAATTCCATTATCAAGAACCACGCGCTGGGTTTGCGGCAGAGTGAATTGCAGGGGAACGTACTTAAGTTTGTCAGGTGATGGTAATGATGGACCGGAAGCTGCTTGTGCCGATCGAACACCTCCAGTCATTAATACCAGACTGACCAGAAAGGGAAAGCAATATTTAAACAGATAATTAATTCTTACGTTCATAGGATTCCCTTAATCTTTCTTTTTTTCCAGGACAGCAATTGTGCGGTTGGCTTTGGTAAGGTAAACTTCCGCAACTTTCATTATGTCTTCAGCAGTAACCTGATCAATATTTTGGGGATATTCAGAGATATATCTGTAGTCACCCAACAGAACTTCATAATAAGTTAACATCGATGCAATTTCGGAATTAGAGTCCAGGTTTTTAATGTACTCCGTTTTTATAATATTTTTGGCTTTAGTTAACTCTTCGCTTGTGACCGGACTGGTTTTTATATTTTCTATTTCCTGCAGAATCATTTCTTCCAATTCGAAATTGGTGTGAGGATGACGGGGTTGGGCAAATATCGTAAAAAGATTTGGATATCTTGTTGCAGGAAGACCGTTGACGGACGACACGCTTTTGGCGATTTGTCTGTCGGTAATCAGTTTTTTGAATAGACGGCTGGTTCTGCCGTTGGTTAAAATTGTGTCCAGTACATCGAACACGTAATCTTCGCGGGCCGGGGCATTTGGTTTGTGAAACCCGATAATCATCATCGGGTTGGCATCGAACTCAACCTTTACCCTTCGTTCTTCATTTTGTTGCGGTTCCTCCGGAATCATATTTTTATTTTTCTTGATGGCGGAAATTCGTCCGAAGTATTTTTCGATCAATTTTAATGTTTCTTGAGGTTTGATATCACCGACTACAGCAATTACAATGCTTTCCGGCGCTCTATATTCGGCAAAGATGTTATTTACGGCATCCGGACTTAAATTCATTATATCCTTGCTCCGGCCCAGTATAGGTCTTCCGTATGGGTGTATTTTATAAGCGGTGCTCATGAATTGTTCATAAAGTTTACCGTCAGGATCGGACTCAACTCGTTGTCTTCTCTCTTCCATGACAACATCACGTTCCGTGTAAAATTCGCGGAAAACAGGGTTGAGCAGGCGATCCGACTCAATTCTAGCCCATAGTTCAATTTTATTGGCGGGCAGGCTGACATGATAAGTAGTCACATCCTGGCCGGTGGAGGCATTCATATCCAGGCCGCCGTTTTCAGTGTACAAACGGTCAATTTCGTTAGGTATGAAATATTTTTTCCCCTGGTTCTGTAGTTTCTTAAGCTCGTCCGATAGCTTCTGGATGATTTTCGGATCAGCCTTTTCGCCTTTTTGTCTTTCTTTATCCAGGGCTGTGCCGGTTTTTTCAATTCCATCCAATATTTTTTTTTCTGCTTTGTAATTTTTTGTCCCGATTGTTGTTGTCCCTTTAAACATCATGTGTTCCAAAAAATGGGCAGCGCCGCGTTGGCCCTTCTGTTCATCAACGGCTCCGATACGATGCCTTATATAAAGAGAAACAGTTGGACTTAAATGGCGCTCCAGCATGAGTACGGTCAAACCATTTTTCAGTTTTGTTTTAATGACCTTCTTTTCGAGATCGAGGCCGTAGGAAAGACCAGCGGTTAATAAAACTGCTGCTAATATGAAAATTAATCCGAGAATATTATTGCGTTTCATCATTATTGATTCCATCCGGTTGTTTCTTAATAAATAAACGGGAGAAAAAGTATATGACCCCGACAAGGCAAACTAAAATTAAAAGCGAAGCGGAAAAAAAATACATGACAAACTCCATTGGATTATTTATCCGATAAGAGCCTATCAAAGTGTTGACGCCGATAATTAAAAAGAACAGCGAGAGTATTAAAATTATTGAATTTTTTATCCAGATCAAAATCGTCATTTATCTTATTTGTACCCATATTTTGTCATTCCCGCCTGCGCGGGAATGACAAGCAATTATTTTTTCCGTATCAAATCATTTACAATTTATTTTTAAGTTCTTTCTTTAACTTTTCATAAACAGTATAACTAAAATCATCATTGCGGCAGGGAAGCAATGAGTTATTATGATATAATGGTTCTCCTTGAATGTCAAAAGAAGAAGATGCCACTGCTTCTGTCCACATTTTTGTGCCGGGAATGGGCGAATATTCGGCCAGAACCGGTTTGGCGCCGCATTCCTGCACAAACTCAATACTGTCTATGACTTCCCGGGCTTTTTGACCGGGCAGACCGCACAGCAAATATATGCCTATTTCATCGGTTTTATAACCGGCTTTTTTTAAATGGCTCACAGCATTGTATAGCTCTTCGTTTTTAACTTTACCGCCGGTTTGCAACTGCCTTTTTAAATCTGATGTCTCAAAGCCAAAACGAATCGTTTTAAATCCTGAAATGTAGAGCAACTCACTTAATTCTTCATTGATTTCTCTCAAATGCAGTCCGTTGGGGCAATGAAACTTACAGGACAAATTTCTTTTTTTTAGCCCGTGCAACAGAGGTATAATCATTTCTTCAGGATTAACAAGTAAAGCGTCGTCGTAAAAACTAAAATTCTTCACACCGGATATTTTCTGCCAGTATTCAATTTCGTCGGCAACTTTTACCGGATCACGCCGTCTGAATTTATCATTAAAAATATGCGAAGCGCAGTAACTGCAGTGGTAAGGACAACCCCGGGAAGTAATTAAAGGTAATTGGTCTATTTTATTTATCAGATCGAAAGCAGGGTAGGGGTACGAATCAAGATTGTTTTCATCCGGTATAAATAAAGGTTTTTCGTCAAATATTTTATGAAACAACTGAAGAATCAGTTTTTCGCCGGCGCCGGCAATAATAAAATCCGCTCCTGAAAATTTTACGGCGTGATCATGACAAAGGGTAGCGTATTTGCCGCCCAGCACTATGGGAACTTGAGGCAATGCGTCTTTTAATATTTTGATAACTTCAAAAACTCCGGGATACCAGTATGTCATCATGGATGTGATTAAAACAATGTCTGTATCCTGTTTGTTTTTTAATTCCTCTCTGAATACTTCCGGGAAAATGCCATAACGGCAATAATTTCTTGAATACATTTTTAGTGCATCAGGCGTAGAGATAATCTGCCGGAAAAATTTACCGTTGCCGTAAGAATGACGCTTGGGCCGTTTGTGATCTTCTGGAGGCATAGCCGGATGATATGGATCAAGACAATCGATAAAATGAACTTTATGACCGTTTTGGCGCAATAAGCCGCCTAAATATAACAGGCCGAGTGGTTTTATCCAGAAATCATAGGCTGCAAAGTCGTGAATCCAGGGATTTATCAGAAGAATCTTTTTACTCATACCAAGTTGCTTTCGTTAAGTAGTCATTGCGAGGAGCGCCTCGCGCGACGTGGCAATCTTAATAATAATTTTCATCGTCGAAATCGTTTATCATTGTGGCTGATAATTTACAAAAACAATAAAAAACATTTTTTTGAACGATATGTAAAGGATTTTTTATTGACTTTAAATTTTAAGACCGTATATTGAAACACAAATTTCAAATTATTAGAAGTTTTACGTCAAAATACGAAAGCCTTACTTACTAATGCTGAAACGTTACTTAAACAGCTTACAGTCAACTATTAATAAAGGCGATGCCCGAGAAGAGAGTTATTATAAACACCTTGAAGATTTAATTCTGGAATTTGCCGATGTTAATAAACTCAAGAAAATCAACATAACGATTCTGCCGAAAAAGACCGAGGCCGGCAATCCCGATTTTCGGGTTTGGGATGGAAGTAATCACATAACAGGATACATCGAAGCCAAAGACCCTTCATTTACAAATCTTGATGCGATACAGGAAACCGGGCAATTAAAAAGATACAGGCATACCTTTCCCAATGTTATCTTAACAAACTTTTATGAATTCAGATTGTACCGGGATGGCGAGTTGATAAAAACAGCCGCCATTGGACGCCCTGTCATTGCCCGAAAGCTGAAGACCGCGCCGCCATTAGAAAATGAAGAAGCGTTCATGGATTTATTAAACACATTCTTTTCATTTTCTTTGCCGAAAGTGAGAACTGCAAAAGTGTTAGCTTTGGAACTTGCCAAAAGAACAAAGTTCTTGCGTGACGAAGTTGTCAGCATTGAACTAACGGAAGAAGGCAGGCAGGGGAAAAAAGCGATTTTAGGGTTTTATGACGCTTTTAAGAAATATTTGATCGGCACGCTTACCGAACAGACATTTGCCGATTTATATTCTCAGACAGTCACCTATGGACTTTTTGCGGCCAGAACCCGTGCGGATGATTCATTTAACCGGGAATTGGCTTTTAAATATATTCCGAAAACGATAGGAATATTACGAGATGTTTTTCGTTTCATCTCTCTTGAAGAACCGCCTAAATCTTTGCAAGTTATTGTAGATGATATTGCCGAAGTGCTTAACGTTACCGATGTAAATAAAATACTCCATGATTATTATCGCGAGGGCAAAGGCAAAGATCCGATAGTTCACTTCTATGAAACATTTCTTACAGCTTACGATCCGTCCATTCGGGAGAAGCGCGGCGTTTATTACACGCCGGAATCAGTCGTCGGATACATTGTGCGATCAATTAATCAGATTCTAAAAATGCATTTTAATCTTGCCGACGGTCTGGCCAGCCCGCAAGTTACATTGCTTGATCCGGCGGGTGGCACGTTAACGTTTCCAGCGGAAGCGTTGAAGCTGGCTGTGCAGGAATACACGGATAAATACGGCGCAGGCGGCAAAACCAAACTTATCAGAAACCAAATTCTGCCTAATTTTTACGCCTTTGAACTCATGATGGCGCCTTACGCCATCGGTCATCTCAAAATGAGTTTTATGTTTGAAGAATTGGGCTATCGCTTGAAGGATGATGAACGATTTAATCTATATCTCACCAACACACTGGAAATGGAGGACTTGGAGCAGGTTGATATTCCGGGCTTGAGTTCACTTAGCGAGGAAAGTCATTTGGCCGGGAAAGTTAAGAAAGAACAACCAATTTTGGTAATATGTGGAAACCCGCCATACAGCGGTCATTCAGCTAATCAAAATGCATGGACTGAAAAATTACTTAAAGAGGATATTGACGGCGCTCAAAGTTATTATACTGTAGATGGGGAACCTCTAGGTGAGAAAAATCCGAAATGGCTGCAGGACGATTATGTAAAGTTCCTGCGTTTTGCCCAATGGAAAATTCATCAGGCGGGCTTTGGCGTCGTGGGGATGATTACCAATCACAGCTACCTGGATAATCCGACATTTCGTGGTATGCGCCAGAGCCTGATGAAAACGTTTAACGAAATCTATATCCTTGATCTGCACGGCAACAGCCTGAAAAAAGAAACTTCTCCCGATGGAGGTAAGGACGAAAACGTCTTTGATATAAGACAAGGCGTGGCCATTGTCTTGTTCGTGAAACAAAAAGATAAAAAAGGATGCAAGGTATTCCATGCAGGACTGTATGGCCTGCGCGAAGTAAAATATGACTGGTTGGATTCAAATGATTTCGAGCCTAAAAATTATAAGTCTATTAAACCGGAAAGCCCTTATTATTTTTTAGTAAAACGGGATACGGATAAGATTAAAAAATATTTAAACTGGAAAGTGATTAACGAGATATTCCCAGTGAATAGTGTAGGAATCGTAACGGCACGCGACAATTTAACAATCAAATGGACGGAGCAGGAAATACTCAATACTGTCTTGAATTTTGCGAATATGGATGAAGAAATCGCTCGGCAGGCATATCAGTTGGGCCGCGATGCAAGAGACTGGAAAATTGAGTTTGCACAAAAAGATTTGAAAGATAGTGGATTGAATAATGATAACATCAAACCAATTTTATATCGGCCTTTCGACATCCGCTATACATATTACACTGGCAACAGCCGTGGTTTTCATTGTATGCCCCGGTATGATGTCATGCAACATATGTTAGAAAATAATTTAGGATTAAATATTGTTAGACAAGTTAAGACAGGTGAAACTTGGCAACATTGTCTAATCTCAAATACTATTTCAGAAAGTTGTTATCTTTCAAATAAGACAAGTGAAATTGGTTATGCATTTCCGCTGTATTTATACAAAGAAAAAACATCGAAAAAATCACATTTTCATTCCATAATGCTTTTTGAACCGGAAGCTAAATATGACAGTAAAGACCGGATACCCAATATTGATAAGACCGTTTATGAGAAGCTCAATAAAACTTATAAGAAGAAACTGATACCGGAAGAAATTTTTTATTACATTTACGCCGTATTTTACAGCAATATCTACCGCGAGAAATATGCCGAGTTTTTAAAAATAGATTTTCCTCGTGTGCCATTTACCGCAGAATATAAAGTTTTCCAAAGAATGATTGATTTCGGCCAACAACTGGCCGATTTACACTTGATGAAAAGCGAACTTTTAAATAAACCTGTCGCTAAATATCAGGGCACCGGCGACAACGACAGGATTGAAAAAATAATTTATAAAGAAGAAGAGCAGAGAATTTACATCAATAAAGAAAAATATTTCGATAATGTTTCTCCTGCCTTGTGGAATTATCAGATCGGCGGTTATCAGGTTCTGCAAAAGTATCTCAAAGACAGAAAAGGCCGGACCATGGACGATCCGAGATATTATTGCCGCATTGTAACCGCAATTGACAAAACCATCGCTCTGCAAAATCAGATTGATGAAATTTATAATGATGTTGAAAAAGGATTAATTGAGTTTTAACTTTTATCATGAACTTTTTCACGCGGCGGGTGCACTGCACGGCGCGATGTATTCATTATTGTTTGATTAAATTGACTTAACCAGCCTTTTATGCTAGGAGCATACGCAAAAGATATTAAAAATATATAGTTAATGGTTTTTGAGGCCGTAAAAGATTGAAAAAAACAACTTTAATGAAAATCTTTTTAAGATCTTTTTTTATCCAAACAACACTTAATTTCCGGCGAATGCAGAACCTGGGTTTTGCAATGGCGATAACTCCCCTTGTTCGGGAATGGCAATTACAACAAAAAGATTCAGCAGGAATGCTTACCAGGCACTTGCAGTTATTTAATACTAATCCCTATCTTTCAGCTTCGGTAATCGGTACCGTCGTTTGTTTGGAGGAAGAGCAAAAAGATAACGATACTGTTTCCGATGCTTTGATGATTAAACAAAGTTTGATGGGATCTTATGCTGCGATAGGTGACATTTTTTTTGGGGGAGCCCTGAGGCCTTTTGCCGCTATAATTGCAGTTATTTTATCATATATGGGATTAATGCTTGCCCCTGTTGCTTTCCTGTTAATTTTTACGCCGGCTCACATTTGGATAAGGTTAAAAGGTTTTATTGAAGGTTACCGTGGAGGGAAGACGGGTTTTAAGTTTATTCGCTCTCTTGATTTGCCCAATGTAGCAGTAAAAATTCGCTGGTTTTCTTTAGTTGTGCTGGCCGGTTCGATTATCTGGCTGTCGGAAGGCGGATATTGGCCATTTACAAAAACTTTAGATGTTGTTATGAAATTTACAGCATTAGCCTTTGTTCTGCTTTGTCTTTTATTAATTAAAAAAGGTGTGTCGCAGATATATATTATTTATGGTGCTGTTATATTATTTTTCCTGATTTCCTGGAGGGGATTTTTGAATTGACAGAAATCAGAACCTTAAAATTAAAAAATAAACTGGGAATGCATGCGCGGGCAGCGGCAAATTTTGTAAAAGTAGCTCAGCAGTTTAAAGCAGGCATTTATATCGAACACAACGGACAAACTGCTGATGGCAGAAGTATTCTGGATATCCTTACCCTTGCTTGCCCTATGGGTGGAATGTTAACGATAAAAGCCAAGGGAACTGATGCTTCCGAGGCCATAGAAGAATTGGAAAAGCTCGTTGAAAATAAATTTGGAGAAACTTAAACGAAAAAATGAATCCTGATCAGACAAAAAATACATTTGTTCTTAAGGGTGTCGGTGTTTCTCCCGGCGTTGCTATTGGCCGGGTTTACCGTTTTGATCCGCTGGACAGCGAGATTTCTTTTTACAAACTTAAATCCACTTCATTGATTCCCAAAGAAATCCTGCGCTTTAAAAAAGCATTGAAAGAATCGGAACATCAACTTTTAGAAATTCAGAAAAATCTCAAAAAGACGAAAGTCACAGAACCTCTTTATGTTATTGACGTTCATATTTTGATTTTAAAGGACAAGAAATTTGTCAGCCGTACAATTAAATATATACAAAGATTGAAAATCAACGCGGAATGGGCGGTGCGTTTGACAGTGGACCGCTATGAGCAAATATTCGAAAAAGTGGAAGATACTTATATACGGGGACGTATTAGTGATGTTCAGTATGTTGGTCAAAGAATTCTAAGCAATCTTTCCGGTGAAAAAAAAGAAACTATCTGGGGCACAGATGAAAAGGTGATTGTTGTTGCGCCGGATATTTCTCCGGCCAATACAGTGCAAATGAAAATGGAAAAAGTTATCGGTTTTGCCACGGATGCCGGCGGACGTACTTCACATACAGCGATAGTTGCCCGCGATATGGAATTACCTGCTGTAGTAGGGTTGGATAATATCACGCGTTTCGTACTCACAGGTGACGAAATAATTGTGGATGGCATTTCCGGATTGGTCGTTGTCAATCCCTACCCGGAAATGTTGCAAAGATATGAGGAAAAAAAGCTGCTCTATTCAGCAGCCAGAGATGAGTACCTTAAAGATGCAAAAGCGCCTGCTGTTACCAGTGACAATTATACGCTGCAGATAGGATGCAATATAGAGTTTGTTGAAGAAATACCTTCGGCAATCGCGCATGGTGCGGAACATATCGGACTTTATCGCACGGAGTTTATATATATAAATCGTCAGGAATTACCGACGGAAGAAGATCATTTTAATAATTACTGCCAGGTTACCGGCACGAAAGATTTACTTTGGTCGACAATCAGAACTTTTGACTTGGGCGGCGATAAATTTCCTTCCAGTCAAAAGCCGGTAAAAGAATTAAATCCGCAAATGGGATTGAGAGCGATTCGTTTTTGTTTAAAAGAAGTTGAAATATTCAAAACTCAACTGAGAGCCATTTGGCGAGCTGGAGCATTTGGAAAAACGAGAATTCTTTTTCCGATGATTTCGAGTGTCGAGGAGATTGTCGAAGCAAAAAAATTGTTGGAAGAAACACGTAAAGAGCTTCTGGCGCAGGGTGAAAATATTGCTTCGGAGATGGAGATAGGAGCAATGATTGAAGTGCCTGCGGCAGTTGTGATTGCTGATAAGCTGGCACGTGAAGTAGATTTTTTCAGCATCGGCACAAATGATTTGATTCAGTATTCTCTGGCTATTGACAGGTCGAACGAACGTTTAACGTATTTATATGAACCTTTGCATCCGGCGGTTTTGAAATTGGTAAAAAGTGTAGTGGATACAGCTCATGAGGCCGGTATTCGTGTGTCGATGTGCGGTGAAATGGCCGCTGATCCCATATGTACATTGATTCTTCTGGGAATGGAATTAGATGAATTAAGCATGAACCATTTGGCCATTCCTCGTATTAAAAAAATCATAAGAGAATCAACATTGAAGGAATCGAAACTGTTATTGGAAAAAGCTCTTTCTTTTAATATGGCTTCTGAAGTGCGAATGTTTGTGCGTGATTATATGAAAAAACGTTTTCCTGTTGAATTTCAAAACGAAGATGATTAATTTATATTGAAGAACTTTCTGATCAAACCTTAATAAAAATATGCATTCAGTCAAACCAGATCAAAATAAAGAATATTATTCCGGAAATCTTTACGATGAACAGAATTTTCTGCAATTCCGGCTGCTGAAAACATTTCTCTCGCAGGTTTCCATTGCCGATGAATACGTTGACGCCATTAAGAAACTTTCTGCCGAAGGAGTTGTAGTTTACGCTTTGAACCAAAGAAGCGAACTAAACAGCCTTGTCATCTATGAGCTTTTCAAACGTAAGGAGATTCCTGTTCCGGCGTATTGTCATGGGATGAATATGTCGTTCTGGCAGCCCCTGCCGCAAATGCTTAAATTTTTGTGGTCTTCCTTTTTGCGACGCCTGGGTAAGGAGCAAAAGGCGTGGATGGGTAAACTGGCGTATATCGAGCGAACAATTAATCAAAAAAAGAGTATCGTGATTCATCTCGGTGAATCGGAATTCATTGAAAACAGGTCCACGGAAAGCGCGATAGTAAGCCTGCTTAATATCCAGAAGAAAGTCGATTTCCCCATTTTTGTTGTGCCGGTTCTGGTTTCTTACGGACGCAGGCGCGAGAAAGAAGATGAGAGTATTATCAATATTCTTTTCGGGCAAACGGAGCACACGGGGGCGTTGCGCCGGTTGATTACTTTTATCCGTTATTCAGGCAATGCTTTTGTCATTCCCGCAGAACCGGTCAAATTATCCGAATATTTGAATACAACCAAAAGCGTTTCCAAAGAAGCTATGGTCCACGAACTGCGTGGAGAACTGATAGACCGCATTGAAAAGGAAAAAAACACTGTTGTCGGGCCCGCTTTAAAATCGCGGGAAGAACTAATAGGCATGGTGATGAGTGACGAACCTCTGAAAAAATTCATTGCCGATTATGCGGAAAAAGAAAATAAGAAAAAAACAGCGGTTGTAAAAGACGCCCGTCGTTATCTTTATGAAATTGCCGCTGATTATAACGAAACGTTTATAGGATTTTGGATAAAAGTGTTGTCCTGGCTATGGAACGACATTTATGACGGGTTATCAATTGATAAAGAAGGTTTGACCAGAATAAGAAACATTTCCAAAAAAATGCCTTTTGTTATTGTTCCCTGCCATCGGAGTCATATTGATTATCTTTTGTTTTCTTATGTTTTGTACAAGAACAATATTCAACTTCCTTTTATTGCCGCCGGCAGTAATATGACCTTTTTCCCGATGGGATACATATTTCGTAAGTCCGGCGCTTTTTTTCTGCGGCGGAGCTTTAAAGGCAATAAAATTTATTCCGAAGTATTTACCAAGTACCTGGCGATACTCTTGAAAGAAGGCTTGCCTCTGGAATTTTTTATTGAAGGTGGACGCAGCCGTACAGGGAAAATGGTCATGCCTAAGTATGGTCTTCTTTCCATGATTATTCAGGCTTATCAGGAAAAATATTGTGAAAATTTCGCCGCAATTCCGGTTTACATCGGTTATGACCGCGTGATTGAGGAAAAATCATATCTTAAAGAACTGGGCGGGGCATCCAAATCTCCTGAAAATGCAGCGGAGATAATCAAGACAAGTAAAATATTAACTAAAAGATACGGCCGCGTTTATGTCAACATCGGAGAACCGATGATCATGAAGGACTATCTGGAGGCTCAGGAAAAGCCGATAGAGCAAATGACTCTGGAAGAGAGGCAGAGCCTTTACCGGAAAATCGGTTATGAAATAGTTCTGGAAATCAACAAAGTCGCCGTAGTCACTCCTTTTTCTTTGGTGGCTACCGTTATCTTAAGTCATTACCGCAGAGGAATGTCTCATAGCGAGTTGCTTGAAATTCTCGATGAATTTTTCGAATACCTTTCCATGAAGAAAGTAAAATTTGCTGAAACGTTTACTAACAGCGAAAAAGCAATAAACGATGCTATCAATATATTTGTACAGGAGGGATTTATATCAAAAATTGAGGCGGAAGAGGATGAAGCCGAAGAAATACAGGAAGTGGTTTATTCTTTGAAAGAAGAAAAAAGGATCAATCTGGAATATTATAAAAACAACATTTTGCATTTCTTTATTCCCTTGTGTTTTGTTGCCACTTCCATAGTTAAAAATAATGAAGATTTAATCTCTTTACAACGAATAATGAGCGATTATAAGTTTCTCAAAAAGCTTCTATGGAATGAATTTATTTTTGATGAACATAAAGATGATGCGGAAGATGTCAATGAAGTGCTGGCCTATTTACACGAAAGGAAAATGATTACATCCGTCGAGCGCGATGGTCAGGTAACCATAGAGATAAAAGGTAAGGGCAATAAAAAACTAAAACCTTTTGCCGATTTAATTCATAATTATATTGAATCATCATGGATAGTCATCAGAAGCTGCCTGTATTTAAAGAAAAATCCGCTGGCCAAGAAGGATTGGTTGAAGAAGATCATGGCGCTGGGAGACAGAATGTACAAGAAGGGTGAAGTTTTGAGGCCCGAGGCGATTTCCCAGCCCAATTATCTTAACGTCATTATATTTCTGGAAGACGCGAAATTAATAACCGCGATAAAAGATGAAAAAATTGATAAGAAAGAAGTTTCTTATACTCTGACTGAAAACAGGGCGGAAATGGAAGTTCTGCGACGCCGTCTGTTCAAGCTGTTGTAATGGTACCTGGTTAATGGAGTTAAAATCAAAGGGCTGACCTTTTTCCAATGGCCAGCCCTTTTAAGTGGCTAATTATTTCTTCTTCCCTGTTTTAGCCGGCTGTTTAATGCTGTAAAATGCATCCTTGCCGCGATAGTTGGCTGCATCACCTAATTCTTCTTCAATGCGCATCAGTTGATTGTACTTAGCCAGTCTTTCCGTACGGGAAAGTGAACCGCTTTTAATTTGTCCGCAATTGGTGGCGACGGTGATATCCGCCATAAAGGTATCTTCTGTTTCGCCCGAACGGTGCGAAACAACGCAAGTATAGCTTGCTTCTTTAGCGCGTTCCATGGTGTTGAGTGTTTCTGTAAGTGTGCCGATCTGGTTTAGTTTAATTAAAACTGAATTGGCGACACCTTTGGCAATGCCTTGCTCCAGACGTTTAACATTAGTGACAAAAAGATCATCGCCGACAATCTGAATCTTGCCGCCCAGTTCATCAGTCAGTATTTTCCAACCGGCCCAGTCATCTTCCGCCAGTCCGTCTTCAATAGATATAATCGGATATTTTGCGACAAGATCAGCGTAGAATTTAACCATTTCCTCAGCCGATTTTTGCGGTTTCTTTTCCGCCGCGAGAATATATTTATCTTTTTCAAAAAAAGAACTGGCGGCCGAATCCAGGGCGATCATAATATCCTGACCCGGACGGTAATTTGCTTTTTCTATAGCTGTCATAATAAGGGAAAGAGCTTCTTCGTTGGATTTTAAATTCGGTGCAAAGCCGCCTTCATCACCAACGGCGGTGTTGTAACCTTTGCCTTTAAGCACTGACTTCAAAGCATGAAAAACTTCCGCGTTCATGCGGATAGCTTCGGTAAAATCAGGCGCGCCTACCGGCATAATCATAAATTCCTGAATGTCCACATTATTATCGGCATGCTGCCCGCCGTTTAAAATATTGGACTGTGGTACCGGCAGGTCCTTGGCGTTGACACCGCCCAGGTATCGATAAAGGGGCAGTCCTGATATTTCCGCTCCCGCTTTGGCGCAGGCCATCGAGACGGCCAGAATCGAGTTGGCGCCGAGTTTCCCCTTGTTTTCTGTTCCGTCCAGTTCGATCATGGCATAGTCGATATCGCGCTGTCGGCGGCAATCCATACCGATAATTTCCGGACCGATTTTATAGAGAATATTTTTTACGGCACTTTGAACACCTTTCCCATTGAATCTTTTCTTATTGCCGTCTCGTAATTCCAACATTTCATGCTCGCCGGTGGAAGCACCTGAAGGAACAGCCGCTCTTGCGGTAATCCCCGCAATTGTTGTCACTTCGGCTTCTACCGTTGGATTTCCCCGGGAATCCAGAATCTCTCGGGCATGAACTTTAATAATTTCCGGCATACAAAACCCTCCTTTTTGGCTTTGTCCCAACCTATAACAGAGAGTTTTGCCGATTTCAAGACGATAATCGAAGTGTCTTGATTACTGTAAAAAAGTCGGATAAATAGAGTAATAAATATGGATGCGATTAAAAAAGATAAAAATACAAAACTTTTCCTTCATTTGAAAAAGTGGTTGGAAAAATCAGTGCTGGATTACGGGATGATTGATGAAGGGGATCGCCTTTTAATCGGTGTCTCCGGCGGCGCGGATAGCTTGGCGCTGCTTGATTTACTGGATTCACCGATGATTTTCGTCCCTCAATTTTCCTTCATAGCCGTCAATATTGATATGGGTTTTGATCCGTCGTATAAATCCTATGATGATCTGGAGAAATATTTTCAGGAACACAATTACCGTTATGTAATGGAAAAAACGGACATCGGCAATCTGGCTCATTCCAATATTAATAAAAAAAATCCCTGCTTTTTATGTTCACGGCTTCGGCGCAAAAGAATTTTTGAAATAGCCGATGCTGAGAGCTGCAATAAAATAGCGTTTGCCCATCACCGGGATGATATTATTGAGACACTGCTGATTAACATGTTTTATGGGCGCGAAATAAGTACAATGATGCCCAATCAGAGTATATTTGGTGGTAAGCTGCATATCATTCGTCCGCTTGCTTATTTGCAGGAGGAACTGGTGAAAAAATACAGCAGAGAGCGCCAATTTCCCGCAGTGAAAAACGATTGTCCGACAAGCCTTACATCTAAGCGAATATATATTAAAAATCTTTTGAACGAATTAGAGCGGGATAACAAAGAAATACGCGATAATATTTACAAGGCGATGAGCCACGTGAAACCGGATTATTTACTGCATTGCATAAAAAAGAAAAAATAATATAAATTATTTGTTCCCTCTCCCTTGAGGGGAGGGGCTAGGGGAGGGTGAAAATATAGTAATTGCCCCCTCACCTCACTCCTCTCCCGCGAGGGGAGAGGAAGTAATTTTTTATTCTTGAAATAATTTATAACGTGACGTAACGCAAAAAAAAATGGCAAAATATGCTATTTCATGTAAAAATGAGCCATGACCAAAGAAAACACAGCGCAGAAAATGATCGCGTCCAATAAAACAGCGCGCATGAATTACGAAATCGGCGATATCTATGAAGCTGGTATGGTCTTAACAGGAACAGAGGTTAAGGCCCTGCGCGCCGGCAAGGCCAATCTCAAAGACAGTTATGCCGTGGTCAAAGATGATGAGGTATTTCTTAAAGAAATGCATATCAGCCATTACGATCATGGAAATCGCTTTAATCATGAACCTCTACGGGCGCGCAAATTGCTTTTGCATAAAAGGGAGATTAAAAAACTATACGGCAAGTCGCGGGAAAAAGGTCTGGCGCTTATTCCACTGAAGTTATATTTTAAAAACGGGAAGGTAAAAGTGGAAATCGGCATCGGCAAAGGCAAAAAATTGTATGACCGCCGTCAGGATATTAAAGAGCGCGAAGAGCGCCGCACATTAGCCCGGGATTTCAAGTCCAAGCTGATAAAAGTCTGAGAAAAAACCATATAAATTACAGCATTTTTATAAAAAATCCGAAAGAATATTCTTAAATCTTTCCTTTGACAAAGGTGGTGTAAGTGTCTATATTACAAATAAATCAAATTTAAGGGGGCGTCACGGTTTCGACGGGGACATTTGAAGTTGTAGAAGCGTACCGAGGTTCCTACAGGCCTCGTTAAACAGGTAGGAAACATATAATCGCAGAAAACTACGATTACGCATTAGCCGCTTAGACGGCTAACGTTCTACCCGGTTCTCCTGTTGGCTGGACTAGAACGTCATTCAGACAGGATAGCCAAACTTTTTGCCTGGGGGAGGGCGGCGAATACTTACAGGATAGCGCGGGGAGATCCGGCCTTAGGGAGCAAACCAGCGTGAAGGTTCTAAAACGAAGGCTACGTACGTAGAAGCTACAGCGGAAGGTTTTCGGACGCGGGTTCGACTCCCGCCGCCTCCACCAAAAAAGATAAATAAAATAAATAGTTTACAATTTTAGCTTTTGTATCATCCTGTTATTGCACAGGGTCAACACAGGGTCAAACACCTTGGTGTAAAAAATACTTGACAACGCTAATAAGCATCATGTACATTAGTTTCGCGTCTGGAATGAGTCGCCACGCGTCTCAATGAGGGGCTTTAATAGTCCATTCACCAGTCGCTTTTTTTTGTCTTTTCATGGGAGCAACCTATGAATCTCTGTTATATAGATGAATCTGGCACTTCAAGTATTCCCGGAAATACAAGTCACTTTGTACTAGCTGGACTTGCAATACCAATTCATTGCTGGCCTTTATACGACAAAGAAATAGCCTCTATTAAAAAGAAATATGATCTTGATGGAATTGAAATACATACTGGCTGGATTATTAGAAGGTATCAGGAACAAGTCAAAATTCCAAATTTTGAAAAATTAACACATCTTCAAAGACGTTCTGAAGTAACAAAATATCGAACACATAACCTTTTATCTTTACAGAAAAAAATAGCCGATCGTACAAGCAAATAAAGAAAAATTATCAACAGACTGATTGTTATATCCATCTAACTTATTCTGAGAGGTTACAATTTATTACAGAGATAGCGAGAACCGTTGGGAATTGGAACGAAGCTAGTGTAGTGTTACAATGAAACTTTGTCATATCGACCAGCGGGAGATATCTTGTATCTTTTGACGATCATTAAGATTTCTCGCTTCGCTTCGAAATGACATATTGTAAAGCTGTTATTGAAACACTACACTAGATTGTTTGCTGAATGCATTGATAAAACATTTTTTGATTATGGGGTAGCAAAACAATCTGTTGATGAACAAGCATTTGAACAAGTTGTTTCAAGGTTTCAGCAATGTTTGAATCTTTTTTCAAAACAAAATGCTTCGTCTCATAAATATTATGGAATTACGATCCATGATAATAATCAAACCGTTGCAAAAAAACACACTGAATTAATGCGAACTTTTCATAACAAAGGAACTCTTTGGACAAAAATAGATAATATTATAGAGACACCGTTGTTTGTAGATTCAAATTTAACAAGCATGATTCAAATTGCTGATCTGTGTGCTTATTCGTTGAGACGTTATTTAGAAAATAATGAATCTGAATTGTTTAGTTATATATTTAGAAGAGCGGATCGTAAAGATGGGAGGGTCGTTGGTGTTAGACATTTTTCTAAACGATCCTGCAAATGTAATATTTGCTTATCCCATCGTGGATAATTAGAAGGTCATGATAGGGTCAGACATCTCTATAACTCAAGAGGGGGATATAGGCGACGGGGATATAGGGGACGTCCCCCTATTTACCCTATTTACACAGTTACTTGACGTTGAAGCAGCCGCTTTATATTTTTATGTATGGCCATTGCCTATTTCCTTTGCTACTGTAAAATTACAATGGAATATTACAATAGTAATGTAATTATGTCAATCGGAAAAAGCACAGATCTTTTGAAAACAAGAAGAAAAAAAGAGCCGCCTGACTGAAGTTTAAGACGGCTCTTTAAGCATCTTCAGAAATAGCGATGAATTCTATTTAAATGCATCTTTCAGTCCTTTCCCGGCTTAAATACGGGAACCTTCTTTGCGGCTATTTTAATGGCCTTACCTGTTTGAAGATTTCTGCCTGTACGGGCTTATAATCGCACCGCTCACTTGACGGAACGCAGGAAGATGATGCAGACGTGGGCGGATTATCTTGACGGATTAATTGCCGGTCATAATCCACCCTTTACAAGACTGGATCCATCGATGCCTGCCCGAGAAGCTGAAAAAATATCAGATGGCGGCTTTGGATCAATACGGACGTGGAGGGTGATCCGTGATTCCTAAATACGATTTTATACGATTGAAATTATCGATCCATTGAACCGGTGATTGTAATGCCGGTGAACAAGTAAAAGAAAAATGTAAATTTTGCATGGTAATAACATGCAATTGTATGGTATGAGCATACACGCCATGGAACTTTTAGCAGAAATACTATCCTCGAAGATACGCGCGGGAATTTTTCGCAACCTCTTTGGCGTCGAAAAACAAAGCCTTCACCTGCGTGAAATCGAAAGACGGACCGGTTTTGCCGTTGGAACCGTCCAGCAGGAAATCAAAAAATTACAGCGACTTGACATCATCATCAGAATCAAGGACGGCAATCGCGTTAATTACAAAGCCAATACCGAACACCCTCTTTATCCGGAAATAAGAAATCTGGTGTTCAAGACCAGCGGGCTTGCCGATGTATTAAAAAACGCGTTGTCTGCGGAATCGAAAATCAAAATAGCATTTGTCTTTGGTTCTTTCGCCAGAAAAGAAGAAAAAGCGGCCAGCGATGTTGAGCTGATGGTCATCGGCGGTATCGGCCTCAGAAAACTAAGCGGTTTGTTGATGAATGTATCGGAGAAACTTGGCCGGGAAATTAATCCCTATCGTTTAAGTGAAAGTGAATTCATCAAAAGAAAAAAAGAAAAAGATCATTTTCTCCATGAAGTGCTTGAGTCACCTAAAATATTTATAACAGGTACGGAAGATGAGCTTAAGGCAATGGGCTGATAATGGCTGGTTAAGACCTCACAAAACCAGTGCAAAAGAAATCAGTGACTTATTAAGGATTGTTGAGCGTGATTTGCAGGACGCAGCAGGCAGTATTTCGGCTGATTGGCAATTTGGTATTGCCTACAACGCGGCACTGAAACTATGCGCCATTAGTAGAGGTTAATTTAATGATAAAGGAGCAGGAACGCGCCGAGCTGCACCGCGCCATCTGGCAGATCGCCAATGATCTGCGCGGCAGCGTGGACGGCTGGGACTTTAAACAATATGTTTTGGGGATGCTTTTTTACCGTTTCATCAGCGAGAATCTTACCAGCTACATCAATGAAGACGAACGGCGCAGCGGCAATAAAGACTTTGACTACGCCAGGCTTGCGGATAAGAAAGCGGAGTTTGGGCGTGCCGACACGGTTAAAGAAAAAGGGTTTTATATCTTGCCAAGCGAGCTTTTTGTCAATGTCCGCGCCAAAGCGCGCCATGACGCCAACCTCAACGAAACGCTGGCCGCGGTATTCCGCAATATTGAAAGTTCCGCCAAAGGGTCGGACAGCGAAGATGACCTCAAAGGCTTGTTTGATGATCTTGATGTGAATGCCGGCAAGCTCGGTAATACGGTAGAAAAACGAAACCAGAAGCTGGTGAAGCTTTTGGAGGCGATCGGCGACCTGCGGCTGGGCAACTATTACGACAACACGATTGACGCCTTCGGCGACGCCTATGAGTTTCTGATGACCATGTATGCCGCCAATGCAGGCAAGTCCGGCGGTGAATTCTTTACTCCTGAAGAAAACGACTACAACATCGCGGTGTCCACCTATGTGGCGCAAAAAGACACCCGCGAAATAATTGATATTAAAAAACTTAACGCTGAGATCAAAGACATTGTTGCCCGGCAGAACGAACTGCGCAAGGCGATTGATAAAATCGTTAGCGATATTGAGAGAAAATAATATGGAAAATAAAGAACAAAACAACCAAATAATCATTTATCAAGCCGATGATGGAACGCCGGGAATTGATGTCAGATTTCAGGGTGAGACGGCCTGGCTTACTCAATCCCAGTTGGTTAATCTTTTTGGGTCAAGCAAGGCAAATATTAGCGAGCATATCAAGCATATCTTTGAAGAGAGGGAATTGGAGCGGGATTCAGTTGTTCGGAAATTCCGAACAACTGCCGCAGACGGCAAAACATATGAGATCGAGCACTATAACCTCGATATGATCATTTCACTTGGCTATCGAGTAAGATCAAATATTGCCACAAAATTCCGTATCTGGGCAACTGCGCGACTTCGTGAGTATATTGTCAAAGGGTTTACCATCGATTCGGATCGTTTGAAAAATCTGGGCGGTGGGAATTATTGGAAAGAATTACTCGATGAGATTCGGGATATCCGCAGCAGTGAAAAAGTGCTGTACCGCCAGGTGCTGGATCTTTACGCGACCGCAATTGATTACGATCCGCAGGCAAGCGAGTCTTTGAAGTTTTTTAAAATTGTCCAAAACAAGCTTCATTTCGCGGCTCATGGACATACAGCGGCGGAAGTGATTTATCTTCGGGTAGATTCGGACAAACCATTCGCGGGACTTACAAATTTTAAGGGCTTACAACCCACTCAAGCCGAAGCGATGGTCGCTAAAAACTTTTTGGAATTAAGCGAGCTCAAGGTCTTGAACAATCTCGTCTCTGCTTATTTTGATTTGGCGGAGATCAATGCCCTGGAACAAAAACCCATGAAGATGGCGGACTATATCCGTGAGCTGGACAATATTTTACAATCAACAGGAAGAAAACTTTTAAGTGATGCCGGTAAGATAAGCCATGAGAAAGCAACAGAAAAAGCCTCTCTGGAATATCGTAAATACAAAGCAAAAAATCTAAGTGAGGTTGAGAAGGCGTATTTGGACACCATCAAAACCGTGCAGAAAAAGGTGGAGAAAAAGATTCCGAAGGGCAAGAAAAATGTCTAAACCTACGAACAAGATTGACAAACTGATTGCCGCGCTTTGCCCGGAGGTGGTGGAGTTTAAAGAGTTGGGGGAGGTTTGCATAATATTCAAGACAGCGTATTGCAGCAGCCGATCTGAATAACGAAAATTATGTTGGCGTAGATAATTTGCTCCCGAATAAACAAGGGAAAACGAAATCGAATTACGTGCCTACGAAGGGGAAATTGACTCGCTTTGAATCCGGTGATGTTTTGCTCGGTAATATTCGGCCGTATCTCAAAAAGATTTGGCGCGCGACTCATACCGGAGGAACGAATGGCGATGTTCTGGCAATTCAGATAAACAACAAAGAAATGCTACAATCCGAGTTTCTGTATTACCTACTTTCGTCAGACGAATTTTTCAATTTTGATATGAAGTTTGCAAAAGGGGCAAAAATGCCTCGAGGTAATAAGTCTGCGATTCTAAATTTCAAAGTCCCTATCCCACCCCTTGCCGAGCAAGAGCGCATCGTTGCCATTCTCGATAAATTCGACGCGCTGGTGAACGATATTTCGGTCGGCTTGCCTGCGGAACTCAATGCCCGAAGAAAACAATACGAATACTACCGGGACAAGCTGCTGACGTTTAAAGAATTCCACTCCTCGAGAGGGCAACCACCCCGCCCTGGCGGGCACCCCTCCAGAGGAGGGGAATAAAATGTGAAATGTAACGCGGGCACCCCTCCAGAGGAGGGGAATAAAATGTGAAATGTAACGCGGGCACCCCTCCAGAGGAGGGGAATAAAATGTGAAATGTAACGCGGGCACCGCTACGACGAGAGCCGCTGAGAGAATGGTAACTCTCAGCCACAGGAATAAAATGTGAAATGTAACGCGGGCACCGCTACAGCAGGGGAATGAAATATGACAGAAATAAGCTGCTGACATTTAAACAATTCTCCTCTTCCGGGAAAGAATAAAATTCCCCTCCTTTGGAGGGGTGTCAGCCGAAGGCTGACGGGGTGGTCCGACGGGGTGGTCTAACAGGTGGTATTATGAGAGCAACACAAAAATATAAATCCTTACCCTATAACCCCGCACTTCGCGTACGCGCAAAAGAATTGCGCAAGGCGGGAATATTACATGAAGCGCTTTTTTGGAACCAAATTAAAACTGGTAAACTCAACGGGCTGGATTTTGACAGGCAGAAGATCATCGGCAACTATATTGTAGATTTTTATTGTGCCGAAAAAAATGCCGTTATTGAGATTGATGGATCGTCACACGATGGCAAGGAAGACTACGATAAACAACGGGATGATTTTTTGATATCCCTGAGCCTGAGCGTGATTCATATTGGCGTTGCAGATGTGTTGAGTAATATGGAGGGCGTTCTTGCGTTTTTAAAGAACCACCCCGCCCTGACGGGCACCCCTCCACAGGAGGGGAATGAAATTGCAACTCCTCCACAGGAGGGGAATGAAATTGCAACTC
>WOYI010462170.1_pt1 | contig 37286 bp, 32 predicted proteins | sample 6423411 | NCBI WGS metagenome assembly WOYI01 (sample SAMN13441803, study PRJNA592873) | oil field metagenome | biome: oil field; feature: oil-well bore; material: oil-contaminated soil; isolation source: oil-contaminated soil from oil-well borehole | place: Germany: Wietze | collected 2016-10-18 ...
ATTCTCATTTTTACCCGTAAAAGCGCCATTTTTGAAGAGGGGTGGGAAACTCAGGCGGCAGCCATGACCTCACAGGCATCCCGCCCCAGCTGGCCGTTCCGGCTAAGGACATCATTGGTGAACATTTCAGGGGCAAAACGGGGCATTAAAAACCTCCTGCGAGAATCCTCATTAATTCAAGAGATAATTGTCATAAGCGGACAACTCACAGAAATTATAAGGTACAATAGCCGATGTTGTAATTGTCAGATGGACATTTATTGTTCATTAATATAAGCTAGAAATATCAATTTTAGGAGGATCTCGTGGATGATGCAATTAATGGTCTTCTCAGGCCAAAAGGAATAGCCATTGTCGGTGCTTCGGATACACCGGGCAAAATCGGACATACGGTTGTTAAGAAACTCATCGAAGGCGGTTACGAGGATGGTATCTACCCCGTCAACCCCAAAGCCGATGAGATTCTCGGTTTAAAAGTTTACAAATCCGTTCTCGACATCCCCGGCCGTGTGGACGCTGCAGCGATCACCGTTCCCGCCAAATTCGTCTATGACGTCGCCAAGGAGTGCGGTGAAAAAGGCGTCAAAGGCCTGATCATTATCACCTCCGGTTTTAGTGAAGTTGGCGAAGTTGAACTCGAAGAACAGATCGTTGACCTCGCCCACAGCTATGGCATGCGAATCCTCGGACCTAACGTTGTCGGCACCCTTTCCAATACCGACAAACTGAATGCATCCTTTGCACCCTTCCTCCCCTTAAAAGGTTCCGCTTCCCTGGTTTCCCAGAGCGGCGCTCTGCTGATCGCCATGGACGCCATCACCTACACCCGGCGGATTGGCTTTGATAAAATGATCTCCATCGGCAATATGTCTGATCTCAATTTTGCAGACATGGTCAATTACCTGGATAACGATGACAACACCAAGTGCCTCACCTTATACATCGAAGGCCTCAAAGATGGCCGCCGTTTCATTGACGAGAGCAGGCAAGCCTCCAAACCGATTGTTGTGTTGAAATCAGGCGTTTCTGAGCATGGCGCAGCCGCCGCGGCTTCCCACACCGGCTCCCTCGCCGGCGCCACCAAAGTCTATTCCGCAGCCTTCAACCAGGCCGGCGTTATTCAGGCGACGGATCTGAACGATCTGTTTGACTGCACCCTGGCTCTTTCGCTGCAGCCCCCGATGAGGGGCGAAAACCTGCTGGTCATCACCAATGGCGGCGGTGTGGGCGTGCTTGCCACCGACTCCGCTGAACAGGCCAATGTGCCGTTGAAATTCGCCCCCAAGGACGTTCAGGAAGAATTGAAACTGCACATGCCCGCCTTTGGCTCCGCCAAGAACCCTGTTGACCTGACCGGTATGGCCGACACTGATTGGTACCATGACACGGTCAATTTCGCCTTCACCCACGACTGGGTGGACGCGCTGGTTGTGCTCTACTGCGAAACCGCCATGACCAACCCCATGGAAATTGCCCAGAGCATCTACAAGGCAATTAGCGAGACCGGCATCAAGGACAAGCCCGTCACCGTTTCTTTCGTCGGCGGTGAACGCTGTGAAGAGGCCATGCAGTGGCTGGTGGAACACGACATCCCCGCCTACAACGCTCCCGACCTGGCCGTCAAAGCCATGGGCACTCTGCATGATTTTGCCCGTTTGCAGGAAGTGAAGGGCGACACATCCTACGAAAACAAACAGGCCGACAGCAAAGCCGCCCGTGAGATCATCGCCAAGGTCCGCTCAGATGGCCGCACCGCGCTGACCGAGATCGAATCAAAACGAATTTTCAAAGCCTATGGTCTCCCCGTGGTTTCCACAGAATTGGCCACCTCCGAAGACAAGGCCATCAAACTGGCAGAGGCCAATGGTTACCCCGTCGTCTTGAAGATCGTCTCTCCTGATATCCTCCACAAATCGGACGCCGGCGGTGTGAAGGTCAACCTGAAAGACGAAGCCAGTGTGCGGGCTGCCTACCAGGAAATCCTCAAAAACGCCAAAGCCTACAAAGCGGATGCCGATGTCCACGGCATCGCCGTGCAGCACATGGCGCCCTGGGCGACGGAGATCATCATCGGCTCCATCAATGACGCCACTTTCGGCCCGACCGTTATGTTCGGCCTGGGCGGCATCTTCGTGGAAGTCCTCAAAGACGTGACCTTCCGGGTCGCCCCGATCTCCAAAGCGGAAGCGGCGGCGATGCTGGACGAGATCAAGAGTTCGCCCATTCTGGATGGCGTCCGGGGCGAAACCGCCCGTGACAAGGCCGCTCTGGCCGATGTCCTGGCCAAATACGCCTTCATGGTCGCAGACCTGACTGACGAGGTCAAGGAATCCGATGCCAACCCGGTTCTGGTCTACGAAAAGGGTAATGGCGTGATGGTCGTGGATGCCCGGATCATCCTCAAAGACAAATAATCGCCTAAGCAATAAACCAAAAAGCCACTGTGTGCCGGATCATTAAGCACAGTGGCTTTTCTATTCTCAGGAAATTATGCCCAATTCGCAGCAAAAAGTAAAAACACGCCACATCCCAGCCAAAGATTTCTCCAACAGGGCCTATTTCCCAGGGACCGAAGACCACCCATTCCACGCGCTGAACAGGCTTGACCGATACGCGGGCAAAATACCAGCCATCCTTTACCCCTTCCTCTTTGGCGGATTGGTCTACCTGCTGACCCACGGTGTCACTCGCAGTATCGCATTTACGGGCTTCATTCTGGGCGATCTGCTCATCTTGGCCCTGCTGCCCAAATTAAAGATCTCTTTCGGCCCGCCTACCCTGCCGATGCTTTTCCTGGCCCTTTTCCGGTTTCCCTTTATGGTGATCTTCAGGCTGCCGATAGCCCTTGGCTTTCAGATCGCGGGGACTCTGATGGTCATCTACGGTTTCATCATCGAGCCGCAATACCCGAAAGTTGAAAGATACAGGGTTGCCAAGCCGATTCCGGGTGAAAGCGGTATATTGAAAATCGTGCATCTCAGCGACCTCCACATGGAATACCTCACCCAGGCTGAAGAGCGCGCGATCGAAGCGATCAATGCCCTCCAGCCGGACCTGATCCTCTTCACGGGGGATTTCTTCAACCTTTCCCACCGTCAGGATGAGATCACCCATCAGGACATCGTCCATTTCTTCAACCGAATCCGCGGTTCCTGTGCCATCTTCGCCATCATGGGCAGCCCGGCCGTGGACCCCGCTGAGAGCCTGGATTGGATCCTCCCCCGGACCAGGATCCAATTATTGAACAATAAATCGGCAAGGATTGAAATTAACGGCAAAATGATCAACATCTACGGCCTGACCTGCACCCACCGACCGGGGGTGGATTCTCAGAAACTATCAAAACTTCTGGAATCAGCGCCGCCGGATGGCGCGGCCAATATCCTGCTCTACCATTCACCGGATCTGGCCCCTGAGATCGCGGATTTCGGCATTGACCTTCAACTTTCCGGTCATACCCACGGCGGCCAGGTTCAAATTCCTTTCCTTGGGCCCATTTTCTCTGCCTCACTTTACGGGAACCAGTTATCAGAGGGTCATTATTGGGTTAATGATCGCTTAAATCTGATCGTTTCGAGAGGTTTGGGCCTTGAAGGAAACGCCGCTCCGAGGGTAAGATTCCTTAGTCCGCCAGAAATCGGCCTTATCTCTTTTGAATTTCTTCAGGATAATGTAAAATAAGAGTGTTAAAACGATATTTAAGAGAAAGAATTTTCTAGAAATGAAAAATTTTATCATCGATATGGACGGCGTCCTTATCCAGGGCAACCGGATCATCCCGGGTGCCGACCAGTTTATCAATCGATTGCGCGCGCAGGGGCGGAAATTCCTGCTCCTGACGAACAACCCCGTCTATACCCCACGGGACCTGGCGCACCGCTTGCAGGCCACCGGATTGCAAATCGAGCAAAACCAGATCTTCACTTCAGCCTTGGCCACAGCCGCTTTCCTGCACCAACAGCGCCCGAATGGGAAAGCCTTTGTCCTGGGTGAAAGCGGCTTAACGGAAGCCGTCCACGATATCGGTTATATCATCACCGATGGCGAACCGGATTATGTCGTCCTGGGCGAGACTCTCGCCTACGATTTCCAGATGATCAAAAAAGCCATCCGCCTGATCCATGATTCCGGGACGCGTTTCATTGCCACCAACCCGGACGCCTCCGGACCCAGCGAAAACGGCCTGGTGCCGGCCTGCGGCGCCATGGCCGCCCTGATCGAGAAAGCCACCGGCGTTGCACCCTTCTTTGTGGGCAAGCCAAATGCCCTGATGATGCGGACAGCCCTGAATTACCTGAACGTTCACTCTGAAAACACGATCATGGTTGGGGACCGTATGGATACAGACATCGTCGCGGGGGTGACCAGCGGCATGGAAACCATCCTGGTGCTCAGCGGTGTGACCAAAGAGAGCCAAATTGACAAATTCCCCTACCTCCCCACTTTCATCAGAAACTCCGTAGCCGAGATCCATCCCGAAGAATTCGACGTTTGACAACTGCCCCTGACTGAGTATAATCTTGATATATGAGTAATAAGACCTTTTCACGCAGGAATTTTCTCAAATTGGGTGCGCTCAGCCTATCCTCCCTGGCTTTTTCGCCCCTGATTTCAGAAGCTGAACAGCAACCCCTCCAGCGCAGACTGATGCGGGTGGGTTCTGACGATCCTGTTGTCATCCGCTCCCAGCCCAGCGATAAGGGAGCCACCCTGTATCAAAGATATAAGGATGATTTGCTCAATGTCTATGATGAGGTTGAATCGCCGGATGGCCCGTCATGGAACCCGCTCTGGTACAAAGTTTGGGGCGGCTATGTTCATTCCGGAAAGCTGGTCGAGGTCGATACTATTCTGAACGAAGTCGCATCCAGCATCCACGCGGATGGGCAGCTGGGCGAGATCACCGTGCCCTATACCCGGGCTTACCGCTATACCAATCTTTACGGCTGGGTGGAACTCTCCCGGCTCTATTACCAATCCGTCCATTGGATCTGGGATATCATCACTGGGCCCGACGGCGCCCCCTGGTACGAACTGGAAGATGAGCTTTCCCGCCTGCGCTATGCGATTCCAGCCGAACACATGCGGTTGATCCCTGACCAGGAACTGTCGCCCATCCACCCAGACGCTTCCGGTCGCAAATGGATTGAAGTATCCCTCACCGGCCAGCAATTGACGGCCTACGAGGGCAGCGACATCGTCCTGCAGACCAAGATCTCCAGCGGGTTGCTGACCCAGGAGATGGCGACCCCGGCCGGAGATTTCCGGATCGAATCCAAATATGCCTCCAAACACATGGGTGATGGCGATGTCACCTCGGATATTTATGCCTATGAACTGATGGGCGTCCCCTGGGACTGTTTTTTCGTCCTCGATTCCGGGATCGCCACCCACGGCACCTACTGGCATAACAATTTCGGGATCCAGATGAGCCACGGATGCGTTAACATGCGCAATGCGGAAGCCAAATGGCTCTTCCGCTGGGCGGAACCCGCCTTTGATCCCCATCTCTTCACCCGCACCATGGGCTACGGCACGCCGATTTCGGTGGTCTGAAAACGCTCAGACAAAGGCCATGAACACCTGGTTGCCCACCATCGTCCCACGATGCGTCAAGCGAATCCTTTTACTTTCCCCCTCACCTACCCATTCCAATAAGCCCAGACCGACCAGCCGGTTCAACTCAGCTTCAAAAACCGCTTCCATAGATGCGTTATAGCGGCGGTGGAAATTCTTTGCGCCGACGCCCTGCCTAATCAGGCGCAGACCCAGCATCATCTCGTCCATCATCCTGGTCTCAGGATCGACAAACTCGCTTGAGATCGTCGCCGGGGTGTTTGTCGGCGTCCAGTCTGCGCCGCCAGCCCCCTGCATCCGGGTGATGTAATCCGTCAGACCCGGCGTATTGACCAGCCTGAGGTGCTCAAAGTAGCCCTGAGCGCCCGCCCCGACGCCGATATAAGGATCATTCAGCCAATACTGTAAGTTATGCCGGCAGCGCAGGTCCACTCCGTCGTTTTCTTTCGCCCAGTTGGAAATCTCATAATGCTGGTACCCCGCCTCAGCCAGCAGTTCCATGGCAAGTTCATACATATCCGCCTGCAAATCCTGATCCTGCGGTTCGATCAGCCCCCGCTGGTGCCAGCGGTAAAGCGCCGTCCCTTCCTCGATAATTAAGGAATACAGCGAAAAATGCTCCGGTTGCAGATCAATGGCCCGCTGGAGCGAATTTCGCCAGCTCTCCAGGTCCTGCCAGGGCAGCCCGAAGATCAAATCCAGGTTGATATTCCGGAAACCGGCCCTTCTGGCACCGGAAACGGAGGTGAGGACATCCCGAATGGAATGGACCCGGTCCAGTCGCGCCAGGTCAAACGAATCGGTGGATTGAACGCCAATGCTTATGCGGTTGAACCCCAAAGCGTGCAGGCCTTTGAGGTAATCCGCCTGAATCGTCCCCGGGTTGGCCTCCAGGCTGATCTCGCATTCTTCAGTCAGCGCGTAGCTTTGCCGGATCGCCTCCAGGACTTTTTCATAATCCTTCAAAGCCATCAACGAGGGGGTCCCTCCGCCAAAGTAAATGGAGTGCAGAGGTATTTTTTCGGTGTATTGATTGGCTATGCGAATTTCTTTGACCAAGGCATCCGCATACAGCGGCAGCTCGCTCTCGCGCCCGGCGGTTGTGATAAAATCACAATAATGGCAGCGATGTTTGCAGAATGGGATATGAACATATAAACTGTGATTCATATCCCCAGTTATACCACTCCCCCTTTGGTAATCCCCAGCTTTCACGAATGGTCAACTTCTCCGCCTTAGGGTATACTAGTCCAGAATTATGATGAGCCAAGATACGAACACCTCAAAAACGAAACTGTGTCCGGTTTGCGGCACCCGCCTGAACGAGTCCGCGACCAGGTGCCTTGTCTGCGGTACTGAACTCGATGGCAAAGCCAGCCCCAGGAAAAATGACGGCGTCAAGGCAAAAAGGCTGCCCGAAATCACGCTTAGCCTGCCGGCCGCCCTGGGCCTCCTGGCCCTTTTCATCACGCTCGGCGCCGTGGTCGTCTTCCTGATCATCAGCTCAAACGCGCAAGGCGAAACGCCCGAAGAAATGGTAGCTGTGGGCAGCCCCACGGTCAGCCCGACCGTCACGCTCACCCCAACCGTGACCCAGACGGCGACCCTGGAGCCAACCTGGACGCCGCTGCCGACCATCGCCTATACGGTCAAGGCCAACGAAACCTGTTCCGATATCGCCGTGGCTTTCGGTATTTCCGTCCAAAGCATCATCCTCGAAAACAACCTGACGGCCAGTTGTACACTCTTCGAAGGCCAGCCGCTGAACATCCCCCAGCCGACACCTACCGCATCGCCCCAGCCGACCGCGACGCTTAGTGATGTTGAAAAGACGGAGAAAGCCTGCGATGTTGTGTACTACACTGTGACTGAGGGCGATACGCTGAGTAAGATTGCCGATGAGTACAATGTCAGCATGACAGCGATCAGGGAATACAACGGCCTGCCCAATGATACCGTCTACGAAGATATGCCCTTGGCCATTCCGCTCTGCCAGCGTGAACCCACGCAAGGCCCCACGCCAACGCCGACCAATCCCCCGCCCTATGCGGGGCCAAACCTGCTGCTCCCAGCGGATGGCGCTTCTTTCGTAGGCTCAACCACATCCATCACCCTGCAATGGGCCGCAGTCGGCAATTTGCGGGAAAACGAGGCCTATGCGGTCACCGTGACAGACCTGACCAGCGAAAACCGGGAGACCGTCACGGATTTCGTCACAGACACCTCTTATATCCTGCCGCAATCCCTGCTGCCAACGGATGGAGTCCCGCACATCTACCGCTGGTCGGTCTATATCGCCCGGCAGGTGGGCGGCGGCGAAACCGAAACCGATAACTGGGTCTCTGCGGGCAACCTGAGCGACCAGCGAGTGTTCGGCTGGTTCACGGCGAGCGGCTCAGTGCCCGCAACGGTCACCCCGACACCCTAATTAAAAGCAAAACCGGAGGAGCGTGCTCCTCCGGTTTTTTTATCTCGATACGATTTAATTAAGCTTCCAAATTCTCAAGATAATGCGTGGCCTGGATCGCAGCCACCGCGCCCATCCCCGCTGAAGTGATCACCTGGCGGAAGTGCGGGTCGGTGATCTCGCCAGCCGCGAAAACACCAGGAATTGAAGTCTCCATCAGGCCATTGGTGACAACGTACCCAGTCGCGTCCATTTCAACTTGCCCTTTGAAGAGGTCCGAGTTGGGGATATTCCCAATGAAGATAAAAATGCCATCCGTCTGGTGAACCTTCTCTTCACCGGTCTTGACATTCTTCAGTTTTACAGCGGTCACTGCATCTTCACCCATAATTTCAGTGACCACGGTATCCCAAATGAATTTGATCTTCGGGTTTTCCAGCGCCCGCTTGCGCAGGATCGCGCCCGCGCGCAATTCATCCCGTCGGTGGATGATCGTGACGGTATTGGCGAAGCGGGTCAGGAACAGACCTTCTTCCAAGGCGCTATCCCCACCGCCCACCACGACAATGTCCTTACCCTTGAAAAACCAGCCATCGCAGGTGCCGCAGTAAGAAACCCCCTTGCCGGTAGATTCCTTTTCACCGGGAATGCCCAATTTCCTGGGGTCCGCGCCGGTCGTGATAATCAGGCTTTTACATTCATATCGCTTGCCATAAGATTCAATCACAATTGGCTTCCGGCTCAAATCCACCGAAGTGGCGTAATCCATTTCAAATTCTGCCCCAAAACGCTCGGCCTGAGTCTGGAAGAGCTGACCCAATTCCGTACCGCCAACCCCTTCAGGAAAACCAGGATAATTTTCGATTGTATCGGTTGTTGAAACTTGGCCATGGAGGGTCATCCCTGTGAGGACAAGCGGGTTTAATTCTGCCCGGGCGGCATAAATAGCCGCAGAAAGACCGGCCGGTCCCGATCCTAAAATGATCAAATCTCGTTTGACTGTCTCTTTTTCATTTGCCATGTTGAATCTGCCTCCTTGTTATCATCGTAGCTATGATGCACCTTTGTCGTGATTGGTTACAAAATCCTATTCATTATGCCCAACCCGCAATGACGCGTCAAGCGGACTCAAACAATTTCAATAAATTCAGACCCTTATTGCCCATAATCTTGCAACATGGCATATAATTCTTATGGTCTTTTTTAGAATGGAAGGAAGAATATGACGTCCAAAAACATCACAGACGCAATCGCCTATTACCAATCGCATTACGACGAACTGCTCGGACAGTTCCAAACGCTTTTACGCATTCCGTCCATTTCAACTTCGGAGGAAGCAAAAAAGGACGTCCAAAAAGCAGCTGACTTTCTGGTCAACAAACTCGAATCCATTGGGCTGCACAATGTCAAAGCCTATCCGACCCCCCGCCATCCCCTGATCTATGCAGACTACCTTGTCAATCCAGATAAACCCACCGTTTTGATCTATGGTCATTATGACGTCCAACCCCCGGACCCCATGGATGAGTGGGAAACGCCGCCCTTCGAACCGACAATCCGCGGCGACTATCTCTTTGCCCGGGGGGCATCAGACATGAAAGGTCAGGTCTGGGCCAACATCTCCGCACTCGAATCCATTCTCAAGACCAGCGATCTGCCCGTCAATATCAAGATCCTGTTTGAGGGCGAAGAAGAGATCGGCTCTCCAAGCCTCGATTCCTTCCTCGAAGAGCATAAAGACCTGCTCAAGTGCGATCTGGTCCTGAACACCGATGCCGGTATGGTTTCACCCGCCAAGCCCACCATCATCTATGCCCTGCGCGGCCTGGCCGTCTTTGAACTGCGAGTCTACGGCCCCAATGCCGATCTTCATTCCGGCATCTTCGGCGGTGTGGTCGCTAACCCGGCCAATGTCCTGGCGAAACTGATCGCCGGCATGCACGATGAGCATGGACACATCACGCTGCCCGGCTTCTACGATGAAGTCCGCAGGATCAGCCCCCAGGAAAGTGAAGCCCTGTCCCGGATCGGTATGGACGAGGACTTTTTCAAAGCCATCTCCGGCGTCCGGGCCCTGGGCGGTGAAGACAATTACCCACCCGTCGAGCGCATCGGCGCCCGGCCCACCCTGGATGTCAATGGCCTCTATGCCGGCTATATTGCACCCGGCACCAAGACTATCATCCCGGCCTACGCCATGGCAAAAATCTCAACCCGGCTGGTGCCCGATCAGAACCCCAGAGCCATCGAAAAAAGCCTGCTCGCCTACCTCGAGGCCAATGTCCCGGATACCGTTCGCTGGGAGCTGGATTATATGTCCGGCGCAGAAGCCTATCTCACCGAAGAAGCGCCCGGTGTGGACCTGTTCATGCAAGCTCTGGAAGATACCTGGCAGGTCAAGCCCATCAAAAAGCGGGAAGGCGGCTCCATCCCGGTGGCAACTTCGATGAAAAAGATCCTCGGGGTCGATTCCATTCTCACCGGCTTCGGTTTGCCGGATGACCAAATCCATTCACCCAACGAGCGGCTCCACCTGCCCACCCACAAAAAAGGCGTGCAGGCGCTGATCCGCTTTTATTCAAGCTTTTAGAAATATAAAGGTACCTCTATGAAAGAAAGAATGCCGTCCTACGGCGGCCAGGCAGTGATTGAAGGCGTATTGATGCGGGGTCAAACTTCCCTCGCGATGGCCAACCGCACGCCAGAAGGTGAAATCGTTGTCAACCAGGAAAAATTAACCGGGATCTATACGACCAATATCCGCAAGATCCCCTTCCTCAGAGGCTTGATCCTCCTTTGGGATTCGCTGGGTCTGGGAATGCAATACCTGACTGAATCCGCCAATATCCAAACCGGAGAAGAAGAAAAGCTGGAAGGGCCAGCGCTTTTCCTGACCCTTGCTTTCTCGCTGGTTGGTGGAATCGGCCTGTTTTTCCTGCTGCCCGCCCTTGTTTCCGGCCTGCTCGAAAAGGTGGTCAGCGTCAGCCCCTGGGTAACCAACCTCTTTGAAGGGGTGCTCCGCCTGGCCATTTTAATCCTCTATTTATGGGTCATCGGAAAAATGCCTGAGATCGAACGGGTTTTCATGTATCATGGCGCGGAACATAAGACCATCAATGCCTTCGAAGACAACGCCGAATTGACGCCCGCCATAGTCAAAGGCTACTCTCTGGAACATCCCCGCTGTGGGACCTCCTTTATCCTGACCCTGGTCCTGCTTTCCATCATTGCCTTTTCACTCCTGGGGCCGCTCTCCCTGCTATGGCGCTTACTATCCCGCCTGCTGATGATCCCAATTTTGGCCGGCATTGCGTATGAATATATCCGCTTGATGGCAAACCACCTGGACTCCCCCGTCGTCAAAACCTTGATCAAGCCCAACCTGGCCCTTCAACACCTCACCACCCGGGAACCCAGTGAAGAAATGCTGGAAGTTTCCATCAAAGCATTCGAAACCATGTATGCCATGGAACAGACGAAAGGTGAAGAAATACCAATCGCCTGACTCACAGCGCATCGGAGGGGACATTGAACAAACCTTGGCTCTTTTCATTGACCGGCCAGCTCATCGGCCTGTTATCCACTGGGCTGATCCTCCTGATCGCCCAGCCCAGGCAGGGCGTCCCGATCACACTTAGCCCCCCGTCCACAGCCACGCCGACTCTTCCCACCCGCACCCCGGAACCAATCTTCGTTCAGGTCAGCGGTGCGGTCCTTTCGCCTGGAATTTATCCCCTTCCACCCGGCAGCCGGACGGAGGATTTGATCAAAGCCGCGGGCGGCTTGACCGCCGATGCCGACCTGGACCGGATCAACCTGGCGGCTATTCTGCGGGATGGGGCCTATTATTATTTCCCAAGTCCCAATGAACCCATCCCCGAAACGGCGGCCAACGCGCCGGGAAATGCCGCCAGCGCCGCTGAGAACGACATCTCCTATCCCATCAATCTGAACACGGCCTCGCAGGAGGAACTGGAATCCCTGCCTGGCATCGGCCCATCCAAGGCTGCGGACATCATCAACTATCGAGACGCACAGGGACCCTTCGCCACCCTGGAAGACCTGGCGAATGTCCCCGGCATCGGGCTAACCACGGTGGAAAGCCTGAGAGAATATTTAACCGTTGAATAAACCTAAACCATGAAGAGCAAATACCACATCGAAATGACCCGGAACGCCCTGAGCGATCCCTTCACGGAAAAAGCGTTGCGGACTATCGTCAGAGCGAATGTCTGGCAGGACCGCCCCCGCAACCAATTTGGGCATGATTATATCCATTTTGATGGCAGCGCCTTTGAAGCTGGCCAGGCCTACATCCGCGATCAAAAACGGGTGATTATCGCATCCCTCCAAAATGAGAAGCTGCTAAAAGCCAGAAAAGCGTTTGGCCAAATCACGCACACCTGGCAGGATTTCTACAGCCACAGCAATTATGTCCGGCTGTGGCTGCAAGCCCATCCCGACGCCGCGCCGGATGGGATCAACCCATCCGACCCGGCCATTCTCAACAGCCCTGAGCTGCGGTCCGGCGTGAATTACGGCCTGATGGAATTCATTTCCATGATCCCCCTGCTCTCAAAAAGGATCGTTCCCAGGATGCCGGCCGACTCGCACGCCAAAATGAATATGGATGGGCCAGAGACAGGCCCCCTCTTTCCCTACGCCATCGCCGCCGGTCAAAAACGGACAGCCCAGCTATGGCAGGAACTCCTGGAAGAATTTGAGGAGGAAGGCATCCCGCAGGACCGGATCAAGAGCTTTCTGGGCAGGGAAAAAGACAACTAAAGGTATAATAATTCACATGAACAAGAAACAGGAAATCCAACAAGCATTGACCGCCGCCATGAAGGCCAGAGATGAAGATACCAAGCGCACTTTGCGCCTGGTGATGTCCGCCATCAAACTGGCTGAAGTCGAATCAGGTGGAGAATTGGAGGAAGACCGGGTTCTGAGCATCCTGCAGAAGGAAGTGAAGACCCGGGAGGATATCATCGCCGAATCAGAAAAAGCCAAGCGGCCGGATCTGGTCGAGGCGGCAAAGAAGGAAATGGACATCCTCAACACCTTCCTTCCCCGGCAGATGGATGCGGCTGAACTCAAGGCCTTGGCTCAGGAAGCCATCACCGAGGCCGGCGCATCCAGCATTCGGGATATGGGCGAGGTGATGAAAGTCCTGATGCCCAAACTGCAGGGCCGCGCAGCGGGTTCCGACGCCAGCAAAGCGGTCAGGGAACTCCTCCAGAACGCATAACGACCCATGGCCATCCAGACCGAGGTTTCGCAACGACCGAACAGATCGGCAACGATCAAAACCCTCATCCTGATCCTCACCGGTGTCCTTTCGTTCTTCGCGTTAATCCTGCCGGAAACTTTCAGCGATTCAGCCTACCCCATGGCTATTGGCGAAGCTTCTCCTCAGGACATCCTGGCGCCTTATTCTTTGACCTTTGAAAGCGAAGTCCTCACGGAAAAAGCCCGGCAGGAGGCTGCGGATGGGATTTCGCCCATTTACCTCCCCACCGATCCCAGCATTGGTCGCCGCCAGGCTGAGTCCCTGCGGACCATTCTGTACTTTATCACAACGGTCCGCCAGGACGATTTTGCGACCCTCGAGCAGCAGATTGCAGATATTCAGGCAATTGACGCAATCGACCTCTCGGATGAAACAATCACCCGAATCCTGCAGCTCAGCGACAGCCGCTGGGAAGCTGTTGAATCGGAAACAACCGCGGTTCTTGAGCAAGTGATGCGGAACACCATCCGGGAAAGCGACCTCTATTCCGCCAAACGTAACATCCCATCCCTGATTGACTTTTCCTTCCCCCAGGACCAGGCGGATATCGTCGCTGAACTGGCCGAACCTTTCATTGTTCCCAACAGCTTGTACAGCGCAGAACAGACTGAGGCCGCCATAGCCGAAGCCCGGCAAGCCGTCGCCCCGGTGATCCGTTCCTTCATCTCCGGTGAAACTCTGGTCCGCAGGGGCCAGATCATTGAGGATGTGGATTGGGAAGCCCTCCAACGCTATGGACTCATCCAGACTGGCAACCGGGTTCGGGACGTGGTCGGCGCGGGAATCCTGGCTGTCCTTTTGACCGTACTCGTCGGCCTCTATTTCCGCTGGCGGCGCAACACCCAGAATTATTCCTTCAAATCCGTCGTGTTGATCTCCATCACTTTCCTGGCTTTCCTGACCATTGGGCGCTTTGCCATCATTGATCGCACAATCCTGCCCTATGTGTTACCCCTGGCCGCATTTGCCCTGACCCTGTCGACCATTTTCAACTTTGAATTGGCCGCTATTTTATCCGTCGTCCTCGGGATCATGACCGCCTATGGCATGCCCCAGGGTTTCAACCTGACCCTCTTTTATATCATCCCCACACTCGTGGGGATGCTGGTCTTAGGTAAAGCCCATCGCATCGCATCCTTTTTTATCTCAGGGATCACCGTCGGGATCGCCGGCATTGGGATCATCCTGAGTTACCGCCTGCCAGACTCGGTCACCGACTGGGTCGGAATTGCCACGCTGTCAGGCGCAGCGATGATCAACGGCATCGGCGCGGCAGGTTTAACGCTGCTCCTGCAATACGGATTTTCTCAGATCCTGGGGACGACCACCGCCCTGCAATTATTGGATACCTCCCGGCCAGACCATCCCTTGCTACAGCTATTGCTGCGGAATGCGCCCGGCACTTACCAGCATTCCCTCCAGGTCTCCAATTTGGCGGAACAGGCTGCGGAAGCGATCGGCGCGAATGGGCTACTGGTTCGCGTTGGCGCCATTTTCCATGACTGCGGCAAATCGCAAAACCCCCAGTTCTTCATCGAAAACCAGATCCTTGAGAAGGTCAACCCCCATGACGATCTGGACCCCCTGACCAGCGCCCAGACCATCATCAGCCATGTGACAGATGGTGTTGAACTGGCCAAGAAATATCACCTCCCCAGCCGGGTCATTGACTTCATCCGCGAACACCATGGCACGATGTACACCCATTACCAATACACCCAGGCGGTCAAAGAGGCCGGCGGGGATGAAACCCAGGTTGATAAGTCCCTCTTCACTTACCCCGGCCCGCGGCCTCAATCCCGGGAGACCGCGCTTCTGATGCTGGCCGATGGCACGGAGGCCCGCGCCCGAGCGGAAGCGCCTAAAAATGAAGAGGAATTACGCTCGTTGATCGACACCGTCTTTATCTTTTACACCCAAAATCACCAACTGGAAGATACCAACCTGACCTTGAAAGACCTGCAGATCGCCAAAGAGTCCTTCTTCCAGACGCTGAAGGGCACTTACCATCCCAGAGTGAAGTATCCCGCATTGGGAATCAAAACCGAGCCCACCCCACTGCCGCAGCCCGAAGAGAAAGCCCTGCCGAAATGATCGAAATCCAATTTGATCCGCAAGATTCAATCGAGCTGCGACCGGCACGAATCCGCGAGGCGATCACTGCTGTGCTCACCATCCTCAAGAAACCAGAATTTGAGATCACCCTGGGTCTGATTGACGATAAAGAAATGCAGCAGTTAAACAAAACCTTCCGTGGCGAAAATAAAACCACGGATGTTTTGTCATTTAATCAGGACCTTCAGGACCCTGAAACAGGGCGGTTTTATCTGGGGGACATCCTCATCTCTCTCCCTCAGGCCGCCCGCCAGGCCGCTGAACACCATCATCCCCTGGAAGACGAGGTCGTCTTCCTCGCCATTCACGGCACGCTGCACCTCCTGGGGTATGACCATTACACCCCAGAGGAAAAGGCCAGCATGTGGCCGCTTCAGGATCAGATCTTCGCCGACTTAAAATCTAAATGGAACGAGGAGGAAAAATGAGATCCCCCCAACGCCTGCAAAAAATCGGACTTGTTCTTTCGGGTTTTGCGATCCTCGGCATGCTGTTCTCATTGCTGGGCACCGCTGGGGTCTGGATTGTTCGGCCAGGCCTCACCCGCAGTGTCGCCAGTGTACTGGACCTCTCAAATAACACCCTGGTGACGACCCAGTCCGCCATCGGTGTCCTTTCCAGTTCTCTGGACCAGGCCGAGCAGGATCTGGGCCTGATCCAATCCTCGTTGGAAACCCTCAGCGGGACTATGGAAGATATTTCAGCCTCATTGACCACATCCGGAAACCTGATCGGAGATGACCTCAGTCTGACCGTGACCGAGGTTCAGGCGGCCCTGGTATCAGCCGCTGCCAGCGCCGAGTTCATTGATGACACCTTGGCTTTCATCGCTGCAATTCCGCTCATCGGCGCAGATTACCAGCCCGAAACGTCATTGCACCTCAGCCTGGGGAAAGTGGCCGAAAATCTCGAAGACGTGCCGGATTCGCTCTCAACGCTCGAAACCACCCTGGTGTCCGCCGCCGGCAGTCTGGAAGATTTCTCGGCGGATTTAGCCATCCTTTCGGCCGACCTGGAGACAACCCTTGAGGACCTGGGCGATGCGGAATCCATTCTGGCGGAGTATGATAGCATTCTTACCGAAGCGATCAGCAAGATTGAACAGGTCCAAACCCACCTCAACCTTTACAGCGTTTTAACTTCTATGTTCCTCTCAGGCGTGTTATTATGGTTGGGCGTTGCCCTGTTCAGCGTCTACCTGCAGGCGCAGGATTACATCCATTATGAAGAAAAGATCGTTTCGCTCACGGACTTGGAGCAAGAGTGAGCACCTCACAACCAAACTCATCACCTTTAGGAGAATGAATATATGAAACACTTTCTTGATATCGCAGATTTCACCAGTGAAGAAATTCAGGGATTGCTGACACTGGCGACCAGGCTCAAAGCCGAGCAGAAAAGGGGCGAATCCCGCCCCCTGCTGAAAGGCAAAGTCCTGGCGATGGTCTTCCAGAAACCCAGTCTGCGCACTCGAGTCAGTTTTGATATGGCCATGCGGGACCTCGCTGGTGACGCGCTTTACCTCTCACCCAATGAAATCGGGCTGGGCAAACGGGAATCCATCGCTGATATCGCCCGGGTGCTTTCCGGGTATGTCCAGGTGGTGATGGCCCGGGTCTTTGACCACCAGCACATCCTGGAACTGGCGAAATGGTCGTCCGTTCCCGTGATCAATGGCCTCAGCGATTACAACCACCCCTGCCAGGCCATGGCCGATGCCCTCACGATCTATGAAGAATTTGGCTCGCTCAAGGGCCGGAACGTCTCCTATATCGGCGATGGCAACAACGTCGCTGTCTCCCTGATGAAAGCGGTCACCAAATTGGGCGCGAATTTCCGGATCGCCAACCCGAAAGGATATGACATGCCCCAAGGCGACATCGAATTGGGCAAAGAGATCGCCCGGGAAAACGCAGGGTCGGTGACCCTGCTGCGCGAGCCTCAGGCAGCCGCCGAGGGCGCCGATGTGATTTACACCGACACCTGGACCAGCATGGGCCAGGAAGAGGAAGCCAAAAAGCGCGAAGCGGTCTTCCCACCCTACCAGATCAACGACGACCTGCTCAAATTGGCTAAACCCACCGCCATCGTGATGCACTGCCTGCCCGCCCACCGCGGCCAAGAGATCACCGATGCGGTCGCTGATGGGCCGCAATCCCGCCTTTTCCCCCAGGCCGAGAACCGCATGCACGCCCAGAAAGCCATTCTGGTTGATCTGCTGCTCGGAGGCGATCCCGATGATGTCAAATAGTGAATATTTCATTCGCCTGGAGGATCAATACGGCGCCCACAACTACCATCCCCTCGATGTCGTCCTGACCAGGGGCGAAGGCGTCTGGGTATACGATGTTGACGGAAATAAATATCTGGACTGTCTAAGCGCCTATTCCGCGCTCAACCAGGGCCATAACCACCCGAAAATCCGCCAGGCGATGATTGATCAACTCGATAAGATCACCCTGACCTCCCGGGCTTTCCGCAACGACCAACTCGGGCCATTCTACAAGAAACTCTCCGATGTAACGGGGTATGAAATGAGCCTGCCGATGAACAGCGGCGCAGAGGCCGTTGAGACGGCAATCAAGGTCGCCCGGAAATGGGCCTATGTCGTCAAAGGCGTCCCCCGCTATGAGGCGGACATCATCGTCGCCGAGGGCAACTTCCACGGCCGGACGACAACCATCATCTCATTTTCTTCCATCGAATTCTACAAGCACGATTTCGGCCCCTTCACGCCGGGCTTCCCCAGCGTGCCCTATGGCGATCTGGATGCAATCAAGGCCGCCATCACACCCAACACCGCCGCAATCATGCTTGAACCGCTCCAGGGAGAGAACGGGGTCATCGTCCCACCGGAGGGGTATCTCAAAGCTGTCAAATCACTATGCGAAGAGAATAATATTCTTTTCATCGCGGATGAAATCCAGACCGGGCTGGGCCGCACAGGCGCGCTTTTCGCCAGTCAGCATGAGGGCGTCCGGCCGGATATCACCATCATCGGCAAGGCCCTTTCCGGCGGGTTCTACCCGATATCCGCCGTCCTGGCCGATCAGGCCATCCTGGGCCTCTTGGAACCCGGCGAACACGGCTCGACCTTTGGCGGCAGCCCTCTGGCCGCGGCGGTCGCTGTTGCTGCCCTGGAAGTCATTGAGGAAGAAAACCTGGTCGAGAATGCCCGCAAAATGGGGCAGTACATCATGGAGTATCTCGAAGAGATTCCCAAGAAAAACATCCGGGACATCCGGGGCAAGGGCCTGCTGATCGGGGTCGAACTTAAGCATGAACGGGGCGGCGCCCGCCGCTTTGCTGAAGCCCTGCAAAAACAGGGGATTCTCGTGAAGGAAACCCATGAACATATCCTGCGGCTGGCCCCCCCCCTGACCATTGACAAATCCACAGTGGACTGGATGCTGCCCGTCCTGCGGGATGTCTTACTCATGGATTAACGAGCATCTGGGAGGATGTGATGAAACGTTTCGCAAAGATTGTGTGCACCCTTGGCCCCAGCAGCAACACCAAGGAAAAGATCCTCGCCCTGGTCAATGCCGGGATGAACGTCGCCCGGTTAAATTTCTCGCATGGCTCCCAAGAGGACCACGCGAAAATGATCGGGCTCGTCCGGGAAATCTCGGACGAAGTAGGGACGCCCATCACCATCCTCCAAGACCTCCAAGGCCCCAAACTTCGGATCGGCAAGCTGCCGGAGGGCCTCATCGAACTCAAACCCGGCGACGAGGTCGCCCTCAGCTCTTCCGAGGACTTCGTCAGCGATCAGAATGATATTTTCATCCCCTTTGAAGTGCCAGACCTGCATAAAGCGGTCCAGCCCGGTAACCATATCCTTCTGGATGACGGCCAGCTTGAAATGGAAGTCACCCAGATCACCGGCGACCGGATTGATGCGGTGGTGGTGCTGGGCGGCACGCTCAAATCGAACAAAGGCGTCAACCTGCCGGGCGCGAACCTCACCTTCCCCTCCTTCACCGAAAAAGATCGGAACGATCTGGCCTTCGGCCTGAAACAGAATGTGGATATGGTCGCAATTTCCTTCGTCAAGACCGCGGCCGATGTTGAAACGGTCCGCAAAGCCATTCAGGAATTGGCTCCCACCCCGGCTCAGAAAAAAACGCCGATCATCGCCAAACTTGAGCGGCCTGAAGCCCTTGAGAACCTGGAAGAGATCATGCAGGTGACCGATGGCGTGATGGTGGCGCGGGGCGATCTGGGCGTGGAAATGTCCCCCGCCAGAGTCCCGATCGCTCAAAAGGAGATCATCGCCAGCGCCAACCGGCATGCCCGCTACGTGATCACCGCAACCCAGATGCTCGATTCGATGATCAATAATCCCCGCCCCACCCGAGCGGAAGCCACCGACGTGGCGAACGCGGTCTTCGATGGCACCGATGCTGTAATGCTTTCCGGCGAGACGGCTGCGGGGAAATACCCGGTGGAAGCGGTCAGCATGATGGACTCCATCGTACGCCAGGCGGAAGCCAACAGCAATCAATGGGGCAAGGCCGTGGGTGAGATCATTGATGGCTCCCGCAGTGATGCCATTTCAATCACTCGGGCGGCCAAGTCGCTGGCCAGCGATCGGAATGTGATCGCCATCGTGGTTTTCACCCAGTCCGGCCGCACGGCCCGCCTGATGTCCAAAGCACGCCCGGATGTTCCAATCCTGGCTTTCACGCCCGAGATTCGGACCTATGAACAAATGGGCTTGTTCTGGGGCGTCAGCCCGATGCTGGTTCCCCATGCGGACACCCTTGAAACGATGATCAAACACGTTGAGACGGCCATCTCCGCCACCACCGACTTGAAAAACGGCCAGCAGGTGATCGTGATCACGGGCTTCCCCGTGGGCGCGCGCCGCCAGCCCAACCTGGCCCTCCTGCACACCCTGGGCGAAATCTGAGCCTCAATGATCAAAAAACAGCCGTCTTGTGCAGACGGCTGTTTTCGTTTTCCAGTAGAGCGGGTTAAACCATGGCCTGGTTGATCGCTTCCAGACTTTCAGGGGAAGGCCGCAGGTCATCGCTTTTGACCCTGTTCAAAGGTTCATCTGTCAGATTCAGGAAATCATAAAGCGAGGGCTGGTCAGGATTGACGTAGATCAAACCGGTCACGAGATAGTGATCCCGCTCACCCTCCTCCAGGATCTTCAGAGCCTGGAACTTATCGGTCGGGTCATATTCTTTTTCCAATTTCTTCAGGACGACGACTGACCCATCATGCAGGGTCACTTCCTTGAAGGAGCCTTCTCCAAATTCATCCAGGATGATCGCCCGTCGGGTGGGCACATAGGAGATGTCGTGCAGCGGGGCTTCATGCTGCCGGCCCCATTGGTAGGAATGCAGGGTGTCCTCCCGGTCATTAAAGCTCACGCAGGGGCTGATGATGTCGATCACTGAGGTGCCGTTGTGGCTCAGGGCGGCCTTGAGCAGTTCCCGCACCTGTTTGGGGTCGCCGGCAAAGGACCGCGCCACAAAGCTGGCATTGCCCACCAGCGCCTCCTTGACAATGTCAATCGGCATAAAGGGGTTCATGCCCTGGTGCTTAAGCTCCAGGCCCATCTCAGCGGTGGCGGAGAACTGGCCCTTGGTTAGGCCGTAAACGCCGTTATTCTCGACGATGTAGACCATCGGCAGATTGCGCCGGATCAGGTGTTTGAATTGGCCGATCCCGATGCTCGCCGTGTCGCCATCGCCCGAGACACCGACCACCTTCATTTGCCGGTCGCCAAAGGCCGCACCCAGCGCCAGGGAGGGCATCCGGCCGTGCAGGCCGTTGAAGCCAAAGGACTTGCTCAGGAAATAAGTCGGGCTTTTGCTCGAACAGCCGATCCCGCTGAATTTGACGATCTTCTCAGGCGGGATGTTCATCTCAAAACAGGCCGTGATGATCTGCACGGAAATGGTGTTGTGCCCACAGCCGGGGCAGAGCGTTGAAACCTCGCCCCGATAATCCGTGCGGGTCAGGCCAATCTGGTTGGTGGAAACCGTTTTTTCAGCCATTTTATTTTCGCTCCCGTTCAACCACTGCATTAACGATATAGTCTGCCGTCATCGGCAGGCCATCCATAAAGGCCAGCGAGACCATTTTTTCCGTCAGGTGACAGTAATCAATGGTCAGGATCTGGTTCAGCTGCCCATCCCGGTTCAATTCTACAACGTAGTTAACGTTATGGGCATGGATGAAATCGCCCACTTCCTGCGAGAAAGGCAAAGCCCTGATCCGCATGTAATCGCATCGGATCCCCACTGCCTTCAGCTTATCCTGGGCTTCCAGAAAAGCCGGCTCCGTGGACCCCATCCCGATCAAGCCTATCCTCGCGCCCTCCACTTCTCTGATTTCAGGCTTGGGCAGCTTCTCACGGGCGTTCTCGATCTTGGCCTTGATCCGGTCCATCACCCGCACCCAGACATCCGGCTCTTCGCTGTAATTGCCATATTCATCGTGGCCGGTGCCGCGGGTGAAATAGGGCGCCTTGGGGTGCGTATTGCCCATCACAGTCCGGTAAGGGATGCCATCCCCATCAACATCCAGGTAGCGGCCCCATTCTTTCCCGAAGTTTTCCAGGTCCTCTTCCCAGAGGATCTTGCCCCGCTGGATCGGCTGATTGGGATATTCAAATTTCCTGGTCATCCACTGGTTCATGCCGAGATCCAAATCGCTCAGGATAATGACCGGTGTCTGGAACTCCTCGGCATAATCAAAAGCCTGCCACCCGAAAGTGAAGCACTCATTAACCGTTGAGGGGATCAGGATGATCTGATTCGTATCCCCATGGCCGAGGAAGTAGGTCAGGTTCAAATCCCCCTGCCCCGTCCGGGTGGGCAGCCCCGTGCTCGGCCCGACCCGCTGGACGTCCCAGAGGACCAGGGGAACCTCGGCGTAATAGGCCAGGCTCATATATTCCGTCATCAGGCTGACGCCGGGGCCGGAAGTGGACGTCATCGAGCGGATGCCCGCCCAGCCGGCGCCGACCGCCATCCCGATCGAGGCCAGCTCATCCTCGGCCTGGACAATGGCAAAGGTGTTCCTGCCGGTTTTTGGGTCCTGCCGCAGCTGGGGAGCAAAGGTATTCAGCGATTCGGCCAGACTGGACGCCGGCGTGATCGGGTACCAGCCACAAAACTGGAAACCGCCATAGATCGCGCCCAAGGCCCCGGCCGTGTTGCCATCGGTCATAATGTAATCTTCCAAAGGCGGCATAGATTCAATGAAATAGCGGTCTTGCTTCTCCAGGTTATCCCTGGCCCAGTCCGCTGCCAGTTTGACCATCGCAAAGTTGCTTTCAGCCACCGAGGTTTTTTGAGTGAACTGGTTCAAAAGGACCTGGTGAACCACCCCCAGATCAATCCCCAACATCTGCGAGACCACGCCAACATAGACCATGTTCTCCATGTAATCCCGCAGGTTGCGGGGGACATCGGCCTCGCTGATCAGCTGCTTGACAGGCATCGGATAAGCGATCACATCATCCCGATGGATCGGGACGGCGATATGGTCCGCATAGAAGATCACCCCGCCGGGGACATTGTAATCCAGGTCCTCAGTGAAAGTTGTCGAATTCATTTGCACGATGATGTCATCATGCGCAACCCGGGCCAGGTATCCATCCTTCGAGACCCGGATCGAGAACCAGGTTGGCAGGCCCTTGATGTTGGAGGGGAAAATATTCTTGCCGGAGACGGGGATCCCCATGTGGAACATGGCCCGCAAAAGGGTTGTGTTGGCCGTGGCGCTGCCAGAGCCGTTGACCGTGCAGACCGTCATACAAAAGTCATTGACGGCCTTCGCTTGCATCTGCCCGATTTCGGATTCCTTTTTCATCTAGGCTCCTTTCAAAGGCTATTCAAAAGGGAGGTTGGTGAGTTGCTTATCGCGCTGGAATAGCAGGTCCATGTGGGCAATCAGAGCCTGATAGCCAGCCAGGAAGTCATGCCTGGCCAAGGCGTCCACCATCTGCTGGTGATACTGCCAGACATGCTCCAGATATTTTCGGTCTTCATACACGCTCAAGCCGACTGCTTCATAGATATCCCAGTAGGTCTCGAGGATTCCCAGCACGAATTCATTTTCCAACCGCCGGTAGATCGTCAGATGTAATTGGCGGTGTTCCGTTTGGGGAATTTGGATCGGCTCCGACTGCAATTTCTGATGGGCAGCCTGAATGGTTTGCTGCAGAACTTCAATATCCTCCGCGGTCAGGCTGCTGACAGCCTGATACCAATAGGAAGTCTCGATATGATTGCGCAGATCGGAAAATTGTTTGAAAGACTGGGGATCAACACTCACGGCAAAGGCCAGGCTCGTGGTGACCGCGGGCGCAAATTGATAAGGCAGGCACTTAATACCCGTCCGCGGTTTGACCTCCACCAAGCCCAGCGCCCGCGCGACCTGTAGTTCCTCGCGCAGCGATGCTACGCTGATTCCCAGTTCCGCGCTGATGTCATTTAAACTGGGAAGGATTTCAGCGCCTTCGGCCTTCTGGCGCGCCAGATAGGCCATAAATGTGGAGAGTTGGTGGGAGAGGGGTGAGCGTTTCAATTCATGTCATCCTGATTAATCAGATTAATCTGATGATTACTCGCGCGAGTATAACATGGCCTCACCCTGGCGTCAATACCCTGAAAAGTGTTACAATTCCTCCGTGTACAAAGTAAATAATTATCTAATCACCTGAAAGTTATGCTCATGGACCTGATCAAAACCATCGCCGACCAATTAAGCCTGCCAGCCGGCAAGGTTAAGAACACCATCGAACTCCTGGACCAGGGCAACACCATCCCCTTCATCGCCCGCTACCGCAAAGAGGTCACCGGGACCCTGGATGAGGAGCAGATCCGCAACATCAACGAGGCCTGGGAACGACTCAAGAGCCTGGAAGAGCGCCGCGGGGTCATCCTGCAGAGCATCGCCGAACAAGGCAACCTCACCGATGGCCTGGAACAAGCCATCCACGCTGCCGCAACCCTGACCGCCCTGGAGGATCTCTACCTGCCCTACCGGCCCAAACGCCGGACCCGGGCGATGATCGCCCGCGAAAAGGGGCTGGAACCCCTGGCGCAGTTGATCCTCAATCAGGAAATCACCAAGCAAAGCCTCGAAACGATCGTCAAGCCCTATCTCTCGGATGAGGTGGCCACGCTTGAAGAAGCCCTCTCCGGCGCAAAGGACATCGTCGCGGAAACGATCAGCGACAACGCCCTGGTCCGCCAGCTCACCCGTGAAAAAGGGTTGCAGTTCGGCAAGATCTCAGCTGAAAAGATTGCGGACGCCAAAGACGAGCGAGGCGTCTTCCAGATCTATTACCAGTTTGAATGCGCCCTGAAATACCTGAGACCGCATCAGGTCCTGGCGCTCAACCGGGGAGAAAGCGAAAAAATCCTGCGGGTCAGGGTCGCCATCAACGAGCGCGATTGGCGGACGGCCATCCGCACCCAGTTTTCCCCGGACCGTAGATCCATCTTCTTTGACGCGCTCAACGAAGCCACCGATGACGGCGCCAACCGCCTCCTGCTGCCCTCCATTGAGCGGGATATCCGCAATGCACTGACCGAAAGCGCCGAAGCTCATGCCATCAAGCTCTTTGCCCTAAACCTGAAAGCGCTTCTGACCCAGCCGCCTCTTGCCGATCAGGTTGTCCTCGCAATCGACCCCGGCTTCCGCACCGGCAGCAAAATCGCCGTGATGGATGAAACCGGGAAAGTCCTGGAAACCGGAACGATTTATCCTCATCCCCCTCAAAACCAAAAGGATCAATCCAAGCAGATCCTCAAGGCTCTGATCGCCAAATACCATGTCACCCTGCTGGTGATCGGCAACGGCACCGCCTCCCGCGAGACGGAAATGCTGGCCGCCGAGATCACCCAGGAGCATCCGGGATTGCACTATCTGATCACCAGCGAAGCCGGCGCCAGCGTTTACAGCGCCAGCAAATTGGCTCGCAAGGAATTCCCCGATCTGGATGTCTCGATCCGCGGGGCGGTGTCCATCGGCCGGCGAGTGCAGGACCCGCTGGCGGAGCTGGTCAAAATCGATCCCAAATCGATCGGCGTTGGGCTTTACCAGCACGATATCAACCAGACCAACCTGGCGGGCGCCCTGGATCAGGTCGTTGAAACGGTGGTCAATTCGGTCGGCGTGGAACTGAACACCGCTTCCAGCGCACTGCTGACCCATATCGCCGGGATCGGCCCCAGCCTGGCGGACAAGATTGTCCAATATCGGGAAGAAAACGGCCCCTTCCCCTCCCGCCGGGAGGTCACCGCAGTCCCGGGCATGGGGCCGAAGTCCTATGAACAGGCCGCCGGCTTCCTCCGCATCCGGGAGGGTGAAAATCCGCTCGATTCCACCGCCATCCACCCGGAAAGCTACGCCGTTGCAAAGCAAGTTCTGGATAGGCTCAACCTGCCTGAGGCTGCCAGCAGTTCGGAAAGGGTCAGGATTGTGGATCAATTCATCGAGACCACCGACCTGAAGGCCCTCGCAAAGGACTTAAATACGGGCCTGCCCACGCTGGAAGACATTTTGAAGGAAATTGCCCGGCCCGGCCGGGACCCGCGGGAAGATCTTCCCAAACCCATCCTGCGGGTGGATGTCCTGAAAATGGATGACCTGGCGCCTGGGATGCAATTAAAAGGTACAATCCGAAATGTGGTTGACTTTGGCGCATTCGTGGATATCGGCGTCAAAACAGATGGGTTACTTCACCGCTCACAAATACCTCAACACGCTCACTTGCAGGTCGGCGACATCGTTGATGTCCTTATTCAATCCATTGACAAGGATCGAAATCGGATCGCCCTGGAGATGAAAGAAAGCAGCCATCCATGACAGCACAGACGGCAGAGAGCATCTCTGAATTCAGTTTTAAAACCAAATACGAAACCAATCGCAAATCCCCCGGAACCTGGATCTTCTCCCACGCAATCCATCAATGGCCCTGGATCCTCATGGCGTTAATCGGCGCGATCGGAAATGCCGCCCTCGCCAGCGTGGTGCCGATCTATATCGGCAGGGCCTTCAACGAGATCATCAAAGACACCCCCTCGCTGGCCGTTCTTGGCAACTACGCGGTGATCATTGGCCTTTCCCAAGTCCTCAGGGGTTTCCTGCAATTCACCCGCAATTTTGGTTTTGAGATCATCGCTCAAAAAATGGAGAAAAACGTCCGGGAGGAGCTTTATGTCAACCTCCTGGGCAAGAGCATGACCTTCCACAACCTCCAATCGGTCGGTGATCTGATGGCCCGCGCCACCAATGATGTCCGCGAGGTCAATTATATGTTCAGCCCCGGCTTCAACCTGGTGATCGGCTCTTTGAACTTCCTGTTCATCCCCCTCCTGATCGGGCCAACCTACCACCCGACGCTGATCATCACGCCCGCAGTGTTCATCGTCCTCTACGCCTTGGCCCTCTGGCATTATCTGACCGTCCTCAACCCCGTCACCAATCAGGTTCGCCAGAGTTTCGGCGATCTCAACAGCCGGCTGGCGGAAGCGATTGACGGCGTGGAGATCGTCAAAGGTTCAGCCCAGGAAGATTCGGAAATTGAATTGTTCAGCGACAACGCCGTCGCCTATCGCGATGCCTCCGTCCGCCAGGGCGATATTGAAAGCCGCTTCCTGCCCATGCTCCTGCTCGGCATCACCATGGCGGCCGGCCTGGGTCAGGCCCTGCTGCTCCTCCAGCAAGGAGCGCTCAACATCGGGGATGTCATCTCCTATTTCGGCATCCTGTCTCTGCTCGGTTTCCCAACGAACACCTCGCTGTTTGCTTATTCCCAGATCTCATTGGGATTTGCCGGCGCCCGGCGGATTCTCCAATTGATGAACACGGAAAATAAACTCGATCAGAACGTCCGGGGTTATGCCAAGCCGATCACAGGCGAGATCGCCTTTGAAAACGTTTCATTTGGCTATGACGACGAAGAAACCAGTCTGACCAATATCAATATCAAGATCCATCCGGGTGAAACCATCGCCATTGTGGGACAGACTGGCTCCGGCAAAACCACCCTGGTCAAATTGATCAACCGAACTTTCGACGTCCGCAGCGGGACAGTTAAAGTGGATGGTGTGGATGTGCGGGATTGGTATCTGGAAGCCCTCCGCAGCCAGATTTCGATCATCGAACAGGATATTTTTCTCTTTTCACGCTCAATCGCCGAAAATATTGCCTTTGGTAAACCGGAAGCGACAATGGACGAGATCATCCAGGCAGCCAAAGAAGCCCAGGCCGATGAATTCATCATGAGCTTTGAAAAGGGCTACGACACGATCATCGGCGAACGCGGCGCCACGCTGTCGGGCGGTCAGCGCCAGCGTCTGGCTCTGGCGCGGGCCTTCCTGACCTCCCCCCGCATCCTCATTCTGGACGATTCCACCAGCGCAATTGACAGTGAAACCGAGGATAAGATCCAGCAGGCCATTTTCCGGGCGGCGGAGGGCCGAACAACCCTCATCATCACTCACAGGCTGTCACAGATCCGCTGGGCAAACCAGATTGTCGTCATGCGAAAGGGCAAGATCGCCGCGACTGGGACCCACGAAGAACTCATGCAGTCATCCCCCTCCTACCAACGAATATTCAGCGAGTAATTATGGGCTTCTTTTCAGGCTTAAACGCAGAACAATATGACCGGCAATATTCCGATAAAAAGCTCTTTAGCAGAATTGTCGATTATTTCAAGACTCAATCCAATAAGTTGGTGGTAATCGCCATCGCGGTCGTTATCCGCGCGATCATTGAGGCGGCCATGCCCGTCATCGTCGCCCGGGGTTTGGATCAGGTCACTGGACAAATCATCACCACCCGGTTCATCCTGACCTTATCCGGGATCGTCCTGGCCCTGGGCATCCTCAGCTGGCTCGCGAACCTGCTTTTGCGGCGCAACTCTGCGCGCACGATTGCGGAGATCATCCGCCAGCTCTCCACGGACGCCTTCAAGGCTTCTGTCCGGCAGGACCTCTCCTTCCATGATAATTTCTCCTCCGGCAAGATCGTTTCACGGATCACCTCTGATACCCGTGAATTCGGCCAGCTGGTCACCCTCACCACCGACGTCCTGATGCAGCTGATCAGCTCGATCATCTTGGCCGTGATCCTGCTGCAAACCGAATGGCGGCTGGCTGTTGCCATCTTCCTCGTGGTCCCAATCCTTTTTTTGCTGGTTATGCGGTATCGCCATACCGCCCGCAAGGTGACCCGCGAGGGGATGCGCGCCATGGCCAATGTCAACTCCACGATCAAGGAAACCGTCAGCGGGATTGCCATCGCCAAGAACTTCCGTCAGGAAGAGTCGATCTACAACGAGTTCGCAGATGCAAACCAGACCTCATACAAGGTCAATATCCGGCGGGGCCTCATCCTCTCCATTGTCTTCCCCCTCCTCCGCACCGTCACCGGGATTGCGACGGCCTTGATGGTCTACTTTGGCGCAATGACTGTGCTGCAGGGCCTGGTCTCCGCCGGCGCCTGGTATCTTTTCCTTTCCACGCTCGACAAGTTCTTTTACCCGGTGATGAGCCTCTCATCTTTCTGGACCCAGGTGCAGACCGGCCTCTCCGCGGCTGAGAGGATTTTCGCTCTGATCGATGCCAAACATTCCGTCCAGCAGATTGAAGATATCAAACCGGACCGATTGCTGGGCCGGATTGACATGAACCACGTGAACTTCAATTACACGCCGGACGAACCCATCCTGACAGACTTCTCCCTGCATATCCAGCCCGGTGAGACCCTGGCGCTGGTGGGGCATACCGGCGCCGGGAAAACTTCCATCGGCCGGCTGATCACCCGTTTCTACGAATTTCAAGAGGGCGAGATCCTGATCGACGGCATAGATATCCGCCGCTTCAATCTGGTCGCCCTGCGCCGCCAGATGGGGATCGTTTCCCAGGTGCCCTTCCTTTTCTCAGGGACCGTGGAAGAGAACATCAATTACGGTTGCCCCAGCTGCGGCTCAAACGAGGTCCTGCGGATCGCGCGCCAGATCGGCGATGGCGAATGGCTGGAAACTCTGCCCAACGGCCTGGATACCCAGGTCGGCGAACGCGGTGCGCAGCTCTCCATGGGGCAGCGCCAACTGGTTGCCCTGATGCGGGTGCTGATCCAAAAACCTTCGATCTTTATCCTCGATGAGGCCACGGCCAGCATTGACCCTTTCACCGAGACCCAGATCCAGACCGCCCTGGACCTGATCCTCTCGGAGACCACCAGCATCCTGATCGCCCACCGGCTCTCGACCGTCAAGTCCGCCGACCGCATTCTGGTCATGCGCCAGGGCGAGATCATCGAAGAAGGCAGCCATCAGGAATTGATGACCCAGGGGCAGCATTACGCCGAACTGTATAACACCTACTTCCGGCATCAATCCCTGGAATACGTGGAAGAATCCAGAAAATACGTCAGGAAATAAGCTTCTCCCCCAGGGAGAACAAAAAAGCGCTCGAATAAGCGCTTTTTTGTTCCTCTATCGCCCGGCGTCATTTCCCCGCCGGCATAGTCTTGAACACATAGTCCCAGAGCGGGTTCGAGACGCCGAAGCGTTGATCCGGCGTCTGGAAGTGATGATGCATGTGGTTGCGCCGGACCATCCTGAAATAGCCCTTTTTGACGGGAAAATGATGAGTCCCATAATGGATCATGTCATAGGCAAGATAGCCCAGCAGGAAACCGGCGAACACCGGCGAAACCCAACGGGGGGTCATGAGGACGTAAGTGAAGATGAGCTGGAACAGGCCGTAAAATACCAAAGCCATGGGAATGCTGACAACCGGCGGCATGACCAGACGGCCCTTATCCCGGGGTTGGGCATGATGCACACCATGCATCAGGAAAGAAAGCCGCTCCTGCCACGCGTTCTTTGGCTTGAAATGAAAAAGGAACCGGTGCAGGGTGTATTCCGCGAAGGTCCATAAAAACAAGCCCAGCAAAATGCCAAATACCATCGTCAAAGCCGATGCCTGCTGGATGGCAATTCCCCGGTAGATGAAGTAGGCGACGATCGGCACCCAGATCACCAAAACAGTGATGGGGCTTATATGAGTGAAAAACTCCAAAAAATCGGATTTAAATAAGCGGATGGATTCTTCCTTGTTTTCAACCTGTACTTGGGCCATTGTATTTCCTCCATAATCCTAACAATAAATTTACTACTTAACTATAACGCAATTTTCCATCGGATGGTTTTGTCTTTTTGTTAAATTTCCTGTGAAATGGTTAACTGGACTTTAGGATTCCGCCCCAACAGTTGATCAATAGAAGCTCCCCCCTTCCCGGCTAGCCCATAAAGCACTACAATGAAATCAATGTTGGTTAATTAGGCGCCACATTGCTGGGCCAGAGTCCGCCTTCCCTACCATCGATTCAAGCGAAGGTAACGATGAATCGCAAACGAGTTTTGATCTCCGTCTTGTCCGCCGCTGGGCTGATAGGCGCAGCGCTGGGTCTGTACTTCATTTTCAGACCTCAGCCAGCCCAAACCAACCAGGAACGCAGCGATGAGGCGCTCGCGGAAAAGGCTCTGACGGACTACTTAACTTATCTATCCGAAGGGGACTATCAAGGGGCGGTGGACCTGTATGGCGGGTCCTATGAAATGCTGCAGGGGTATAACCCCAACGTCGACCCTTCTGACTACGCGGCCCTTCTGGAACACGGCTGCACCTATAACGGCTTTCGCTGCCTCCAACCCCAAGAAATCACGTATGTTGGAACAAATTCAGCGGGTGAATTTGTTTTTTCCGTTAAATTCCTGGATGAAAACGGCGAGATGCTTGTCATTGGACCCTGTTGCGGCGGCAACGCAACGGATTCTCCCCCCAGGTCTGAATTCTCGCTCAGGGTGCAGAAGAGCGGGCCTGGCCAATTTAAGGTGCTGGACTTGCCGCCCTATACACCTTGACAGCCTGGAACCGCTCAAAGCCTCACAGAATTGCCAACCAGGCTTGACTTTTATTTCTGCTGCTTTTAAAATTTAATTGGCAATCGTTGGAAGTTAATGGGAAGAGACCGCGCGTTCAAAGCGGCACCGAAGGGGCAAGGCATTCAAGCCGAAACTCTCAGGTAAACAGACCCATTAAACAGACACCTCTGAAAAACTGGCTTCTTTTCTTTTATTGAATGGATCCCGCGGGTTGATTGACAGAGGATACGTAAGTTCTTTGTCCAAATTTAACTTTTTAGAGGAGTAATTGCATGAACACACCCAAAGGATTGAAATACGCCAAGACAGATGAGTGGGTCAAGCTGGACGGCGATGTCGCCACAATCGGCATCTCCGACTATGCCCAGGATCAACTCTCGGACATTGTCTATGTTGAAATTGTTGTCGAAGCTGGCGACAGTGTGAGCAAGGGCGACACCATCGCCACCGTCGAATCTGTCAAAGCCGCCGCAGATGTGAACTTCCCCGCTGATGGCGAGATCCTCGAAATCAATGAAGCGCTTGCCGAAACCCCGGAAACCCTAAACTCTGACCCCTATGGCGAGGGCTGGCTGCTCAAGATGAAACTGTCTAATCCTGCTCAGTTGGACGCTCTGATGGATGCAGATGCCTACGAAGCCTACAACGAAAGCCGTGAGGGATAATGTTCACACCTCACACTCCCCAAGAAATTGAGGAGATGCTGAAGGTTGTTGGGGTAGAGACTATCGAAGAACTTTTCGAGAAAGTTCCGGAGGATTTCCGTTTTCCAGAACTTGATCTACCAGAAGGCCTTTCTGAGATGGCGATTTCCGCCGAACTCAAGGAACTGGCCTCCGGCAATGCCACCACCGAGGATTTCATCTCCTTTCTCGGTGCGGGCGCCTATAATCACTACATCCCCGCCGCCGTGGATATGATCCTGCGCCGGGGTGAGTTTTATACCGCCTATACCCCCTACCAACCCGAAGTATCTCAAGGCACGCTCCAGGCGATTTTTGAATTTCAATCGCTGATGACCGAATTGACGGGCATGGATGTCAGCAACGCGTCCCACTATGACGGCGCGACGGCCACGGCTGAAGCCGCCAACCTCGCCTATCATTTCTTCCGCGGCAAACGTAAGAAGATCGTCGTCTCCCGCTCCGTCAACCCGCAATACCGCGAAACCCTGCGCACCTACATGCAGGGTCTGGAAAACGTTCAGGTGCTGGGGGATGAACCCGCGGCTGGCGTATCCGGCGATCTGAATAAGCTGCTGGCCCTGACCGACAAAGACACCGCCCTGGTGATTGTCCAATATCCGGACTTCTTCGGCCGGATTATCGACTACACGAAGCTGATCGAGGCCGCCCACAGTCAGGGCGCACTCGTGGCCTTTGTGTTCAACCCCACCGCGCTGGGGCTGCTGAAACCGCCCGGAGAATTTGACGTCGATATCGCTGTTGGCGACGGCCAGCCCCTTGGCATCCCCTTATCTTACGGCGGTCCCTATCTCGGCATCTTCACGATCAAGGACAAGTACGTCCGCAAACTGGCCGGCCGCCTGGTCGGCGAGACGGAGGATGAGACCGGCAAACGGGCCTATGTCCTGACGCTGACCGCCCGCGAACAGCATATCCGCCGCGAAAAATCGACCTCCAACATCTGCACCAACCAGGGCCTGATGGCTCTGGCGGCCACCGTCTACCTCAGTTTGCTGGGCAAATCCGGCTTCAAGCAGGTCGCCGAACTCTGCTATCAGAAGGCCCATTACGCAGCGGAGCAGATCAGCAAGGTCAAAGGTTACGATCTGGCCTTCCCCGAAACGCCGTTCTTCCACGAGTTTGTGGTGAGCACCCCTGAGCCCGTGAGCATGATTAACGCCCACCTGCAGGAACATGGGTTCCTGGGCGGCTATGACCTGAGCCTGGACTATCCCGAAATGAAAAATAAAATGCTGATCGCCGTCACAGAAAAGATCACCAAACAAGATATTGACGACCTGGTCGCCGTTCTCGAGGAGGCCCATCATGATTGAGCCTACCATCTATGAACTTTCTCAGCCCGGACGCAAAGGCGTCGCTTTCCCAGAATCCGATGTGCCAGCCTATGACCTGCCGGCCGGCTTCGCCCGCGAAGCGCTGAAGCTCCCCGAACTCTCCGAGCAGGATGTGGTCCGCCATTTCACGCACCTCTCACAGTTGAACTACTCGATTGATGGCGGTTTCTACCCCCTGGGGTCCTGCACGATGAAATATAACCCCAAGATCAACGAAGAAATGGCCCGCCTGCCGGGCCTGGCAAACACCCACCCCCTCCAGCCGATCGAGACCGTTCAGGGCAACCTGTACATCATGTATCAGCTTCAGGAATGGCTGCAGGAGATCAGCGGCCTCAACCGGGTCTGCCTCTCGCCCGCGGCGGGCGCCCAGGGTGAATTGGTCGGCGCATTGATCATCAAGAAATACCACGAGATCAACAACGCGCCTTTGCGCACGAAAATCCTGATCCCGGATTCAGCCCACGGCACCAACCCCGCGACCTCTGCGATGAGTGGTTTCAAAGTTGTGTCCCTGCCTTCGGATGCCCGCGGCAATGTGGACCTGGAAGCCCTCAAAGCGGAATGCGATGAGACCCTGGCCGGCCTGATGCTGACCAACCCCAACACCCTCGGCCTCTTCGATGAAAACGTCCTGGAAGTGATCCAGCTGGTGCATGAAGCCGGCGGCCTGGTCTATGGCGACGGCGCCAACCTGAACGCCCTGCTCGGCGTTGTCCGGCCGGGCGACCTCGGTTTCGACATCATGCATTTCAACCTCCACAAGACCTTCTCGACCCCGCATGGCGGCGGCGGACCAGGGTCCGGCCCGGTCGGCGTCTCCGAGGCGCTGGCCGAATTCCTCCCCAGCCCGGTGGTGACGATCATCGAAAAAGGCGACGAGGAAACGCCCCCCTTCTTTGGCTTCTACACGCCCCAGCACACCATCGGCCGGATGAAAGCCTTCTACGGCCATTTTGGGATGCATATCCGAGCCTACACCTACATTGCCATGCACGGCCCCGCAGGGCTGCTGGATATCGCTCAGAAGGCCGTCCTGAACGCCAATTACCTGATGGCACAGATCAAAGAGGACTATACCCTGGCCTATGACCGCACCTGCATGCACGAATTTGTGGTCGAAGGCGCCTGGGAGGACATCCCCGATATCCACGCCCTGGATATCAGCAAACGCCTGATGGATTACGGCTACCACCCCCCAACGAATTACTTCCCACTGATCGTCCATGAAGCGCTGATGATCGAACCCACCGAGACCGAAAGCAAGCAGACCCTGGATGCCTTCGCCAAGGCGATGAAAGCGATCGCCAAAGAAGCGCGGGAAGATCCCGACCTATTGCAGACCGCGCCGCATAACACCCCCATCCGCCGCTGCGACGAAGTCAAAGCCGCCCGGGATTTGGTGCTCTGCTGCTGGATCCCTGAGTAAAAAACCAGCTTTCAAGAAACAAAAGGGACACCTCTTTGTCAGGTGTCCCTTAGGATGTACAAATGATCTCATCGGTGAGGATTAATTCTTCAAAATCAAACTCACCGGACAGTGATCAGAACCCATGATGTCATCGTGGATCACAACATCCACAACCTTATCCATCAGAGATTCTGAAACCAGGTAATAGTCCAAACGCCAGCCGATATTCCTGGCCCGGGCATTGGTGCGGTAAGTCCACCAAGTGTAGCCAACCTGCTCGGGATACAGTTTCCGGTAAGCATCCACGAAACCATGTTCCAGGTATTTATCAATCCAGACCCGCTCCTCCGGCAGGAAGCCGGTGTTTTTTTCATTGGCTTTCGGGTTCGCCAGGTCAATCTCGTTGTGAGCCGTGTTGAAATCCCCGGTGATGATGATCTGTTTGCCCTCGCTATGGAGATCGTCACAGATTTTCAATAATTCTTCGTAAAATTCCAGTTTATAAGGCACCCGGGTATTTTCCTGGCCGCCATTGGGGAAATAAATGTTGTAGAGGTACATGTTTCCAAACTGGCTGCGGATCACCCGGCCTTCCACGTCAAACTTCTCAAGGCCAAAGCCCTTTTCTACCGAATCGGGCGGCGTTTTATGGAATGTCGCGGTTCCGCTGTAGCCTTTTCGCTCAGCCGGGTTCCAGCAGGCCTCATAACCCGCCAGAGAGGCTTCCCCATCACTCAGCTGGCCTCTTTGGACCTTGATCTCCTGGAGACAAAGGACATCCGGGTCCACTTCCGGCACCCAATCCAGCGCGTTTTTCTTCAGCACAGCCCGAAACCCATTGACATTCCACGTCGTGATCTTCACATCAGCACCTTTCACTTCACATCGACCCTATGGTAAACTTGGTAGTTGAATTTATAACTGATCCATCTAACTATCCACTTGATTTTACTCAGCCCCTCCAAATTTTCAAAGGCTGTTTAGAAATAAATTTGAAACCATGAAAATTCACTTCACCCGGTTCATCGTCCTCCCCCTGCTGATCCTAATAAGCCTGACCCTTGCGACCACACCTGCCAGCGCCTCCACCCACGCGCAGGAGGGCAATGCGGTTTACATCGTGCAGGCCGGAGACACCCTCAGTTCCATCGCCGTGCAGTTCGGCGTGGACCCGGATGAGATCCAAAGTGCAAACGGGATCGCCGATGCCAACACCTTGGACATTGACCAGCGCCTGATCATCCCCGGTCTGGACGGGGTCTCAGGCGTTCTGACCACCGAGGTCATCCCCTTTGGAGCTTCAATGGCCGCGATTGCCCGGGAATATCAGATCAAGCCCCAAACGCTGATCCAATTGAACAAAATTACCAGCCCATCCGAAGCCATTGCCGGGGTCGAATTTATCATTGCCGTGGATGAAACTAAGGACCCCCTGGTTCCGATCAAAATGGTATCTCAAAATCAAACAACACTCGAAGCGGCCATTTTGAACGGCAACTCGCCCTGGCTGCTCTCAGCGGAAAACCAGCTGAATGGCAGCTGGGATTTGCTGCCCGGCGACATGCTTTACGCCCAGGGCGAAGAAGAGACCGCAGCCCAGCAAGCCTTCTCCGCTGCGGCGATCACGATTAACCCCCTGCCCGTCCTTCAGGGTGAGACTCTTGAAATCGGCGTGAGCGGCCCGCAAGGAACCACCTACACCGGCTCCTTCAACGGCGAACCATTAACCTTCTTCTCCGATAACGGCAGCCGGTTTTACAGTTTCCATGGAATCCACGCCCTGGCGGAAACCGGCGTCTTCCCCCTCAGCGTCACGGCAACAAACTCCGATGGGCAAAGTCAGACTTTTGAGCAGCTTGTCCTCCTGGCCGATGTCGCCTATGGGCAGGAATATGTCTATGTCACCGAAGGTCTGGGCCAGGATGAGATCGCTTATGAAGAAAACTTCCTGGGTGGAGCCCTCGCCAATCCAAGCGCTGAGCGGCTCTGGGACAGTCCATTCCATTACCCGGTGGATGATCCCTGCTTGGGCAGTTATTTTGGCCCGGACAGGACCTATAACGACGGTAAACTTTATTACTACCACACCGGCCTGGATTTCACCGTCTGTGCGCCGAACCTCAATATCTATGCCCCAGCGGCCGGCCGGGTCATCATCGCCGAAGAGCTGCCCGTCAAAGGCAATGCGATTTTCATTGACCATGGTTGGGGTGTGTATTCCGGCTACGCCCACCTGTCCACCTTTAATGTTCAGGTCGGCGATTTTGTTCAACCGGGCGATATCCTCGGCCAGATCGGCAACACCGGGCGCTCGGCCGGCCCGCACCTGCACTTTGAAATTAATATTGGCAGCACGCCTGTCAACCCCCTGACCTGGCTGGAAGAGGAATACCCTTAAATTGCGAATTAAAACAAAACAAGCACTTAAAATGTGCTTGTGTCGTTGTTCAATGCGCTGGGAGGGAGTCGAACCCTCACGCCTTGCGGCACGTGGCCCTCAACCAC
>WOYI010053973.1_pt1 | contig 37249 bp, 26 predicted proteins | sample 6423411 | NCBI WGS metagenome assembly WOYI01 (sample SAMN13441803, study PRJNA592873) | oil field metagenome | biome: oil field; feature: oil-well bore; material: oil-contaminated soil; isolation source: oil-contaminated soil from oil-well borehole | place: Germany: Wietze | collected 2016-10-18 ...
GGCACCCAAACTTAAGCTTGCAGATTTTAGAAAATCCCTTCTGTTATTCATGAAGTGTTTTTTGGTCTTGTAAATATAATTTGCACAATTTAAGATGAAATTATCTTAAATAAAAATTTAAAATGCAAATAAGTATTTTAATGTAATTCTTTGTTTTGTTGAAATTTCTTATGTGCCAGATATATAGTTGATTAGATGATGTTCATTTGTTTTTAATGACTTATCATTTTTAGGCTGATAACGATTTAAAGCGAATTTGGAAGTGGGTAGATTGGACGAATTTCTAAATAATTCAAGCGCAAAAAAAAATAAATCGCAGTGGAACTCTTGTAATTCAACGCATTGAGAAATTGTTCTTATTTAGAATGATTTTGAGTATTGACTTGTATATTTTATTATCGTAACTTGCTCTCACTGTTAAATCATTTGGATCCAAAAAAATGGGTCCATACAATACAGAAGATAGACGCCAAAGCCCTTTTTCATTAGATTTTTATAGGTATGCAAACATGTGTAAAGGTAAAACATGTGTGTTGATAATTTGACTTACTAAATCTTAATGAGAAGATCATGATTTATGAAACCCTTCAGATTCTGAAAGAACAACTCGAGAATTATTTCGAAGAGGCGGGGCTTGGCAAAAACATTATCCTTGATAATATTGCCCTTTGGGAGTCGGGGTCGCAGGATGCCGACCGCCTTGATGGAAAAGTTGTACTCACTTTACTAAATATGGAAGAGGAGTCGACAATGAAGAATACCCCTTCGGTAAAAGTGGTTAACGGAAAATCGGAGTACTTTAATCCCCCGGTTAATCTCAACTTGTTTCTTCTGGTGAGTGCCAATTGTACCTCGTATGAGCTTTCGTTGAGCAGCATTTCGCGAACCATCGAATTTTTTCAGGGAAAAAAGACATTCACGTCAGCCAATACGGTTTATAACCGTTTGAACCCATCATTACACCCGGTCGATCACTTCAAATTTGTAGTTGAATTGTTTACCCCGGGTTTCGAAATTCTTAATCATATCTGGGGGACCTTGGGAGGAAGACAGCTTCCTTCGGCGCTTTACAAAGTTCAGATTATTGAAATCAGCCGCCAGAAAAAACTGGCCAGTGGCGGTTTAATCACGCATATTGATGGAACGCTTAACCAAATTACGGAATGACATTCTCGATTAAATATAAACCATTGTTTTCAGTTGATATCCTTCATAAATACTATTTGAATAAAGGAAACGACGATTTTTTCACAATGGATCAGGATGAAAAAAACAAGCAGCTTACCGGTTACGATGTATCGAATTTCATGAGAATTACTCCTACAGCCGAAAGTTACCAGGTACTGATGAACCATAGAATGGTTTTTAAAGTGGTAAATACCGGGTTTGTGGTATGGATACAGGTTTCAGAAAATCGGGATACTGTACCGCTGGTACCGTTGGGCAATTCGCCGGAACTAAGCTTTTTGTTGACACTTGTAAATCACTCATTCATCAACTTCAGCAAACTTGATGCCTCAGTTGCCGGTAAACTATTCTTCTTCTCCAATAGAAAGCCCGCAGGGGAAAGTCCCTCATTTCCCCTGGTAAGGAGAACAAACAACAGCCAGGAAATAAGCGACAGCTTTACTTTAAGCACAGAAGTAGCAAATCAGTTAAAGTCTGGTTTGTCACCCGACGAAAAAAGACAATTGTTTGGCATCGTTCGGATGGGTATGAAAGGCGAAAATGCTTCAATGGACATCATTAACAATCAAGGTGAAATACACAATCCCGCGAAAGAATTCCAGGTGGTTTTTGGAAACCGCGAAACTACCTGGAGATATTTTTTTGATAAAGATCAGCAGATTAAACCCAGCGACGGTGTAAAAAAGGAAAACGGATCAGCCCGGCAACTCATAACAAAAAAGACACATCCACTAACCGAAAAAGGATTTGTTAGTGTTGACCTTGGAGGGAAGGAACTTCCAAACCCCGATGTTTTGGTTATCAAGCCAGGCGAAGCCAACACAATATACTCAGAAATATACATGTAACATTAAAATTAATCAGTTATGGCAACAACCTACAAAACTCCGGGCGTTTACGTCGAGGAAATTTCGAAATTACCTCCATCGGTAGCGCAAGTTGAGACTGCTATCCCTGCTTTTATTGGTTATACTGAAAAAGCTACCAATAAAATTAAAGGCGACCTGAAAGGTGTTCCCACCCGAATTACCTCAATGTTGGAATACGAAACGTATTTCGGTTTTGCAAAACCCGAAACAACCATTGGAATCACAATCAACGACACTTTGGTAAATGGAGTGACCAAACGCGACCTGGTAGTTACCCAGCCGGTTTCACGCGAACCGTTCCTGATGTATTACTCCCTTCAAATGTACTTTGGCAACGGAGGCGGGCCCTGCTACATTGTTTCGGTTGGGCGCTACGGAAGCGATTTGGATGACAGTGATACTGTGGTAACATCAATCAACGATTCCGACGATTTTAAAGATGGCCTGGATGAAGTTGCAAAAGTGGATGAAGTAACATTAATCCTTTTCCCCGATGCAACCGCGCTTTCGACTGCTTCTGTATTTTATGGTTTGTACAACGATGCACTGGCTCAATGCAATAAACTACAGGACCGCTTTACAATTATCGATACGCTGAGCTACGATGCTTCAAGTCCCACTGACACCAATATTGCCGATCTTCGTAAATTCATCAGTTCCGACAAACCTTTGGTCAAATACGGTGCGGCTTATTATCCCTTCCTGAAAACCATTTTAAATTATCGTTTCGATGAGAAAAAGATCGTTGTTTCGCATTATTCGTACGATGCAACTGCCTACGAAACCATTGATGCCAATGTAACTGCCATCGAAAGTCCGGGTACCGGGTTACCGGCTACCATTGCCGAACTGGTTGATTTAACAACTACTCCCGGCGATATTGCAGGGGCAGTGAGCGACGTACTTTTACAAATGTACAGCGCGGGAGGCTTTGATTTGGGAGGAACTTTCGCGAGCGACGATGTCAAAAAAACAACTTTCCTTGGTTTGGTCGAAACGCTTCTGGGATCTTTGAGCGATCTCGACGATTTCAAAACAAAACTGAACACCGAAGCCAAAGCAGCATCAAAAACAATCTCAGATGAGAATCCGACAATCGCGGCCGGTATCGATGCGGCGCTCGTTGCGTTTAATGCCGATTTTACAGGAGCAGGAAAAATTGATGAGGTTTATAAAAATCTGCAAGAGCTTTATGTAAAAATGCAAAACGCCGACACTTCTGCCAAAGTGAAGAATTTATTGAATGTAAATGCTGTGAATTTTGATCTTGAATTGAAGAAACTGGAAGACTACACGCCCTTAAATACGCAAACCGGAATCGCTTTAACCACGGATGCTTTTGCCAACGTTATTTCAAACATGGCTGCTTTGATTGTGGAGATACGCAAAGTAGAAGGAAAAGACGTAAACAACGGCGCTTTGAATGGCCGCAGCCTGGGTGCGGTAAAACTGGAAGACGATGCTGCATACAATAAAATTCTGACCGCCATCGGTAATCTTCCGCTTGAGTTACCGCCAAGTTCAGCCATGGCTGGAGTCTACGCCCGGGTCGACAACAACCGCGGGGTTTGGAAAGCCCCGGCAAATGTTAGCTTGAATTACGTCTCAGAATTAACTGTTAAGGTAACAAACGATATTCAGGACGACCTGAACGTACACACGCAGGGAGGGAAATCGATCAATGCAATCCGTGCCTTTACCGGCAAAGGAATTCTGGTTTGGGGAGCACGGACCCTTGCAGGTAACGATAACGAGTGGCGTTACATATCAGTTCGACGCTTTTTTAATATGGTTGAAGAATCGGTTAAGAAAGCTACCGGAGTATTTGTTTTCGAACCCAATGATGCAAATACCTGGGTGAAAGTAAAAGCAATGATCGACAACTTCCTGAATAAACAATGGAAAGCCGGGGCGCTCGCCGGACCAACTCCCGACAAAGCTTTTTATGTGAAAGTAGGTTTGGGCGAAACCATGACTGCACAGGATATTCTCGAAGGATATATGATCATCGAAATCGGTATGGCAGCCGTTCGTCCGGCTGAATTCATTGTTCTGAAATTCTCACATAAAATGCAGGAAGCTTAATTCATTCAATAAAATTTAAAAGAATACATCATGGCTAAAACATATCCATTACCAAAGTTTCATTTCTTGGTGAGCTTTGGAGGCGCAGAGTTTAACTGCACGGAAGTTTCGGGACTTGATTTCGAACGCGAAGTGATTGAGTACCGCTCGGGTGCCGATATTGAATATCATAAAATAAAACTGCCCGGATTATCGAAATACAGCAACATTACCTTAAAACGCGGAACCTTTGCCGACAAAGGCCGGGAGTTTTACGAAAGCTGGGTTAAGACTGTTTATTTACAGGAAGATGGAGAACAGTTCCGTGGCGATCTGGTGATCAGCTTGCTAAACGAAAGCCACGAACCGGTAGTGAGTTGGAAAGCTGCTAATGCGTACATCACCAAAATTCAATCGACCGACCTCAAAGCCGATGGAAACGAGATTGCGATTGAAACAGCCGAGATTGTTCACGAAAAACTCACCATGGTAAAATGACAAAAAGTAATTATCCACCGGTAGGTTTTCATTTCATGGTCGAATTTCCCGAGATTTCTTCCAACAGTGGCGACAATCGCTTCCAGTCGGTTAGCGGATTAAGGGTTGACATTGATACGGAAGAAATCGCCGAAGGGGGAGAGAACCGGTTTAAACACAAGGTCCCGGTTCGCAGCAGGTATCCAAACCTGGTTTTGAAACGCGGAATGCTCATCGATTCGGATGTGATCAGCTGGGTACGAGACGCAGTCGAAAACTTTGAGTTTAAACCTACAAATGTGGTAGTGAAATTACTAAACGAAAAACATGAGCCACTCGTTAGTTGGAACATTGTCCATGCTTACCCGGTGAAATGGAATCTTGACGACTTGAATGCCGAGCAAAACAAACTGGCTATCGAAACGCTCGAACTGACCTACAATTACTTTAACAGAATTTAGTTATGCCGATCGAAATTAAGGAATTACACATCAAAATCAATGTTTCGGAAGAGAATGCCCGGAACCGTCCTGTTCAGGAAGATATAACTAAAAAGGAAAAACTGATAGAGGCCTGTGTCGAACAAGTGATGGAAATCCTGGCTAAAAAGGAGGAACGTTAAAATGTCGGGAGAACTTACAAAACTTCAGATAAAAGCCTACCGCGACGAGCAATTCAACCACGAAATTGCCAATGGCGAATTCAGGACCCTGCTTAATCCCGAAAAGTATGTATTTAAATACAAGGTAGAACAAAACAAACAGCAGGCTTCGGGAACCAGTTCCACGGCACCGCGTTACAACCGTACCCCACCTGAAGACCTCGAACTGGAGTTTGTTTTTGATCGGACTGGCGTTTTGATCAATTACGGAAACCCGGCAACTGCTGCCGACGACCAATTGTCGAAAGACGAGGGTGTTGGAATTGCCGGTGATGTGGATCAATTTAAACGAGTTGTTTTCGATTACAACGGCGACGAACATCGTCCGAACTACCTGGTTATTACCTGGGGGGCTTTGCTTTTTAAAGGCGTTCTTACCGAAATGGACATTACTTTCAAACTGTTCAAATCCGATGGAACACCGCTACGCGCCCTTGCCAACGCTAAATTCAAAGGTTTTATCGAAGATAATCTTCGTGTAGCGCTCGAGAACAATTCATCGCCCGATCTTACACATGTCCGCATGGTTAACGAGGGCGATACGCTTCCATTGATGACCTACCGGATTTACGGAGATTCGAAATATTACCTCGAAGTGGCCAAAGCAAATCAGATCACCAATTTCAGAAAATTAAACGTTGGGCAGAAGATTTTTTTTCCACCAATTGAAAAAGTAGCAAAATAGATAAAATAATGCCTGAAGAAAGAGTCATACGAACTGCCCGCGCGGCCGATCTGGTCACCTTCAAAATTCTGGTTGATGGAACAGAACTTTCGTCGTCGTACCAGGTTTTGAGTATTACGGTTGAAAAAGAAATCAACCGGATTCCATGGGCAAAGATCGTATTACTCGACGGCGACCCGGCTCAGCAGGATTTTGTGTTAAGCAACGAAATATTCTTTGCACCGGGTAAGGAAATCGAGATCAAGGCGGGTTATCATTCCGATGAAGAAACCATTTTTAAAGGTTTGGTAATCGGCCATAATCTGAAGATCAGAAGCGACAAGGCTCAATTGATAGTGGAATGCCGCGACCCGGCTGTAAAACTTACTGTCGGGCGAAAAAGCAAATATTTTTACGATAGCAAAGACAGCGAGATTTTGGAACAGATCATTTCTGGTTACGGATTTCAATCGAATATCGAAGATAGTGCGGTTCAATATCCCGAAATGGTGCAATATCGTTTGAGCGACTGGGACTTTTGTGTTACGCGCGCACAGGCAAACGGTAAAATTTGTGTGGCCGACGACGGAGTGGTTTCAATAGTCGCTCCCGATTTTGAGCAAAGCGAAAAGGCAACCTTGGTTTACGGCGCCACGATCCTGGATTTTGATGCTGAGATCGATGCACGAAACCAGTTTGCCAATGTTACTTCTTATGGTTGGGATGTTGCCAACCAGGAAGTTTTGGAACAAGAATCGAATACTGCAAATGTTCAACTAAATGGAAATATAGAGCCTGACGAGCTGGCTTCGGTGATCAATCTTGTGAAATTGGAATTGAGGGACGGAAGCGGATCTACTGATGCCGGATTACAGGCTTGGGCCGATGCGAAAAAGCTTTTTAACCAACTCTCGAAAGTGCGTGGACGGGTAAAATTTCAGGGCTTGCCCGAGGTGAAACCCAATACCACTATTCAATTATCAGGGGTTGGCGACCGTTTTAACGGGAAAGCTTTTGTGTCGGCCGTCCGTCATCAGCTTGCCGAAGGAAACTGGACTACCGATGCACAATTTGGTTTCGATCCAACCTGGTTTACAGAGTCACATCTTGTCAATGAAGTTCCTGCTTCAGGCTTGATTGGAGCGGTTAACGGACTTCAAATCGGAAAAGTATCTCAAATACACGACGATCCAAATAGCGAATATCGTGTGTTGGTGCGCCTGCCCTTAATCAGCAATGAAGAAAAGGGAGTTTGGGCACGGGTTGCCACTCTCGATGCTGGAGATAACCGCGGTTCTTTTTTTCGTCCTGAAATTGATGACGAGGTGCTTGTTGGCTTCCTGAATGCAAATCCAAATTATCCGGTAATTCTTGGAATGTTGCACAGCAGTGCGCTTCCGGCGCCTCTGGAACCTGAGGAACCTAATAACGAAAAAGGATTTGTTACCCGAAGCGAACTCAAATTCATTTTTAACGACGATAAAAAGTCGATCGTTTTAGAGACACCGGAAGGAAGGACAATCACTTTGGACGATGATTCCGGTGAAATCAGAATCGAAGACGAATCAGGGAATGTCAGCACTTTTGATTCCGACGGAATTACGATTGAAAGTCAGGGAGATATTTCCTTAAAAGCCTCGGGTGACATTAAACTGGAAGGAACAAATATTTTATTAACAGCCAATGCTCAGTTTAAAGCGGAAGGTACTGCCGGGGCCGAAGTCTCAACGAGTGCCACAGCAATTTTAAAAGGATTATTGGTACAAATTAACTGATATGCCACCAGCAGCAAGAATAACCGATATGCATACCTGTCCGATGGTAAATCCGGGGCCGGTACCCCATGTGGGAGGGCCGATACTTCCGCCAGGTTGTCCAACTGTAATGATTGCCGGAATACCTGCCGCCAGGGTAGGGGACATGGCGGTTTGTACAGGACCTCCCGATTCGATTATCCAGGGATCAGGAACCGTAATGATCGGAGGAATGCCGGCTGCACGAATGGGGGATATGACTGCGCACGGCGGCTCAATTATAACCGGGTGTCCAACCGTAATGATAGGAGGATAAAAATGGAACAAACACTTACATTTATAGGAAGAGGCTGGAGTTTTCCCCCTGAATTCGAAAGGGGAACAAAGACTGTGAAAATGCTTGAAGAAGAGGCTGATATTTTGAGCAGTCTCGAAATTTTATTGTCAACCCGGCTGGGAGAAAGGATTATGGTCCCCGCTTATGGCTGTAATCTGGATGAACTGCTGTTCAAACCTATGAACCTGACGTTAAAAACTTATGTCGTCGATCTGATTAAAAGGGCGATTTTGTATCACGAGCCCCGTATCGATGTACACAAAATCTGGATCGATCCGCTGAGCGAAGCTGAAGGTGAGTTACTCATCAGGCTTGATTTTACGATCCGTTCGACAAACTCAAGGAAAAACATGGTATTCCCGTTTTATAAAACCGAAGGAAGTGAAACTTAAACTCTGCTAAATGGCCAATTGTGGTAAAGACATATTATTGAATCGCGAAGGGACCGAACAACAACAACGGTTTACCGATGCACTCAATCCTGACTGGGTGAAGTTGAACGACTTTGGTTTGGAAGAGTGGATGAATTTTGCGTGGAATTTCGCAAGCCAGGTAAATTATTTCGGAATTGAAAATGACAAAATACCACTGGGGAACTGGCAGGAATTCTTTCTCTCGAAAGCTGAATTAAAGAGTTTTTTAAAAGAAGTGGAACTTAGTTCGGAAGTTACGCCGCATCTGGCGCTTTATGTTACTTTTATTAAACTGCTCGGATATTCTAAAGATCATTTTAACCGGCTCACCAAACGTCATCTCGATTTTTACTACCACGATGTGCTGAAACTGGAGAAAGAACCGGCAAAGCCCGATCAGGTTTATGTCCTGTTCGAACTGGCAAAAAATGTGGTATCTGAGCAACTTGAAGAAAATACTCAACTGGATGCCGGAAAGGACAGCTCCGGGAAAAAGATGGTGTATAAAACCACCGAAAAACTGGTCGCCAATCAAACAAAAGTTTCGCTCTTAAAAAATGTTTATAACGACCATGATGCAAAAAAACTGAAAGCAGCTGAAATAGCCAATTCATTTGATGGCAAAGGGGAGGAGCTTCCAAAAGGGACAACAGCCTGGTGGCCGTTCGGTCATTACGAAAATTCGGGGGCTTCTGATTTTCCGGAAATGGATGATGCAAAAATCGGTTTTGCCATTTCCGGAGAAATTCTGGAACTGGCTGAAGGAAACCGTAATATTCAAATTAGCCTTTCTTTTAATCAGAAACTTTCTAAATCCTACCATCTGCCCGATCTGGATGCTTCGCTTGAAATGTATTGCACCGGTGAGAAAGGCTGGCTGGGGCCATTTCATCCCTTCGACAATGTAAGCGGAATGAATGATAAAGTTACTTATCAATCCGGTTCACAAGACGATCGGTCGAAACTGAATATCTTGTTTCAAATTCCAAAAGAAGAAAAAGCCATTGTTTCATACGATCAGAAAATTCACAATGAAACCTTTGGTTCTACCTATCCCATCGTCCGGGTTCTTTTTAAAACAGCAGGTGAACTGGGTTTTGATCTTTATCGCGAATTGGTCGACAAAACATTGCTCTCCATCAGGGTGGATGTATTGGTTACCGGGGTTGGCCATGCAAAACTGTACAACGATATTGGAGATATAAATAGCAAGAAACCATTTTATCCATTTGGAACACAGCCCGTTGTAAAATCAAAATTTTATATCGATTATCCCGAATTGTACAAGAAAAAGTGGCAAGATGTTTCAGTTGCAATCCAATGGAAAAATACACCCGAAGATTTTTCCCAATGGTATGCTGCATATCGCAGTACGTTTAGGACCCAAATCAGTGCCACCGATTTTATTACCGGGATTCTTAGCCAGGATTATCTCAATTCGCTGTTAGATAATCAAAGTTTAGCCCTGAAAATGAAAACAGAATTCGATGCTTCGAAAACAGTGGATGAAGAGATTCAGAAAATTCAGTTCAATAACCTGATTGTCTGGAATAACGAATATTTTACCGCAGCTGCCGAGATCATTGAAAATGAGGAGTGGTCGGTACTGAGCGGGAAAGACAAGCTTCCATTATTCGATACTAAGGAGGAAGACGGAACTTTCACAATGAATTTTGAACTTACAAATCCTGCCCCGGGAACCGATGATGCAGGACCGGTAAGACTTTCGTTAAACCATTCATTTCTGCATGAAATGTATCCGCGTTTGTATGCACTTGCCATGAGTAGCGAAGATAAAAATGTACTGATCCCAAATGAGCCCTACACTCCTTTTATCGAAACGCTTTCGCTCGATTATACTGCTTCGGCACAAGTTATACCCGATGGCTTGACTTATTTGCAGGAAGATTTTGAACTCTACCACGAACATCCTTTTGGTCAGGCAACAGAAAATATAGCAACAAGAATTGCCAATGGAATTGTGGATGAGCAGGAAGCCCAAAAGCTTCGGATCGTTCCTACTTATTGCAAAGGTGGCGAGTTTTACATCGGGCTTGAAAATGCACAAAATAAGCAAATCGTTTCATTGCTGATACAGGTGTTGGAAGGAAGCGAGAATCCGGAGGCTGATTCCTTTATCGGCAATCAAAAAGTGGAATGGTGGATGCTTTGCAACAACGATTGGAAACCGCTTGATACAAGCGATATTATTCTGAATGAAACAGGCAATCTTCTGAAATCAGGTATTCTGCGTTTTGCCATTCCAAAAGAAGCAAGTAATTCAACTACTTTGCTTCCGGCTGGTTACCACTGGCTTAAAGCCCGGATTCATAAAAGCTACGATGCGGTTCCGAAAATGATTGGCGTTCACGCTCAGGCCGTACAGGCAAAATTCGATGATAATGAAAATTCGTTGTCGCACTTAGCAACAGGTTTACCGGCCGCTTCCATCTCAAAAATGGTGAACCGCTTACCACGGGTTAAGGCGCTTACGCAACCATACAACTCATTCGGCGGTGTTCCCCAGGAAAGCGACGAAGCGTATTATCGTCGGGTTAGCGAAAGGTTGCGTCATAAAAACAGGGCCATTACTTTATGGGATTATGAGCATCTGGTTCTTCAGAATTTTCCTGAAATTCATAAGGTGAAGTGCCTGAACCATACCCGTTCAGTTTTACAGAACAACAAACGAAACACCCGCTACCTGGCCCCCGGAAACGTAAGCCTGGTAGTGATTCCTGATATAGTAAACAGGAGTGTATTTGATATTTACAAGCCTAGGGTGAGCAAAGCAACACTCAATCGAATAGAGGATTTTTTCCATAACTTAATTTCTCCGTTAGTCCAATTAACGGTTTTAAATCCCGAATACGAGGAAGTACGCGTAGTTTTAAAAGTACAGTTCATAAAAGGATTTGACGAGGTTCATTATAAAAATGTACTGAAAAATGAGCTCACGCGATTGCTTTCTCCCTGGGCTTTTAACACCGGGGCCAGCATCCGTTTTGGAATTTCGCTCCATAAAAGTGTGGTTATTCATTTTGTTGAGAAACTGGAATATGTCGATTTTGTTACCGATCTGAAGTTGTTTCAGTTGAACGCTTCAACAGGAATTGAAAACGAAGTCAGTGTGGCCGTACCTTCAAGCCCGGAAGCTATTCTGGTTTCGTCAAAAACACATATTGTTGACGATTACGAAAACCTTTGCACAAAACAAGATATCGAACCCTCAGAATCATGTCAGAAGTAAACAAACATATCACACTTCCTAAAAGCGTGGCTACATCCGACGATCTGGATTATGCTTTCCTTCGTAAAAAAGGACAGGAATATATCGAGAAATTGTCGGGCAGCATTTGGACGGATTATAACGAGCATGATCCGGGAATCACGATTCTCGAAATGCTTTGTTATGCCATCACCGACCTGGGAGCGCGCATCAATATGCCGCTCGAAAATATTCTTACACCTCCTGAGGGCGGAGGTTCGGTAGCCGATCAGTTTTACAGGGCCATTCAGATTCTTCCGTCGAAACCCCTGGCCGAAGCTGATTACCGGAAGCTTTTTATCGACATCGATGGGGTGAAAAACTGCTGGTTGCGAAAGTTTGAAAAAACAGTGTACGTGGACTGCAAAAACAACCGGCTTTCATACAACAGGAAGGATTTTGCTGATATAGATAAGGAAGATCGCAGTACGTTTGTTTTGAACGGATTATACCGGGTTATTGTTGATTTTGATGAAGAGGTTTTAAAAGATACCGAAGATAAAGAGGCGAAGAAACAAGAAATCAGAAGAGCTGTAAGAACCTTGTATCACAGTAACCGGAATTTGTGTGAAGACCTCGTAAAAGTTGAAGAAGTGCAAGCATTTCCGGTTCAGGTTTGTGCCAGTATCGAGGTCCGTCCCGAAGTTGATGAAGAGCTGGTTCATGCAAAAGTTTTGTGGGCCATCGATAAGTATTTTTCTCCCGGTCTGCGCTTTTATTCCTTGCAGGAAATGCTGGACAAAGGATATACTACTGCACAAATTTTTGAAGGCCCGCTGCTGCATCATGGTTTTATCGATCCTAACGAGCTGGCGGCTGCTAAGCTTCGGAAAGAAGTGCGGTTGTCCGACCTCGTGCAACTGATTATGGATATTGAAGGTGTTCGCTTAATAAGAGATATCTCAATCAACGATTGCAGCGAGAATAGTGAGGCAAAAAACGAATGGCTGGTATGTGTGCCCAACGATAAAAAACCTGTTCGGTGCCACCAGGGCGCTTTCAGCTATTATAAAGGCGTTCTTCCGGTAAACGTGAATTCAAAAAAGGTAAAAGAATACCTCGAAATTTTGCGGGCGACTGAAAAAAGTGAGCAGGAGCTTGCAGGTGTAGGCATGGATATTCCTGTCCCAAATGGCGAATTTCTATCAACCGGCGAAACGACAACGATCCAAAACGATTTTCCGGAAACATACGGAATCGGAAAGCTTGGTTTGAGTTCCAAAGCGTCGGCTAAAAGACGGGCACAGGCAAAACAACTCAAAGCTTACCTGCTTTTCTTCGATCAGGTTTTTGCCAGTTATTTTGCGCATTTGGATAAGGTAAAAGATATTCTGTCGGTCGACTCAAAATTGGCCCAAACCTATTTTACCCAGGCAGTTCAGGATGTGCGTGGCCTGGCCGGGATTGTTGATGAATATAGTTCAGATCCAGGCGTTTTAACCGAAAAGTTGCTTTCGGAACTCGACAATAATATTCCCCGGAAAAATAAAGTTCTGGATCATTTGCTGGCTCGCTTTGCCGAAAAATTCAGCGAATATTCCTTTCTGATGAAAGAATTGTACGGAAGTTTTGCCGATCAGTCCATCATAAATGCCAAAGAAGTATTTCTCTCTGAATATGGTGAAAAATACAATGTTTACGGCGAGAGTATCAATCATGGAATTAGCAACTGGCGAGGCAGTGCATTTAATTATTTCCGTCAAAAACCGAAAAATCTGTGGGATACTGAAAATGTAGCAGGTGCCCAGAAACGGATTGCGCGCTTGTGTGGAATTAAGGATTACCGCCGGCGAAAGTTGTCGGGGTCCTTCGCCGAAATCTACGATCTGATTGATTCGGATGGGGAAAAAGTATATCGTTGGCGGATTTGGAATCAAAAAGGTGAAGCTGTACTTTCTGCTACGGTTAATTACAAAGCGCCCCGTTTTGCCGAAACCGAAATGTATCAGTCGGTTGTAAAAGTGGTCGAATGCGATCCGGATTTGGTAACGAAAGCATTTGAAAAAGAAATGAAAGATGAAGCTGTAGTTGCGAATTTTGAAATACAACGGGCCGAAAGTGGGTTGTACTCCTTCGGCGTGATCAACGTAAATGCTGATCCGAAAAGCGCCGACAGGATAATTGCCCGGCAATTTTTGTACTATGATACTCAAACTGAACTTCTGGAGGCGATTCTGGATTTAATCAAATTTCTAAGAACAGATTTTGCCGAAGAAGGAATGTTTATCGTAGAAAATATTTTGTTGCGTCCCAATGTAAATGAAAAAGAAGGATTGATGGATCAGTTTATGCCTGTTTGTACCGATGGCTGCGAAAGTTGCGAACCTGTCGATCCTTATTCATACCGGGTAACGGTGGTTTTGCCGGGCTGGACCTACCGTTTCAGAAACATGGACTTCAGAAATTTTATGGAAGAACTGATTCGAAGAGAGTTGCCTGCACATGTATTGGCGAGGATTTGCTGGATTGGTGAGCGGGCAGGTACTGTGGAAGATTCTGATAACGATATGATCCGCTTTGAGCAGGACTACAAAGAATTCCTGCTTCGGAAAACAAAGTCGGGACAGGCGCAGAATGCACCCGTCCTGAAGAAACTAATCAACACGTTAACATATCTAAATTCGATCTATCCGACAGGAAGATTGATTGATTGCGAAGATGAAGAAGATTCGCTGAAAGGCCGCATTGTTTTGGGCCGTACAAATATTGGAAACCTTTAATTACAGAAGCGATGGCATCGAAATTAACACAAATCACCAGTGGGTATCATACTTTCGTCGAAAACCAGGTACTAACAGAAAACCAGTTAAACGAATTCGTTTCGTACTTCGACGACCAGGATCGTTTATCAAGGGTTTTCCTTCATGGAGTTGGAGTGGTTTGCGGGTTTAAACTCGCTGTTTCTGCGGCAAAAATTACCATTTCGCAGGGGGTAGGTATTACTACCGACGGCGACCTGGTCCAATTAAAAGAGGCCCTGAAAGGAACAACAGACAGAAAACTGGTTGACGGTTCGCTTTCGTTTACGCATTACCGTAAATTCAAGGATGAGGAGGCCTTTTATGCACCTTTCAGAAAGCTGAAAGGCAAAAAGGAACTTTCGAGCGCCACTCTCGAAATGTTTGAGTTATTTCCAGATAATGTGGAGAAAACAAAAGCCTTAACCGAACTGTCGGGGTGGAAAGAAATGGCAGTTGTGTTGTATCTCGAATCATTTGCCGATGACGGGGACCTTTGCACAGCCATCGATTGCGACAACCAGGGCATCGAACAGGTGAACCGGTTGAAAGTGTTGTTGATGCCAAAAGCCGAAGCTGAATTTCTTGCTTCCAATGATCCTGTATTTTCTGAATACAATAACATCGACAGCTATTTTAAACTTCCTTCACCCGCGGTTAAAAGGGTTGTTCTAAACCAGGTGTATACTTCGAAATACGAAGATTTGAAACGTGCTTATTCCGATGCCATCGTTAGTGGGAATACGCTAACTGGTTTAAAGGATGGAATCACGGTTCTGGCAAATAAATTTGATGATTTACTTAAACTGAACCTGAAACAAAGTGAGCTGGATATTACGCTGAAACGGCTGGATTCCCTTTACTCATTTAAAACCTACGGCGAACCATTCGATATTCAATATCGCTACGATTTTCTGAAAGACCTTGTGGATACTTACCACGAAATTGTGGCTTTGCTGCTCGATATCAGGCAAATATGTATCCCGGATACCACTGCTTTCCCAAAACATCTTATGTTGGGCCTAATCTCCGAAATTGGTGACGAACCAAAACACTTGCGGCACGATTTTTATCCGGCAGCCACAGCCGGGTGCGAGATGAGGGAAAAAGCCAGGTCGCTTTTCGAAAAGATAATTGTGCAGATTAAAAGTTATACCGTAAAATCGGGCGAAATACGAATCACGCCATCCAATAAGCTAAACCAACTCAGTCGGCGGAGTATTCCGTTTTATTACCTGGTTAACAGTTCCCTGCTTCAAACGTGGAATTTCGAAAAGACCAGGATTTACCGACAAAACCAACAACTTACTTATCACCGCGAAAATGTGGCAAAACTACCTCAATTACAGGAACCGCTATTTTATAATACCGATCGTTTTGATTTCTACCGGATTGAAGGACACCAGGGAAAAGACTACCGCGATGTGCTGGAAGACCTGAACGATCAGAAAACAGAATATGGTTTGTCATTCGATATAAAAGCGCTTTCGGTGAACATCAACACCGAAACCCTGGATGTGGATGATTACGAGTGCGAATTTGAAGACCTGAAAGTGATGCTGAAAGCCTGGACTTCGGAACAGGATTGCATCCTGGCGCAGGTCGCTTCTTTTTTCTCCAGTTTTAGTACAAAAGTGCCGGGTGCCAATGCGAAGGAAGCCGAACTCGATTTGAAACCGGGCGTGCGGAATACTGCTGCTTTTACCAACCTATCTGAAGCAAGCAAGTCCAGGAATTATTCACTGGTCACGAGTACAGGTACAAAGTCATTGTATCAGATGGCCAATAAGAGTAATGTGGTAAAAGACAATATGAGTGTGGTTGATGACACGCTGGGTGTTGAAATGAAAAAGGCTATTGAAGAAACCAAAGGTGGTTCGGTAAACGACCTGATTGCCAGCTCGCGCACAAAAATTCTTGAAAAAGTAAATACCGACGAGTGGAATGCCGAACCGGATTTAAAGGATTTCATAGCTAACAAGTCAGTTGAACTAATGGCTTACATGCACATTTTAACACAACAGATGCCTGTTGCTCTAAATGTAGTTGATCCGCTTAAAGTAAAAGACTATAAACTTTCACTGAGTCAGTTATGTTCGCTGGTTCAGAAACTAAAAGCAGGTTACCAGTCCACTCAATTATCAGTTGGTTTGCGGGCTTATACCGGTTTGCTGATTAACCAGTTGTCGACAGTTTGCTGTTCGGGTAAAAAGCTGGAGGTATTACTCGAAGAAGTGGACGACCGCAAAGGGCAGATTCTGTTACGTCTTCAACTTTCGAAATTTATTGAACAACATCCCGGACTGGAGCACAAAGCCGGTGTTGAACCCGGTGGAACTTTTGTTATCGTTTATAAGAACAAGGAAGTGGCCCCTTTGTCGCAGGTGCCGGGCAACACCGTGATTGCTGATTTCGCGCTTCCTTATATGTGTTGTTCCGATTGTGCTTCTATCAACTACATTATTGCAAAACCGGAAGCCAGTTTACGTCTGGAGCGAGATAAATATTGTCTGCTTACCGATACCGATCCGATTCTTTACCAGGCTACACCTGTAGATGGAGTGGTTGAAGCCAGCCCCGAAACTTCAGGTATAAGTATCGAAGATGGTAAAATCGTGGTGTTACCCGATGTTTTCGATCAAACGATGCTGGGCAAAGCCATTCGCTTTACAGTAAATAAACAGGTAACCGATGCGGTACTTACTGTTTATCAGGGCGTGGCAGCCGATTTTAAAGTGCCGGAAGGGCCGACAGACCAGGCAACACATCGCTTCGAAGCCAACGGGAAAAATCTTGAAGGGGCTTCTTATTTATGGGACTTTGGCGACGGATCAACTTCAAAAGAAACAACGCCAACACATACGTATAAACTTCCGGTAAACGATCAGGATAAAGTAACTGTAGTATTGATTGTTACCGCTGCAAACGGAATTTGCAAAACACGTGTCGGGCACGATATTACATTTGTAGAAATTAAACCGGAGATTGCGTTGAAGGTTCCGGTTTATTGCGAAAACGATAAAACCCCTTATCCGTTTACGGTAACACCCGAAGGTGCAAAAGTCGGGATCAGTGGACCGGGAGTACAACTGGGAAGCGACGGGCTGTTTCATTTTGTCCCGGCTGCGGCAAACGCGGGAATTATCAAATTTGTTTTGAATGGCGAAGATGCCGGAATAAGCGTTCGGGTTGTGTCGGCGCCGCAGGCTGCTTGCAGTCCCAGACAAGTGGAAAACCAGTTGGTTATTTCCAACTTGTCGAAAAATGCACACGACTTCGAATGGTCGATCAACGGATCAAAACAAAGCACTGCGAATCTCGATCCAATCGTGATAAATCTTACCCCGAACAGTCCGAGTGAATGGAAGATAACGCTGATTGCAACGGGGGCAGAAGTTTGTCCGGTTAGCAGAACTTCTGTTGGAATTACGACCAAATATATAGAGGAAACGCCGGTGAATAACTGCGTGGAAGAAGCAAAAACCGCCATTTTAAACGATTTCAAGATACTTTCAACCATTAAACCTGATACCAGCGGTATAGTTGGAGATATTCTGGTTCAGACACAAAGTATCTATGGCGGAACTACAGAGTTTAGCAAAGGCGTTATTGACCGGATTGATGATTTCATGAGCGGTAAAGCCAATAGCGAAGTTCGGGTTATGTTTGAAAAACTTTGGAACAAAACATTCGATATGATCATTGAAATGAGCGGGCAAGCCGAAATTCAAAAGCAACTGATAACCTTGTTCGAGCTTCAGATACGACTGTTTTACAATGTAATGGGATGCCAGAGCAACGAAACACTTAAAGCATTTGGCGATACGTTGGATAGTCTGCTCAATCAGTTACTGGACTTCTATAACCAATTAAAGGAGCGCCAGATTTCATTCAGTGAAACAATGAAAGCGTTTATAAAAGAATACGCTGCAAAAGTTGCTGACCTACTTTTCCTTGCTGAACATACAAAAATTGTAATCAATAATGCATTAATCTAATTTGACAACATTAGGTAATCATATCATCGAGAGAGTTCATGTGGATGTATATCTTCGGGACGAAAAGAAAGCGCATCAGATCAAAGATCAGATTAGTGGATTTTTACAGAACGATGTATTTCCTGAACTGGAAAGCCTTTTAGATGAAATGAACGCCGGTAATCAGATTATTCGTTACACCCAACTTGTTTTTGATATGAAAATCGAAAATTGGGAGCAGCGTTACCAGATAAAAAAAGAGCTGGTGCAAACCCTTCGGCAAAATATCGTTGAGTCGTTGGGTGTAAAAGTTCCTAAAACCGGCGAAAGATGGCGATTGGATGGAACCGGAAAGATTCTCGACACCGATTTGCACGGGGAATTTGTTAGTCCGGCACAGAATAATCGCAAAACGCTCTTGTTTTTTCTGGAACATGGTTATCTGCCCTGGTATGGAAAACGAGCCAATTTGGATGGGATATTGGAGGCGAAAACATGGGGGAAATTAGTAAGTGACGATTCTTTTGCTGTTCCACTGATCTCACTTTTAAATGAAAAAGAAAATGCAATGCAACGATTTGTGCTTCAGCTTTCCAGCTTGCATGTTATTTCCTTTTTAAGGGCTAATAACATTTTTATTGATCGCTCCGGATTTGAAAAGTTTTTGAAAACACTTTCAGCAAAATCACAAAAATTACTTATCGAATATTTACTGCGTGTTTCCGTGTCGTCCGGCAAAGAAATTTCCGGAAGCCGATTCTCGCAGCTGTTAAGTAGCTTTTTGAAAGAGGGCGTAGTTTCACCATCGGAAAATATAGCTAAGATAAATAATGAACTACATAAAAAGCTTGGGAAATATTTGAAGGATAGTGTTGTCCGTCAGTATTTTGAAATTGGAGAAGAAGAAATAAAAGATATTGTGATGTTTAAAGGGCGTCACCCGGTTGAACACACAAAAAGGGGGTCTATTCTAATCAAAGGGCCTATTGTTGAAAATGACCCAACCGTTATTTCAAAAGGATCAGTATACACTGATTACGAAAAAGAACCGCTGTTTTTCGAAAATGACACAGGTGAAATCATCGTTCGAAATGCAGGACAGGTTCTTTTTCATCCTTTTTTGAAATACTTTTTTGAACACTTCGATTGGTTAAACAAGGAAAACCAAATAAAAGAGGAATACCGGATACTGGCTTTGCAGTCAGTACATTTTTGTGCAACCGGTGCAGAAACCTTTTGGGAGGAAGAGATGATACTGGAAAAGTTTCTTTGCGGCGTTAAGCTGGAAACACCTGTTCCTGCTCTTAGTCTGCTAACGCCGGAAATCAAAAAGGAAGCAAATGAAATGCTGGAACAAGTTGTAGACAACTGGAAAGTGTTAAAAAATACTTCGGTTGAAGGAATGCGTGAGATGTTTTTCCATCGGGATGGAAAACTTGTTCGATTGGATAAAAATTTCAAACTGATTGTGGAACGAAAAGCACAGGATATTTTACTGGATAAGTTGCCATGGGGCGTGTCCATTATTAAGTTACCGTGGACGGAGCAATTGTTATTTGTTGATTGGTAAGCTATGAAACGACCTTGCAACTTGTTTGGGAACCCTTTTAATTTGATGAAAATGATAGCGTTGCTATTAATCAGATTGGGGAAGAGGGAGTTACATCGAATTCCATTGAAATAAACAATTTTAATGAGATGAAACGAGGAAACAGAATTTACAGATCGAATTACAGTGGCCGAAGAAATCATTCGCCGTTGTTTTCACAATCCGGGGAGTCATCTTTTTTTCCGGCACAGGCCAAACTTACAGTAGGCCAGCCAGGTGATCGTTTTGAGCGGGAAGCAGATCGTGTTGCAGATGTCGTTGTCAGTCAAAATGCACAGCATAGCTCTTTAATCGGATTGGATAATAATGGGTTTAGTAATGCTGGAAAAAGTATTTCAGAAAGTATAACGCCGCTGGTTCAGCAAGAAATGGAAGAAGTTGGCACGGCACAGCGGCAGCCAAAGGAAGAAGAGGAAGAAATTGCACAACCAAAACTGGAGGAAGAAGAGGAAGCTGTTCAGGCCCAGACAGAAGAAGAGGAAGAAGAGCCGGTTCAAGCCAAACAGGATGAGGAAGAGGAACTACAGATGCAGCAGGAAGAAGAGGAAGAAATAATGCCAAAATCTGAAGGAAGTGCGCAACCTGCTTCAAATGTGGAAAGCACTTTGGCTTCAAGTCCGGGAAGCGGATCAAAAATGGACAACAACATTCGTTCTGAAATGGAAAGCGGTTTTGGAGCCGATTTTAGCCAGGTAAGAATTCACACAGGGCACGATGCTGTAAATATGAACCGCCAAATGGGAGCACAAGCTTTTGCTCATGGTAACGATATTTATTTTAATAAAGGAAAATACGATCCTAATTCGCAAAAAGGAAAGCATTTGCTGGTACACGAACTTACGCATACCATCCAGCAAAAAGGTTTTGTAAAGGCCGATGTGCAAACCACGATGGATGATAACCGGGATCTTGTGTCGGATCGATTTAGTGGTAATTTACGATTGGAAGCCTGTTTGGATGGAGAACGAACGCTGAGTTATGGAAGTACAGGGCGACCGGTTTCATTAATACAGCAGGCTTTGGTTGATGCCGGTTTCCCTTTGCCGGTGTATGGCGTTGATGGGATCTTTAAAAATGAAACAAAAGCAGCAGTGGAAAGCTTTCAACGTTCATCATCGTTACCGGAAACAGGAATAATTGATGCCCGAACCATGGCTTCGCTCGACGGATTATTCTCTTGGGGAGCGCCAACTTTGCCAACCGGAACTCCAGCAACTGAAGCTCCAACCATTACTTCTTCAACCATAAGTATTGCTCCCGACGGAACTGCCGATGAACGTACATTGGTTGGAGTGGGAGAATTTGTTCGGTTTACCGGAAACACAGAAGGTATCTGGACTACCACTGCCGGGCGAATCGTTGGTTTGAATTCGGGGCAAAACATGGTGTGGGAAGCGCCGCCGGTACCGATGCTTAGTGTTATTACACTTACCAATCAGGCCGGTTCAACCTCCATGATCATGTCAACTACTGCTCCTGACTCAATTTCCTTAGAGCGGTCAGCAATTCTTCCTATCCCTGCCGGAACATTGGGCGCTGCAATGGAAGCCGATATTACGGTTCATCCCTTAAACGTAAACTTTGGGCGTACGCTGTGGTTCGAAGAACCCGGTCCGGCAACCAATGTAAGTGGTTATTTTAACCAGTTTTCTGCTGCCGATCTTCATCATGATCCCAATCCGAATTATCTGCCGTTTGATGATATGAATACCGGGCTAAACGATGAGGCTGCATGGAGGGGAGGTAATCCACCATACAGCAGAGGTTATCACGAATGGGTGATTCCAAACAAATACAAGATTGACGGAGAGTCGGATGCACAGGGAAGGGTTTTTACAAATGTTACTCAGTCGTTCTTTGTAACTCCGGGAGGTAGTTTTATAGTAGCCAAAGCAGGAGCATTTATTTTTCGGACACTGAACAATTTTACGCTATAAACGGCATTTTTTGAATTTCTAAAAGGTAAACGATGATTTATGTACGAATCAAAATCGGCACAAAAAAGTAGTACCCACTCTTCCGCTTCAAACCGGAACGAGCCTTTTATCCAGCCCAGTTTAAAGGTTGGACAACCGGGAGACAAGTACGAAGTTGAAGCCGATCAGATGGCCGATCAGATTGTACAGCAAGGCACGGTACAAAACATCTCGCAGGATACTTTTTTCCCTACCTCCGATAGTGTAAATGCCAAATTTCAGAATTCCTCCGGGGGATTTTTTGGCGCGGGAACAAGCGCTGAGAAATCGGACGAAGAAGAGCAGCTAAATGAACCGGAAGAAGATGCCCTTCAGGCTGGTTCAATCGTCCGGAAAAGTACCGATATCCCCGAAGAAGAACCGGAATTACAAACCAAGTCTGATACTCATAATGATGCAAGTTTGGTGGAATCGTCACTTGAAGCTTCAAAAGGCAGTGGAAGTTCGCTGAGCGGCGATACGAAAAGTGAAATGGAATCGGGTTTTGGAGCGGATTTTGGCAGTGTTCGGATTCACACCGGAAGCGATGCGGTGCAAATGAGTGAAAAGCTGAATGCCCAGGCTTTTACACACGGAAACGATATTTATTTTAACGAAGGAAACTATAACCCGGCAACCGAATCGGGTAAACATTTGCTGGCGCACGAGCTGACACATACGGTTCAGCAGGGAGCTTCAGTCCAGCGTAAAATGATCCAGAAGCAGGAAAATGATTCCTCAACTCTTGAACCGGAAATGCCTGAAATGGTAAATGAAAATACTTTCCGCGGAAGTGAAGGGATCATCAATAAATCTCAGCATACTTTTGAAATTCCGGAGGTCAGTATTCCGGCGTTTAAAAGAGATTTTACACCAGCTTCTAACTTAACTATAAGAAGGGGGCGACCTGAGGGAGAAAGACGAAATACACGGCAACGAACTTTGTGGGACGCCGCCGCACGCGAGGGAGCAGGCTTAAATACCAAACTCGATCAGAAAATAGCAAAGGCAGGTGCTTTTGGTGAAACTTACAATCCAGTTTATTATATGAAAGTTGGACGGGGAAGAGGAGATTCTCAGCAATACCTGGTGGGTACCCGAACATCTATACGAGACAGGCTTTTACGACCTTATTGGAGACCCGGTGGACAAATGCAATTATTTGAAGTGGATCATAAACTGGAATACCAGTTGAGTGGAGAAGATAGTTTGGATAATTTATGGCTGCTGGAAAGAGAAGCAAATGGAAGTTCCGGTAGAAATATAGATAAAGAACTGGAACGAAAAACGAATCGTTTACTCCATGCTTCATCCGGAACGGCTGTCTGGAACAATGAGCAGGCGCCGAACTTTCGGGAAGCAAAGCGGAATTTCGATATTACCTTTCAGGCTGTTAATTTCGATTTACCGTATGATCACGCCGGAAATCCGCCCCATTCTTATTCTTTGACTGAAATAAAAGACAATGCATCTCATCTGAATGCGGTTAATCCAATGACAATGAGAGATGTAGAAAGAGCAGGTATTCAGGGGTCTCCCACTAGGCTCGTGATATTTAATAATGCCACCGGTGGCAGAAGCTTCCCAATCGAAATCCCAACCGTTGACGCTACTTCGGTACCATTCACTAACCGTCATTTTCTTCCGGGGTTTATACCAACTACCGCTGAGATTCATCCTGAGCAAACGAACTTCGTAAAAATCAATGGGCAATTATGGTCGTCCAATCCAAATTTATACGGGCACGGATTAAATACTTATGTTGAGGTTGCTCAAATGGAAGGAGTTCCCCATACCGGACGGTTAAATGTAACTGCATTGCGAAGTCAAATTGAAGAGCTGTTTGGTTCTGAAAATATTCAGGTAACAAATCTCAGTCCGGTGCGCATTACGTCAATAGATGTGGATGCACAGGGGAACATGATTATTCATGGAAAGATTATTACCAATATTCCGTTGATAGACAATGCCAATATTGACCTGGTTATTGAGGGGAATGATATTCGGGTGGAAAAAACTTTTTACGGGAGCGACTTCTCAATTCCGGGACCACTGACGGTTACCAATTCAAGTTTAACAGTCGCAATAAGCACAGAGAACGGATTTGTCCTTTCCGGTGAGGCCGGACTTGAAATCTCAAATCTTGCTGAAGGGCAAATTTCTGCATCAGCCCGTTCCGGGCGGAGAGGAGGAGAAAGTGCAGGTTTTGATCTGAGTGGATATTTAGAATTTGATACCCAATTATTTGACCCTGCACGTATTGATGTTAGTTATGTAAACAAAATACTTACTGTTGGTGGTAGCATAACTATTCCTGAAGGGAAAGTCCCGGGTATAAAAACGGCAACGCTAAATGCGATTTACAGTGAAAACAATTTTAACGCCTCCGGCGATGCCGAACTCGATATTCCCGGAATCGAACAGGGAACGCTTTCTGTAAATTACGGGGAGGAAGGTTTTTCCATGTCCGGAGATTTTAACCTGAGTTCTGAAATCCCCGGGATACAGGGCGGAACTGTGTCGGCGCGGGTAGGAAAAGAGGAAGGTGCAGAAGGTTATGATATTATGATTTCCGGTACAGCACAGCCTGATATTCCCGGAATCGACTCAACGTTGACCGTTAGTTACGAAAACGGTGCGCTTACCATTGAAGGGCAAGCAGCTTACGAACGCGGAATGCTCAGTGGAAATGTACGTTTGGGTGCTACCAACCGAACCATTGGTGACGACGGCCAGCCTACAGGCGAGCCTGATGATACGATGCGGGTTTACGGTGGCGGAGATCTCACGCTGCAACTTACACCGTGGCTGGAAGCAACGGCCGGTGTGCAGTTTCTTCCAAACGGTGAAATTGAAGTAACCGGCAGGATTGGTTTGCCAAATACAGTGGATGTTTTTGACCGGCGCGAATTCAACCGAAATCTTTTTACAGTGCCAACGGTTGAAATCCCAATTTTTGCTATTCCGCTGGGACCACGCAGTATTGGTTTGGTAGCACAAATTAGTGGAGGACTCGATTTTTCAGCCGGATTTGGTCCCGGGCAGTTGCGCGAAGTGAATGCCGAGGTTACCTACAATCCTGACCGTGAAGATGAAACCGAAATTCATGGCCATGGCGAGTTTGCGATTCCTGCGGATGCCGGACTTACTTTGCGTGGCGATCTCGGATTGGGCGTAAGCGTGGCCATTGCCAGTTTGTCGGGGGGTATTGAATTGGCCGGAACACTCGGTCTGGAAGGAGAAGCTTCCGCTATGGTTGATTTATCATGGAGCCCCCAAACAGGAGTGGTACTCGATGCGGAAGGACGAATCACGGTGAATCCAAAATTTGTGTTCGATGTAAATGCCTTTGCCCGCGCGAGCCTCGGCATTGGCTGGTTTTCGATCTCAGAAACCTGGAGATACAATCTTGCCTCGTTTAGCTGGGGACCCGATATTCAATTTGGAATAGTGTTCCCGGTTCATTACCAGCAAGATCAGCCTTTTGATATTTCATTCGACGATATTGAAGTAATCTATCCCGACCTTGACGTAATTGATATGGCAAAAGGACTGGCACGCAATATTAAAGATGACATTTTTGATTAATAATTTAGACATGGATAAATTGATTGAATTAAATAACCAGGGAGTTACACATTTTCTGAATCAGCGGTTTAAAGAAGCTGAAGATTCGTACAACAAAGTGCTGGAGATGGATGCACACAATGCTACGGCACTGAATAACCTGGGATTGCTTTACCATCAGCAAAAACAATACAACGATGCAGAAAAATGTTTTGAGGAGGCGATTAATGCAAACCCGAGATCTTCTTATTATCTAAATCTTGCCAATGTGCAGGTCTTTCTAAAGAAATGGGATGTGGCTGAAAAAAATTATAACAAGGCTTGTAAATTGGATGCAAGAAACCAAAAAGCCAAAATTAGTCTGGCTCGTTTTTATGAAACCCGGCAATTTTATTCAAAAGCTGCTGAAGTTTGGTTCGATTTGATCATACAAACCAACGAAACTGAATACAAGATAAACCTGGCCGGAAACAAAATGGCAATGGGGCAGTTTGAAGAAGCATTGGCCATTCTTTCAAAACTAACCGATCAGAAAGAAGCTGCCATGGTTTATCATCAAATCGGCATTTGCGAGTTGAACCTGAAGAATTACGGCTTGGCGCTGCTGGCCTTCCGCAACAGCCTTGGGCTTGCTCCCGACAATTTGGGTACACGTCATTACATGGCTGTGACTTTGCTGGCGGCAGGAGAGTATGAGAAAGCGTTGAGGGAATTCGATCTTCTTCTGAGAATGGAACCCAAAAGTATAAAGTTTCGTTTGGATAAGGCTTCGGTGTTGCTGTCGCTAAAGCGCACTGGCGAGGCAAAAGCGTTGATCGACCAGGTTTTAATACGTGATCCGGAGAATGAAAAAGCAATAAAATATCTTAAATTGTTAAACGTTTAAGAAAATATTTAATGGTTGTATCGGCTGTAAATAGGATGGAAAGTATTTACCAACAGGTTTTTACTTTTGTTCGGATGGGAATTCTACATCGGCTAAACCTGGATTTCAAAAAAGAGAATCATTCAGAGTCGGGCATCCCCGATTTTTCGTTTGGGACAGATACGATATTAGGGAAATTTATTGCCGAAAATAAATTAAGTAGCGAAGAAGTTTTTTGCTTGTTTCTGGCGTTAATGCCGCATTTATCGCCCGGTTTTATTTCTGGTGTAGTTGGGGCATATCTTCCCAATGGAGGTGAGTTTCCGGAGTTTGGTGGAGTAAAAGGTAAAAACCACCGTGGAATTATTCCAACCGGAGAAACGGTTCTTTACCTGCTGGCCGGAAAAGACCTGGTAAAAAGAGTGAAGATGATCCGCATGTTTGAAGAAGACCACCTGTTTGCGCGGAAGAATGTTCTTTTTCTGGATCAAGTTCTGGCCGGAGAACCCAAAATGAGTGGTCGCCTGGTGTTGGATGAGGAATATGTCGATCTTTTTCTAACCGGTAAAATATCAAAACCAAAACTTAATAATGACTTTCCTGCTCAACTGATTACTACTCAACTCGAATGGAAAGACTTGGTTTTGAATGAGAAAACACTCGATGAAATCAAAGAAATTGAGACCTGGTTAAAATTCAATGCCGATCTGCTTGACCAATGGAAATTGCATGGAAAAGTAAAACCCGGGTTTCGCGTGCTTTTTCACGGGCCACCCGGAACCGGAAAAACCATGACTGCCTGCCTGCTTGGGAAATATACCAGCCGCGATGTGTTCAGGATCGATCTGTCGATGGTCGTCTCAAAGTACATCGGTGAAACTGAAAAAAATCTTTCCAAACTTTTTGATAAGGCAGCCAACAAAGACTGGATTTTATTTTTTGACGAAGCCGATTCCATTTTTGGAAAACGCACCAATGTAAGGGATGCACACGATAAATATGCCAACCAGGAAGTTTCGTATTTATTGCAACGCATCGAAGCCCACGACGGTCTGGTAATTTTGGCCACCAATATGAAAGCAAATATCGATTCTTCCTTTACGCGCCGTTTTAATGCCATTATCGAATTTGAAAATCCCGGACCGCAGGAACGCCGGAGACTCTGGGATAATTATTTGCCTGCCGGCATTGAACTCGATCAAGCCATCAACCTAAACGAGATTTCGCGAAATTACGAATTAACGGGCGCAAACATTGTTAACGTCATTCAGTATGCTGGTCTCCAGACTCTTGAAAAGAAACGTAGCTCGCTTGTTAAGGAAGATATGCTGAAAGGAATTCATAAAGAATACCTCAAGGAAGGAAAATTAATTAGGAATGCGGAATAAATTCAGTTTGTTCTTTTCGTCGAAAAATGTAAATTCACGAAATAACATTCATGTCAAACTTATGAATTCACTTCGATTTCTGCTCGTATTTTTACTTTTCTCCCCAGCGCTGGTGTTTTCGCAAGCCAATTACGATGAAAGTAAAGTACCTGGTTTCAAATTACCGGATCCACTGATTTCATTTCGTCAAAGGAAAATCAGGAACGTAAAACAATGGGAAAAGACTCGGCGTCCCGAATTACTCGATTTCTTTACAAAAAATATGTATGGCGAAATTCCGGGGAAACTGGAAATATCCTCGTTTAATATTTTGGAACAGGGGGATGATGCATTCAACGGAAAAGCGAAACGCAGGCAGGTTGAACTCACTTTTGAAAAAGGCAAGCACAAAATACACTTTAACATTTTAATGTATCTTCCGAAGGGAGTGGAAAAAGCCCCACTTTTCCTTGGTTATAATTTCTCGGGGAATCATTCGGTAGCCAGCGATCCGCATATTCTTATTTCCACTGCCTGGGTAGAAGACAATCCCTCGCTGGGCATTATCAATAACCAGTTTACCGAACAATCACGCGGGGCAAAGGCCAATCGCTGGGCAATTGAAAAGATGCTCGATGCCGGTTTTGGACTGGCAACGATTTACTACGGCGAGGTGGATCCGGATAAAGAGGATTATTCCGATGGTATTCAACCTTTTTTTTATGTCGATGACCAGAAAAAGCCCGCGGATAACGAATGGGGTTCTGTGGCAGTTTGGGCCTGGGGATTAAGTCGCGCAATGGACTATCTTGAACAGGATCAGGACGTGGATGCTCAAAAAGTAATCGTATTCGGGCATTCGAGGCTGGGAAAAACTGCATTGTGGGCTGGCGTCAACGATCAACGATTTGCGGGAGTAATTTCCAACGACTCCGGGTGTGGGGGAGCTGCGCTATCGAAACGCGAATTTGGGGAAACCATTAAGCTGATTAACACGAGTTTTCCGCACTGGTTTTGCAAGAACTTTAAAAACTACAGTGGAAACGAAAAGGCGCTTCCCGTCGATCAGCACGAGGTGCTTGCCATGATTGCCCCACGGCCATTGTATGTAGCCAGTGCCGAAGACGACCAATGGGCTGATCCTGGAGGGGAGTTTTTATCGGTGGTGTATGCCAGCCCGGTGTATAAATTATATGGGGTTCAGGGGATTACCCAAACTGAAATGCCCGCTGTGAACCAGCCAGTAATGGGGCCGGTAGCTTACCACATCCGTAGTGGAAAACACGATGTTACCGAATTCGATTGGGAGCAATATATTCGGTGGGCTAAACAATACATTCAATAAAAATGACGAACTCAAATACCATGAAACGCATTTTATTTTTTTTCGGAACAATTGTAATTCTGGTTGCTTGTAAACAAGTGCAAAAACCACAAACCATTCACCTGTTTAATGGTATTGATTTGAGCGGTTGGCATGTCGATGTTCCGGATGCAGATACCAGTCCCGGTATCGAAAAATCATTTGTTGTAAACGACTCGTTGCTGATAAGTATGGGAGAACCCCGCGGACATTTGATCACCGATTCGGTTTTTAGTAATTACCGTTTGGATGTGGAATACCGCTTTGCATCCGAACCCGGAAACTGTGGAATTTTGGTACATGCATCCACACCACGTGCCTTGTATCAAATGTTTCCAAAATCGCTCGAAATTCAGATGCAAAGCGGCGATGCCGGCGACTTCTGGTGTATTGTGGAAGACATCACCGTGCCCGACATGGCAGAACGCCGCGGGGCTGAAGAAAGCTGGGGGATCGTTGAAGGGAAAAACAGGCGAATAGTTAATCTTACCGGTGGTTCGGAAAAGCCGCTGGGCGAATGGAACGCCATGAAAATTGAATGCGTGGCCGATACCGTTAAGGTTTGGGTTAACAATGATCTGGTCAACTATGGCTATAACTGTACGGCTTCCAAAGGACAAATTGCCGTGCAGGCTGAAGGCGCCAAAGTGGAATTCAGAAAAATTGATTTAACACCGATAGAAAAGATAACTCCTGGTTCGGAGTATGTTTTTGAGGGACTTTCAAAATAAAAAAGGGAACCCACAGGCCCCCTTTAATTTATAGTAGTGCAAATCGTTTATTTGTCAACTTCAACTTTTGCCAGATTATCACTTTTATATTTGCCGGCTTCCAGTTTAACTTTAACTTCCTTGAAAGCATCCAACGTGATTGCAACATCATCCAGGGTATGCACGGCTGTTGGAATTAAACGTAAAAGAATTTCGCCTTTCGGAATCACCGGATAAACTACCATTGAACAGAAAATACTATAGTTTTCGCGTAAATCGTAAACCATTTGCGAGGCTTCTGGTTCACCGCCTTTCATATAAACCGGGGTAACCTGTGTATTGGTTTTACCCAAATCGAAACCTGCTTCTTTTAACCCACCTTGCAGGGCATTAACAACGGTCCAAAGTCTTTCGCGCAATTCAGGCCGGGTACGGATTAAATCCAAACGTTTCAGTGCACCAATTGTCATCGCCATTGGTAAGGATTTGGCAAATGTTTGCGAACGCATATTATAACGCAAAATGTAGCAAATATCTGTTTCGCAGGCAATAAAACCACCAATTCCGGCCATTGCTTTGGCAAAAGTACCGAAGTAAAGATCAATTCCATCCTGTACTCCAAAATGTTCACCCGAACCGGCGCCGGTTGGCCCCATCGTACCAAATCCGTGTGCATCGTCAACAAACAAGCGGAAATCAAACTCTTTTTTTAGTGCAACAATTTCGTCGAGTTTACCAACCTGGCCCGTCATGCCAAAAACACCTTCGGTAATAACCAGGATACCTCCGCCATTTTCAGCAGCAAGTTTAGTTGCAAAGTCAAGCATTTTATGCAGCTTATCCATGTTGTTGTGCTGGAATACGAAGCTTTTCCCTCCTTTGGCTTTGTGAAGGAAAACACCGTCCATAATACAGGCGTGTGATTCCGAATCATAAACAATAACATCTTTTCGGCTGGCAAGAACATCGATCGCAGAAACCATTCCCTGGTAACCATAGTTCAACAGGAAAGCGTCTGGTTTTCCAACAAATGCAGCCAATTCACGTTCCAGTTGTTCGTGTTTGACGGTTTGCCCCGACATCATCCTGGCCCCCATCGGGTAAGCCATACCATACTGGGCAGCAGCTTCGGCATCTGCTTTTCTCACTTCCGGGTGGTTCGCCAGTCCCAGGTAGTTGTTCAAACTCCAGGTTAAAACTTCTTTTCCGCGGAAGTTCATTCTGGCTCCAATTTCACCTTCCAGCTTTGGAAAAGCAAAATATCCGTGAATTTGGTCCATCCACTTACCAATGTCACCTTTATTGTTTCTGAATTTTGCGAAAATATCCATGATAATTTCTTATTTAAGTTTCGATTATACGGGTGCAAATGTAAACTTTTTTAAAATCTCAGCAAATGTGTTAAATAATACTAAGCAGGTTTCAGTTTGTATAAACTTAGGTGTATTTTAGGCGCCTCACAGATTTCGAACGAAAGTTCTATGCCACTTAAAATGAATTAAATAAGTAGTGTTAATAACTCGTTCGGTGATTTGCATTTTGGAGATCAATATGTTTCAGGTATCTAAAAAAAAGTATATTTTTGCGCCATGTTTATGAAAATGAGAATTCTGGGAATCGGATTGGTACTTTTTACGATGGTTTTGGCATCGTGTAGCGATTATAATAAAATCGTGAAAAGTTCGGATTACGAGTTTAAATATAAAAAGGCTGTTGAGTACTACGAGGAAGGTGAGTATGTGAGGTCGGGAACCTTGTTCAAAGAGTTGGTTACTATTTATCGAGGAACAAGTCGGGCCGACCGGATTTACTATTATTATGCCAAAAGCATGTTGGGACAGAAAGACTACCTCATGGCCGGTCATTATTTTCAATCGATTGTGAAGGAATTTCCGATGAGCGAGTATGCTGAAGAAGCCCATTTTATGGTTGGCTACTGCGAATACCTGCAATCGCCTAAACCCAGGCTCGATCAGCAGATCACACAGCAAGCCATCGATGCCCTGCAATTGTACATTAATTTGTATCCATACAGCGATCGGGTAGATGAAGCCAACCGCCTGATTGACGAACTTCAGGACAAATTAGTGTACAAGTCGTATTTAAGTGCTAAATTGTACTACGATTTTGAACAGTACAAGGCGGCGGTTGTTGCATTAACAAACAGCCTGGAGAAATATCCCGACAGCAAGTACCGCGAAGATTTGAAATACATGTTATTGAAATCGAAATATTTGCTGGCGGTTAATAGCGTTAGCGATAAAACCGAATCAAGATATTCAAGTGCGCTCGACGAATACTTCTCATTTATTGATGAGTATCCCGATAGCAAATACAAGAAGGAGATCGAGAAATATTACGAAAAGGCCTCCGAAATTTTACATTACAAAGAAGAAACAATTATTAATTAAGATGGATTATAAAAAAACAAAAGCTGCACAGAGTACCATTTCACGCGATTTGGATGTGTTGACACAGGAAACCGGTAACATTTACGAAACCGTGATGGTACTGGCCAAAAGAGCCAACCAGATTTCTTCGGAATTGAAAGAAGAATTGAACCAGAAATTGCAGGAATTCGCTTCTTACACCGATAACCTGGAAGAGATTTTCGAAAACAGGGAACAAATTGAGATATCGAAATTCTACGAACGTCTGCCAAAACCGACCCTGATCGCTTTTGAAGAGCTGAAAAACGATGAAATTTACCATCGTAACCCGGCTCGCGAAAACAAACAGCGCTTATAAGCCAGGCCCATGCGGCTGAAAGATAAAAATATTATACTTGGTATTACGGGAAGTATTGCCGCCTACAAGGCAGTAATGCTTCTTCGTCTTTTAGTAAAGGAAGGTGCCAGTGTTCAGGTGGTAATTACGCCGGCAGGTAAAGAATTCATCACACCGGTCACCTTATCTGCGCTTTCGGGTAAACCCGTTATCAGCGATTTTTTTGGAAGCAACGACGGAACATGGAATAGCCACGTCGATCTTGGATTGTGGGCCGACCTGATGGTTGTTGCTCCTGCTACTGCCTCTACGCTCGGGAAGATGGCCAATGGAATTGCTGATAACATGCTTATTACCACGTATCTTTCAGCCAAATGTCCGGTGTTGGTTGCCCCGGCCATGGATCTCGATATGTTTGCGCACCCTTCTACACAGCGTAATTTGCAGATACTCAGAGAATACGGTAACTCTATTATCGAACCTGCATCGGGCGAGCTGGCCAGCGGGCTCGAAGGAAAAGGCCGGATGGAAGAGCCCGGACACATTCTTGAACAAGTGATACAAACACTTGCAGGTAAAAAAAAACTTCTGAATTTTAGCTTTCTCGTTACGGCAGGGCCAACTTACGAGAAAATCGATCCCGTACGTTTTATCGGAAATTATTCAAGCGGTAAAATGGGTTATGCCATAGCCGAAGAACTTGCTGAACAAGGCGCCCGCGTGGTTCTGGTTTCTGGTCCGGTTTCGATTTCAGCTCATCATCCCAATATTAAAGTCCTTCGGGTTGAGTCGGCTAACGAAATGTACGAACAATCGGTTAAAGCATTTCAGGAATGTGATGGCGCTGTGATGTGTGCAGCCGTGGCTGATTTTACACCTGCTGATAAAACCACCGTTAAAACCAAGCGTGGTAAAGAAAACTGGATGATCGAACTAACACCCACACAGGACATAGCTGCTACTTTGGGGAAAATGAAAGCAGGCAAACAAGTGCTGGTGGGTTTTGCGCTCGAAACCAACAACGAATTGGCGAACGCCGTTTCGAAACTCAAAAAGAAAAATCTTGATTTTATAGTACTAAATTCGCTGAACGACCAGGGAGCCGGCTTTAGTGTCGACACCAATAAAATTACCATCGTAGGCAAAGACAATAAAATTACTAATTTCGAGTTAAAACCAAAGAAAGAAGTAGCAGCGGATATTGTGGCGAAGATCATTGAATGGAAAGGACTTTAAGATGGGAAAACGGATTTTTATAATACTGGTATTGAGTTTGGGTTTGATAGTTACATTATCTGCGCAGGAATTGCGTTGTAACGTTACCGTTTCGGCACGTGGAATTCAGGGCGCCAACCAAAACCTGTTCCGTACCATGCAGTCGGACCTGTACGATTTTATGAACAACCGCAAATGGACCGACAATGTGTTTGATTACGATGAAAAGATTCGTTGTAACATCCTTATTCGTTTAGACGAGCAGATATCGGCTGACGAGTTCAAAGGTTCGATACAGGTACAGCTCACCCGTCCGGTTTTTAATTCAAGTTACACCTCCACCGTGCTGAATATCAAGGATAACGATTTTCATTGCAAATATGTAGAGTTTCAACCGCTTGAATTCAACGAAACCTCTAACCGCGACAACCTTACCAACATCATGGCTTATTATGCCTATGTAATTCTTGGATTTGATTACGATACTTTTTCTCCCGAAGGGGGGACGCCATTCTTCGAAAAAGCTCAATCGATTGTCAATAATTCGCAGAATGCCCGCGAAAAGGGATGGAAGGCTTTTGAAAGCGAACGTAACCGTTACTGGCTGATTGAGAATATCATGAATAAATCGTATTCCTCGTTCCGTAGTGCCATGTATACCTACCACCGCCAGGGGCTCGATATAATGTCGGACAAGGTGGAAGAAGGTCGGGCCAGCATTGCCGAATCGTTGCGCGATATTCAGAAAGTGTTCCGCCGCCGCCCGTCAACCTATATTTTGCAGATGTTTTTCGATGCCAAAGCCGATGAGTTGGTAAATATATTCTCAAAATCGTTTCCCGACGAACGCAACCGTGTACTCGCTATTCTTAACGAAGTTGATCCTTCGAATGGGAACAAGTACAAAAAAATATCTGAAAGCGACGAGATGTAGCGAAATTGTCGGAAGATTAACGCCCGAACGTTTAGCACATTTAGCTCAACTATTACTTCGTATTTTCGTTAACCCTGCATAAAATTCTTCATCCTGTTGCAAAAACTCTCCAGGCTACTTGTATTGCTGAACTTCAGGAAAGGCATCCACATTCGACATTTTTGCTACCAGCAGAGCGGCCACCGAGTCGGCAAAAAAGAAACCGAAATTGGCACAAATCAAGCTAAACAAAACCACCGCCGAGAACCAGGTGATAACTGCGGCTACCAGATCGGGAGCCGAATGAAGAGCTTCCGAAAGAATACCCAGTACCTGTAAGCAAGCCGACAATCAATTTAAATCCGGTCAGGAAAATCGCTGCCAGAACAGAAATAAATGCCCCTCTGTTTTTCTCCTTCACTACGGTCATTGAGCTGAAATCAGATAAAGCAAAAATCCGGAACTAGTTTGAACAGGCGATGAATCAGGTTTTGCTTTTTGGTTTTTTAAAGTTTCTCAACGATAATAAATTTAGATTCGAAATATCAGAGAGTAAAAGATGACAACCCTGTTTTTTGCTGTACCCAAAATTTAACAAATCGCTGTAAATGAAAAATAAATTTCATTTGCCGGATAACGGCAAAACTTTGTCTCTACATTTGCAGCCTCATAATTTACAGGTATGGATAAAAAGGCATTGTTTCAGCCTAAGTTGCTGAGCGTGTTGCGGCAGGGGTACACCCGGCAACAGTTCACCAGCGATTTGTTTGCAGGAATTATTGTGGGAATTGTGGCGCTTCCACTCGCGATTGCGTTTGCCGTTGCATCGGGTGTATCGCCGGGAAAAGGGCTGATTACCGCCGTGGTCGCAGGTTTTATCATTTCGGCACTCGGTGGCAGCCGGGTGCAGATTGGCGGTCCAACCGGAGCTTTTATCGTTATTGTATTTGGAATTCTCGAAACCTATGGTTTAAATGGCCTGATGATTTCCACCATCCTCGCCGGGATTATTCTCATTATTTTTGGCCTGCTCAAATTAGGGTCGTTGTTAAAATTTATTCCGCATCCGCTAATAGTTGGATTTACGAGTGGCATTGCCCTGGTTATTTTTTCGACACAAATAAAAGATGCGCTGGGCTTGAGCATCGAACATGTTCCCTCGGAGTTTCTTCCCAAGTGGGGCGCTTATTTTTCGTCGCTTTCCACTATCAATCCATGGGCTATTGGCATTACCCTGGTTACAATATTGATCACTGTGGGTTTTAAGCGGATCTCCGCAAAGATTCCGGGTTCGTTTGTTGCCATTGTGGCGATTACTGCATTGGTGCAAATTTTAAAGCTACCGGTAACCAGTATCGAAACCGTATTTGGCGACATTCCCAATAAAATTGAACTGGCATTGCCAAGTTTTAAACTGGCCGAGCTGAGTTCTTATCTGGCGCCCGCGTTGACAATTGCTCTGCTGGGTGGTATCGAATCGCTTTTATCGGCGGTAGTCGCTGATGGAATGATCGGCGGGAATCACCGTTCGAATACCGAACTGATCGCCCAGGGAATTGCCAACGTGGTAACTCCTTTATTTGGCGGAATTCCGGCAACAGGTGCCATTGCACGTACGGCCACCAACGTTAAAAATGGCGGACGTACCCCGGTAGCCGGGATTATCCACGCTTTTACCCTTTTACTGATCATGCTGTTTGCGGGGCAGTGGGCCAAACTTATTCCAATGTCGTGTCTGGCAGGAATCCTGATCGTGGTTTCGTACAACATGAGCGAGTGGCGTGCCTTTGTTTCCATTCTGAAAGGATCGGGCTTCGATATCCTGGTATTGCTGGTTACTTTCTTTTTAACCGTTCTGGTCGATCTTACTTTTGCTATCCAGATTGGGGTGGTGTTGTCGGCACTTTTGTTTATGAAACGCATGGCCGACAGCGGTTCGAAAACTCCGATAGAAGTTGACAGCGATGTGCTCGAAAATTATGCCGAATTGCCCGAAGGCGTTGCCATTTACGAAATTAGCGGACCCTTCTTTTTTGCTTCGGCCAAACAATATTGTTCTACCTTGAAAAGCATTGGTTCTTCTTCCCGAATCCTGATTATCCGAATGCGACATGTTCCGTTTGTCGATGCCACCGGAATGCAGAACCTGAAAGCTGTGATTCGCGAACTGCATTATTTCCGTACAAAGGTTATTCTTTCCGGAGTCCGCCCCGAAGTGCTAAAAGAACTTGAAAAATGCAAAGTTCATGATTTACTGGGAGAAGGGATGATCCTGCCCAGCTTTGACCTGGCGCTTAAAAAGGCTAAGGAGTTGTAATGGACAGATTGCTTACCCGTAATTGATTATAAAGTTCCGTGCGCTGATAAACGAACTGCGACTTTAGCGCCTTGATTGCTGCACCGATGCTGCGCTGAACCGGGGCTCAGCGGAATTCAGCATTGCTAAATTTGTACTTTGTTACCTGCTGGGCTTTGTTTTCAGTCATTATATTTTCAATTTTAGCGCTATCCCTATTTTGTTTTAGGGTCGGCAAAAAAAGCGTTGGCA